>Ga0180732_1001777_pt1 | contig 12531 bp, 13 predicted proteins | sample KR11_01MetaG_FD_148674 | JGI IMG/M metagenome (GOLD analysis project Ga0180732, IMG submission 148674) | Groundwater microbial communities from the Olkiluoto Island deep subsurface site, Finland - KR11_0.1 MetaG | ecosystem: Environmental > Aquatic > Deep subsurface > Groundwater | place...
GCCTATATAAATTGTTTCATAGTTTGGTTAAATGAACGAAGAGAGGCTATGGTTATGCTGGCGACACTGGGTCATCAACGGGTTTTTTGATTCCTGACAACACTTCATTGTACAAATCGATGTGTAGTTGCGCGATTTTATGCCATTCTACGTTTTCACAGTAAGCTATAGCACCCTTCTCAAGTTTTTCCCGTTGCTCAGTATCAGACAGCAAAAGCTTGATTTTGTCAGCTAAATCGTCGGGGTTCTGAGTTTTAAACGTTATTAAAGCGCCTTGTTTTTCTTTCTCTCTGAATGGTGGCACATCCGAAGCAATTGTTGCTCTGCCATGCGAAAGACCTAACAGTAAACCACCCGATTCTGACGCCGCGACTGATGGGTACGCCAAAATATCCATGCTACCGTAGGCTACAGGTACTTGTTCATCTGGAATAAAACCTGCCCAGTGGCACCTGCCCTGCAAAACCTGCAACGTTTTCTCCTTCAAATCCCACATGTACGCTGTGCCTTCTCCTAAATGCCAGCCCCCGCACATGAGCAACGCGGCATTAGGCACCTTAGACATAGCGGAAATCAAAGTTTCCAACCCCTTCATTTCAGCAATGAAACCCAAGTAGCCCACAACAGGAATTTTGGGGTCAATCCCGTAGGCTTTCTTGCAATCTTCCTTCTTCGGGCACTTAACAATTGAAGTTCCATGTGGAATAATCACAGATGGGTAATTGAACCTTCTAGCGCAGTATTCATTATGAACAATGACCCTGTCAGAACCTTCACTTATTACACCGTCATTTTTGAAGCCTGGAGCATGAATCGTCGTAATTATGGGTTTTCCAAGCTGCTTCAACATAGCATAAAACGGCTTCTCTAAAAGCTGATAAAGACCGTATTCATGTTGACAGCAAATAATGTCCACATCCTTGGGAATCTTATCCACAACATTCTGAAGAATCTCGACGGTTTTCTCCCCAAAACGGGGCAATCGAGAAATGTAAATGTCCACGTCTTCCTGAGCCAAAGCCAAAGATAAATCTCGGGTATACGAAAAAATCCCGCATTTTACCGCCCATGGAGTAATCATTGCAATTTTCAAAGTCATTTCTCAAAACTCCTTATTTTTTCAATAACGGTTTGTTCGTCATCCATTTCATTATCCCAAATAATTAAGCATTTATAGCCTAGTTGTGAATAATACGCAAGTCTCCCCCAATATTGTTGATGCCAAGGCAATTGTTTCCTAAAGGTGAAATCTGGGTCATGATAGACTCGCCCAAAAAGTTCAATTACTTTTCTTTCGCCATTTTTATGAATAAAATCTGGACACAGTCTACCCACTAAGTGACGACCATCGCCTGAATAATCATATGGAAAATTGTTGTCATTTATTAAAGCAAGTAATATTTTTTCAGGATTATTCGGTTTCGTATGCCTTCCAATCATAACATTTCTAACGTAAACATCATCTGTCCATTTTTTCTTCATTGTTTCAGACCACATATTTCTCCATTTGGTTGGAGCCACGAATCCCTTACGAAATTTAGTTGATGATGAGCAAGGCTTGCCTTTTTTACTTTTAGATACTTTTAACTTCGTCTCTTCAGGCATTATTTTTCCTGTCAATGCTTCAGATCGAGTTCTAAGAGGCGTTCCTTGTCTTTTCAGTCTTTTTATTATAGCACCTATAGAACACTGAAATATTTTTGCAATTGCAATAGTTGACAGTTTTTTGTCAACATACAACGATTTCAATTGGTCTTCAGGTATATTTAATGTGCGTAATGACTTAGACATTTTATTTTTCTGTTCTTCAGATAATTTCTTTCCTGCATGTGCAACACTCGTCTTTGCTCTATATTCAGGTCTTTCCCAAATTTTCCTCATTCTTATGCTGTGTAATGGGTTAGGATGCTTATGAGCAGAAACATTATTAGCACGATACTCAGGATCCAACCATAGATTTTTCATACGAATTGATGTTTCTAACCTAGACTTGGTTGTTTTATTTGCCTCACTAATTGCTACAGAATCTTTAAGAATTCTGCCTTTGGAGTCTCTTTTGATTAATTGCTGTTCCATGTTGATTGCCCGCTCTTTGTAATCAAAGGAAATAATTCTTCTTCACATTGTTGCAGAAAAGGTTTCCAGTGAGTATCAATGATTCTGTCCCAATCAAAACGTTTAGCGAAAACCTGTGCCCTATTGCTAAAAGCTTCTCTATTACCATTATACACTTTTGCAAGTGCCTCAGCAATAGAGTCCGTACTAGCTAACGCGAAACGCACTCCTGGCGTATTTAGTATCACATAATCGTGCCATGGAACAGTATAACCAGACCCAACATGTTCAGGAGCACCAGCGTAATTAGTAGTGACCACAGGTACGCCACAGGCTTGAGCCTCTAGTAAAGGCAAACCTACACCTTCACCACCACTACAAAGAAGTAGAACGTCGGCGCAATTATACAGTTTTACCATATCCCAGCCGTTTTCGTAGTTGTCTCCTGCCCAATCAGGAATACCAGCATCATAAGTTTTTGAGTCAACCCACCTGACTGCATCTCCTAATCCGAGGCGCATTATTTCAGGAAGCAGAGACACGCCGACATCGGCTACGCCTAAATGATCTGACTCAGGATAAGTATTCGGATAAACATTGGTCCAGAGCATCAGATGACTCTTGACACCTAGATTTGACTCTAGGAACTTTTTGTATCCTTGAAGTTGCCGTGGAATCATTTTTCTTGCTCTATTCATAGCAACTATTAGCACAACGAATTCGTCTGGGTCAAGATGCCACAGTTTTCTGCATTTCGCCTTGTCTAATGGCTTAAAAATGTTGCAATTTACGCCATGTGGAATATAGCTAGACTCTATCTTCTTCTGCATCAACTCGAATTGTGCATGACGGGATACTGATATGACTTTGAAGGCAGTTTCCAGATTCCGTGTCATGCTTTCACTTATTGGGGAATGGTCGCAGATAACCATGGGAATCCAATTTATTGCCATTTTGGGAATATTTGAAAAAAGCCAATTTTCTTTTATTGTAATAAGAGCATCCGCATTGAAGTCGGCATAGTCTGGTACTGCTACATCCTCTCCGAAGGCATTTTGACCGCTATTGTAGACTAATACATCTTCGTAGATGGTTTTGCCCATTTTGTTTGCGAAGCCCATTGGGATATGAGCTACTTTGTGCCCTGCCTTCGCTAATCGTGTACAGGTTTCGTAGGTGACTTTGGAATAAGCAGAATTTGAACCTTTAATCCGATCACTTAAAAAAAGTAATTTGATTTTACTGCACCACCATGTATAGTTTTTCTCTACGGTTTTCTTCTGATTTAGATTCTTTTACGATGTTTTTGTCTACCAGTTGAAGTAGACGCATGTTAACGTAAGCTCTAGATTCGCCTACGAGTTCAGCTATTTCAGATGCAGACGTTGGCTTTTGACAGTGGCATAGTGTAATAAAAATGTTTTTGGAAGAGTTTCTTAATGTTACAGCTATTTTCAATAGATTAGGTGATAATTGTTCTATATCTGCCATCTTCATATCTGTGGCATCTCCAGAGGTTGATAGTCGGACATCTGTTGCACTTTTCCACAAAGCATTAATACTGTTAACGCTTGCTTAATAAAACTATTGGAGAAATGCTGTCTTGCGCATACTAATAGCTAATTTTTGCGCCTGGGGAAATATTGGTGACGAAGGAATACTACAAGCCATCATGGATGAACTCGGTGATAATGAGGAGTACAGTGTATCCACAACGTTGCCATTTAACATGTTGGCGAATTATCATCGCAGGTTTCCAAATCTTCGTGACGTAAGACAGATTTATGATACAAGAACTGATTTTGACGCTTACATATTAGGAGGCGGAAAACTGAATTGGGGATACGGTTGGAGACAGGCTTTAGCTGTATTTTCATCGGGTGTGCCATCAATGAATTACGGTGTTGCTTATGGTAAACATCCATCTTTGTATCATCCTAAATTGAACAAGCTCTATTCAGAGTTTCTAAAGCAATTTAGTGCAGTAACCGTGAGAGATCAAGATAGCTTTGACATCATGGAGGAATTAGGTGTTAAATCAACGTTAACTATGTGTCCAGCTATCAATTTGAAAGAAGAAAAATATGGTTGCCCAGAAAACATGATTGTAGTTTGCCCAAGATATGAAGATTCAGACCAATATGGCAATGCAGGAAACAACAAACCACAAATTGACTGGATAGTTGAACGTTTGAAAGGAAGAGAAGAGGAAGTTCTGCTTATTCCGTTTGCACCTAAAAACATGGAAGAAATACCTGTTGATCTTGCGTTATGCCGAGAAATAGCTTCGAAACTTAAGGGGGCATCAATCTTGCAAACTGACGGCTACAACCCAAGACAAGTGAAATATGCAATTTCAAAAAGTAAACTTGTCATTTCAGGAGGCAGATACCATGCGCTTGTATGGGCAATCGCACATAACAAACCATACGAAGTGTGTCCTTCAGCTTTAGCGAATTATCCACGAATCCAATCCATACTGAAAACACATCAAATTTACGGGGACAAACTTAAAGAAATGGAGAAGATAAACGTGAAAATCTTCAAGGAAATAATCAAAGGCGAAAACAATTGATGGAAAAACATTATGATAGCAAATATTTTTACTCCGAGAAGTTCGGATCAAAAACTTACTCTAGACCAGATGGCTCCATGGGATCATTTGGCTACCAACAAGGCGGATTATGGAATTTTCAAGCAATAATTGATAAACTTGTAGATTTACTTGGCTTACCCGAAAGCGTTCTTGACGTTGCTACGGGCTGCGGCGGATTCACAGCGACATTGAACAAAAATGGGATAAGAGCAGTTGGTTTAGAGTTCAGTCAATACGCTATTGACCATGCAGTTTTAGATGCAGGAAAGTATCTAATTAAACAAGATCTTGCGCAAGTTCCGTGGGCTGTAAATGGACAGTATGATTGGGTTACAGCAATTGATGTTTATGAACACTTATTTTGTGAAGACATCAACAGAATCATAAGGGAAATGAAAAAAGTCGCAAAAAAATACATCGTAGCAAAAATTTGCACTGCACAATTTCCAAGGGAAGTGTGGAACGCCAAAAAAGCGTCCTACGAAGAAGTTTATGCTCAGGCGACAAAAGAAGGATTCGAATGGCTCATAGCCAGTGGGCATGTATGCTGCAATACACCGCAATGGTGGATTGACAAGTTTGTGGACTCTAACTGGATTTTAAGAGAGGATTTAGCTGAAAGACTAAAAAAAGAGATGCATCTACCAGAAGATTGGCGTACAACAATAATACTTGAAAATATAACGCAGAAAAATGTTGAAACAGTCTCGCCAATGCCAACACTATTCACCAGCGCATATTACGACGAAAATTACTTTGCTAAACCAAAAGGAAAGAAATTCCGCAATGCCAACGGGCTTCTTGATGGATGGAGCTACAACAACCCAACAGGAGAATACCTCGGATGCAAAGACATAGCTAAGGCATGGAAAACCATATTTAACCCTGAAAAAATGCTTGATTCCTTCTGTGGCAGAGGCACATTTCTAGCTTACTGTAGAGATTTTGGCATAAATGCAGTTGGCTTTGATTACAGTGAGTACGCAATAAAGAATCCGTATCCAAGATGTAAATCAGAATGGCTAATACAGCACGATGCAACACAACCATGGCCTTATCCAGACCAAAATTTCGATTTCGTAACAGTTCTCGATGCGTATGAACACTTATACATGGAAGATACACCATTTGTTATCAAAGAAATGCATCGCGTAGCAAGCAAACATATTTTCATCCAAACTGCAATCCCAGGAAACAACGACAAAGAATATGTTATCGAAAAGAACCAGGCAGTTCCACTTGAAGTAGAAAAATACGTTGCCGCTGGACACTTAACATTGCTAAGTGAAGCTAAATGGGAAGATCTGCTTGAAGATGATAATTGGATGCGACGACATGATTTAGAAGCGTGGTTCAAGGCTTTAGTTCCAAGCGCAATCCAAAATTGGATTCAAAACTCAATCATAATTCAAGAAAGGGTAGAATAGATTGGAGAACAAAAATCCGCACGTAACTTTCGTGATGATAACTGCTAGAGAGTCGTTTTCCTATCCTGAAAAACCAGAAATGCATGTTTTTGAAGCAACAATGCATTGTTTCAAAGAGCAAACAATGAAATCCTTCGAAGTTGTTGTTGTCGATGCACTTTATCATAAGCGAAAAGATTACTTTAAAAATTTACACTTAGATTTTAAAGTGAAGCATGTTCCAGCTCAACCGAATCTATGGGTTGAAAAAGGATCCCCAGGCATATGCACCCAATATAATAAAGGCATAATCTACGCTGACGGCGAATTATTATTCTTCACTGGCGACAGCTACATGTTCCGCTCTGACTTCATGAAAAATCTGTGGGAACGCTATACACAAGGCTTTTTCCCGTTAGCATGGTACTTATACGATCATACTAATGGTGGAGCAAGAAAATACCATGAAGCAGGCACTCCAAGACATGTATCACCTGTACCTTACAACATTTTAGGTTACGACGGCCAAGACGTATTCGTTGAACACAGATACGATGTTGCCTTCAGAAATAAAAGAGAAGTATTTCCTGCACCATGGGAATGGTGGTTCGGATGCAGTAGCGCAAGCCTAGAAGCAATGCTGACAATAAACGGATTTTCCATGCGCTTTGACGGAGACAGAATGCTACTAGACTGCGATGTAGGTTCACGCTTAGAACTAGCTGGATACGGACACCACTTAGCCTTATTCAAAAATATTTTTCTAATACGAATCCCCACAGATGCTTCAGTATGGAGTTCCATTGTATCAAAAAGCGCACCAAGCATAAAATGTCAACTTCCACTAATACACTACAGCCGCTATCTAAAAAGACCCCGAGCTAACACAGAAAACATCACTGAAGAAGAAATTAAATGGATGAAAGAAGAATTCTGCGTAAAATACTGCCATCTAAGAAAAACCTGCCCAACAGAACACCCATGGCAATACCCCTTTGAACACAAAGAAGGCTACGTGGGACACTCAAGCAACAAAGCACTTTACGAATTCTGGAAAAACACGCCAACAATCATTGACTTAAGAGAAGAAAGACAAAAAAGAATCAACGGCGACCAAAAATATATGGAGGGCACATTCACATGAAGTGTCTTGTAGTGGGCGGCGCAGGTTTTCTAGGATCCCATATTGTGGATTTGCTTATTGAAAATGGAATTGAAACCTACGTTTTAAAAAGCGGGTATAGAAGCGGAAAACACCCCAATTTAGTTAACAAAGAAGCAACAATTATTGAAGGAAACCTGCTAAACCCTTCCGATTTAGAGAAAGCAACAAGAAACATAGACTTTGTTTTCCATTGTGGAGCAGTTTTAAGCCATTACGCCGACGCTTTCCCAGAATTAGCTTTTGATGTCAACGTTAAAGGCACATGGAACCTGAAAAAGGCTTGTAAACAAAACAATGTGAAACGCATAATCTATGCTTCAACAAGCTTCGCCTATGGAGAACCAGTAGTAAATCCAGTAAGTGAAGAAGCTCCGTTAAACCCAAAAGGCAATTTTGAAGTAGGCAAGTTGGCAGCAGAAAAAATACTGCAAGCGACACACCCATGCCAAGTCCCATACACAATTCTACGCCTCTTCAACATGTACGGTCCAAGATCATACCCAGATAAATTTTACTCTCAAGTGATTACTACGTACATACTGACTGCATTGAAACAAGAAAGCCTAGAAATCCATGATGACGGAACGCAAGAACTAGACTTTGTGTACGTGAAAGATGCCGCAAGAGCATTCTGCGACTGCCTCAGTGAAAAAGCCGAAAACAAAATTTTCAATGTTGGAAGCGGAAAATCCGTATCAATCAACAAGCTTGCATTAACCATAAACTCGCTAACAAACAACCCGACTCCGAGCCACTTCAACCCAAACCATCCAGCATACCTCAAAAGGGTACAAGCCGATGTACGTAGTATAAAGGAACGCATTGGATGGACACCAAAATACGAGTTAACAAAGGGGTTAAAGGAAACAATAGGATTCTTCAAGGAGGAGAAGAATTGAACGTTTGTGTTGTTGGGGGCGCAGGATTTCTCGGAAGTCATGCTGTTGACAGCTTGTTGGATGCTGGTCATGAAGTTGTTGTAATTGATAATTTTCTGTTGGGAAAAATGAGTAACCTCAAAGACGCAGTTGAAAAAAGCAAAATCAACATTTATAATGAAGATGCAAGACAGCTTATGCCATTGCAGGAAATAATTCTTAAGGAAAAAATAGATGTCGTGGTTAATTTGGCTATGAAGTGTTTGCCAACAAGTTTCGATGATCCAGAAGGCTCATACATGGTCGGTGTGCAAATCGCTCACAATTTGGTTTACATGTTAAGGAAAAAACAGTACAACCACCTAATTCATCTATCCAGCTCAGAGGTTTACGGAACAGCAACAGAATGCCTCATGTCTGAAACGCACCCAACCGTACCCACAACTCCATATGGAGCAGGAAAATTAGCTGCAGATCACCTTTTGCTGTCATATCACAACATGTTCAACTGTAAAGTATCCGTTATCAGACCATTCAACCTTGTTGGTCCAAGACAAAATTGGAACGCTTACGCCGCTGTTGTACCATTAACCATAAAGAGAATCATGAATGGTGAATCACCAATAATAAATGGGGATGGACAGCAATCAAGGGATTTCAACTATGTCAAAGACGTAGCAAATTTGATTCCTGAACTGCTTGAAACTGACGCATTTGTTGGAAAAGCTGTCAATGTAGGACGGGGAAAAGAAACAACCATTAAGCGGTTAATAGAACTTATCTGCAAAGAAATGGATTACCCAATTTCCAAAATCAAGTACGCACCTGAACGTCTAGCTGATGTACGTAGGCACTGTGCAGATATTTCCCTTGCCAAAAAACTCATAGATTATGAGCCTAAAACATCGCTTGAAGAAGCGATTAAGTCAACTGTAACATGGTATAGGAGTGAGTTAAAATGAAAATTTGCCTAATCGAACCTCCATATGGATGGTTCGCTGAACATTTAGATCCGCCTTTTCCCCTAATGTATCTTGCAGCCGTAGCTGAAAAGCAAGGTTGGCAAGCAGAAATAGTAGACATGGTAAACCTTGACTCTTCGCTCCCAGAAGCAGACATATATGCTGTAACAGCTACATCGCCACAATGGAGTGACGCAGTAAAAATTTCCACAAGACTTGCAAAAGAGCATCCAGAAAGTCTACGAATAGTAGGTGGCAATCACGTCTCTTACGATCTCAGTGAAGGAATGTCAACTGAATTTAACGTTTGCGTCGCTGGTGAAGGCGAACAAATCCTAGAGGTAATACTGCGAAATCCCAAGAAATGGAAACAGAACAGACCAATAGCCATCAGAACAGACCCAATAGAGAACCTTGATGCTATCCCATTCCCAGCAAGACACTTAATCGACTGGAAACAGTACAAACGCGGAATATTCTGGGACAAAAAACTATTAGAACCAGCCGTTGGAATAATCACTAGTCGGGGATGCCCCTTTTCATGTATTTTCTGTGGTAGTAAGGTAATTTTCGGGCATAGGACAAGATTCCGTAGTATAAGTAATGTTGTAGCTGAGATGAAGCAGGTTATAGCTAAAATGGGTTATCATGGCTTTAACTTCCATGATGACACGCTATGCGTTAATCGCAATCGAGCATTTGAAGTATGCAAGGAATTCAAACCGTTAGATGTTGTTTGGCGTTGCCTCACAAGAGTCAACACTGTAGATGAAAAAATATTAGCTTCCATGGAAGACGCTGGATGCAAAGAAATCATCTATGGTGTAGAGTCAGGGTCTCAAAAAATCTTAGACAACTTACATAAAGGCACCACCGTCAAACAGAATCTCCACGCCATGAAATTGACAAAGAAAGCAGGAATCCAAGTGAAAGTAGGAATTATAGTTGGTAGCCCAGGAGAAACATGGGAAACCATAGAGGAAACAAAAAAGTTGTTACGTGAATGCCCACCTGACTACTGGAACGTAAGCGTTTTTACGCCTTATCCTGGGAGTGAAATCTATGCTAATCCCGAGAAGTTTAACGTTAAACTTTTGACGCGAGACATCAACAATTATGCCATGGTAAGCAAAAACTTGAAAGGCAACGTTGTAATGGAAACAGAGAAAATGCACAAAGCTGATATTGAGCAGGCGCGAGATGAGCTAATTGAGTTATGTTTAAGTCTCACTGGAGTTGAAAGTTCATGATAGACAGATGCATCAAAGGTAAATTTGTAATTGCCGAAGACGTTGACTGCCAAGATGGAACAGAAATCCATGACATGACAGTTATAAAACACAGCACTATTGGCAAAGACAATAAAATATGGAACTATGTTAACATTTACAATAGCACAATCGGCGATGACAATACTATAGGAAGCTTTGTTGAGATTGGTGGAGCCAAAATCGGGTCACACAACAAAATAGAAGCTTTCGCTTACATCCCTAAAGGAGTAACAATCGGAGATCGATGTTTCATCGGCCCAAAAGTTTCCTTCGCAAATGACAAATATCCTAAAAATGTTGGTACTTGGGAATGGACAGTTGGCGAAGTCAAAGTGGGCAACAACGTAAGCATAGGAATAGGGTCAATTATACTTCCAAATGTAACTATAGGAGACCACACGTTCATAGCAGCAGGTTCGCTCATAGCTTCAGATGTGCCACCACACAGCTTCGCAATGGGAAGGCCTGCCCACATAGTAAGTATGGCAACTATGAAAGAATTAGGCGTGTTGTAGGGTCATTAATGTCACAGGAAAGCATTGAGATTCTCAAAAACTATTTTGCAATTCCGTATGGTGGACACGTTTTTATTTTCACAAACAAAATTACGCTGGAAGACATACAGCAATTTTCCTTCAGCCAAATTTTAAGCCACAGAAACGCAAGAGACGCACAAGGTTTAGCGGGGCATTCAGTAGCCTTAGCAATCTTTGAAGAAATCACAGAACACATGAAGGGGTTAAGCGGAAAAAAAGTGTTAGATGTCGGCGGAAACACAGGATATTTCTCGTTTTTAGCAGCCGAAGCAGGAGCAGAAGCGACTATAATTGAGAAGAACACGCGGCAAGCAAACGTTGCAAAAGCAATAGCTGACGTTAAAGGTTTAAACGTAAAAATAGTTAACGACTCAATCCAGAACTACTTAGAAGCATCAACAGAAACCTACGATTGTGCCTTAATGCTAAATATGTTTGACCAAATGTTACGGGCAGACGAATTTTCAGCGTGGGAAACATTAATGCAAATCTCCCAGAGAAGCAAAACACTGTACCTCATGATGGGATCAACTGAGCAGATGCCAACAGTTAAAGGGTTACCGACTTCTACACCGTCAAACATTTTGCCAGCCAAAACAGTATTTCAGAAGCCAGATTATGAAGTAGTCATGGATAAAACGGTGTACAAAAACTATAAAGTCTTAGCTACAGATATTTATGAAAACAGACAACTACAGGTATATTGGTGACTTGGATGAAGAAAGAATTAAACGAGGTTTTAGCGTGTCCCGAAGACCACGCCGACTTAGAACTGAAAATCATCAAAGAAACCAACGGCGAAATAGAAGAAGGAACACTCACATGCACATCATGCAGCCGAGTGTACCAAATTACGAAGAAAATCCCGAATTTGTACTACAATGAAAAACAAACCGTACCCGAAAAATGGTGGGAACTGTCAGGCGCTCCATTAGTAGACCTCAATTTTATGCGGGGAATAGATCCACATAACCAGCCGATAAGGACAAGAATCCGCGATGAAGCCATAGCGCTAGGCGAATCTGTTTTAGACGTTGGATGCGCAACAACCATAGATTACCCATTATACAAAGAGAAAGATTTCAGGTATGTAGGCGTAGACATCACTTTCGCACTATTAGAGGGAGCACTACAGAATACTCCAGATGTGCCTGTAGTTAGAGGAGACGGAGCAAAACTACCCTTCAAAGACGGCTCATTCGACGCAACTTTTTGCAAAGACATGATGGTGCATCTCCCACCAGACGCCTACAAACAGGTTTTAACAGAAATGTGGAGAGTCACCAAGAAAGCGTTAATGATTGGCTTCTTCGGCAACGCAGTAGACACAAACAAAGAATGCGTCTACGGATTAAACCCAGTGAACCCAAAAGTCGGCTACAACTACCCCCACTGGTGGAGCTACTATACTAGAGAAGCAATCGAAGGCGTACTCTCTAAACAACCAAACTTCGGCAAATTAATAATTGACCACGTAGACTTCGAAGGATACCAAAACACTATTCATAAAAGAACCTTCTATAAAGCACTCAAAAAAACAGTGATCAAATCACATTTTTTTTAAAAACAAAAAAAGAAAATTAAGTTGCTGAATGATGGATGAAGCCGCTGGTCATTACTAAGTCGTCAATTATGGTCAACGCAACTGTTTCTGTAACATGC
>Ga0180732_1001778_pt1 | contig 12530 bp, 17 predicted proteins | sample KR11_01MetaG_FD_148674 | JGI IMG/M metagenome (GOLD analysis project Ga0180732, IMG submission 148674) | Groundwater microbial communities from the Olkiluoto Island deep subsurface site, Finland - KR11_0.1 MetaG | ecosystem: Environmental > Aquatic > Deep subsurface > Groundwater | place...
CGCGGGCAATTACAGAAAATTTTTGCGCAAAGATGTGGAACTGCGGGAATTTCTGCGGGAAAAACTGAAAAAAGCTTTGATTGACGATGTTATAATTGAAAGGTCTTCAAACAGCATGGTTGTAAGCATATATTCCGCAAGACCGGGGATTATCATAGGCAGAGGAGGAACTGGCGCGGAAGAACTAAAAGCGGATATAATCAAAAAGATAGATGATAAAATAGAAATCAAAGTTAATATAATTGAAATTCGCAATGTGGAATTAAACGCTAATTTGGTCGCTCAAGCAGTCGCGGAGCAAATTGAAAAAAGAGCCGCTTTTCGAAAAGTCCTGAAGCAAGCGATTGAAAAAACTATGCAGAACAAACGGGCTCAAGGGATAAAAATCGCGGTTTCTGGAAGGTTGAATGGAGCTGAAATGTCCAGAGTTGAATGGTTAAGCGAAGGGAAAATCCCGCTACAAACCATAAGAGCTGATATTGATTTCGCGAAATACACCGCGCGAACCACTTATGGAGCGATTGGAGTAAAAGTTTGGATATATAAAGGAGAGATATTTGGGGATTAGAAATTGGGAAACTAGAAACTAGAAATTGGATATTGGGATATTGTTAAAATGTTAGTATGTTAAAATGTTAAAATGATTTTATGTTAATGCCAAAAAAAGTAAAACACAGGAAACAGCATAAAGGCAGAAATCGCGGAAAGGCGCAAAGAGGTTCCAGTATTTCTTTTGGATCTTTTGCTTTGAAGTCTCTTGAAAATTCTTGGGTTACAAGCCGACAAATTGAAGCGGCAAGAAGAGCGATGACGAGATACGTTCAAAGAGGCGGGAAGATCTGGATAAGAATTTTCCCGGACAAGCCAATTACCAGAAAACCGGCGGAAGTTCCTATGGGCAGCGGAAAAGGCAGTTTGGATCATTTCGTGGCAGTTGTGAAAACTGGAAAAATAATTTTTGAAATGGATGGAGTTGAAGAAAAAGTGGCAAGAGAAGCGATGGAAAGAGCAAGCCATAAATTGCCCGTAAAGACAAAATTTATTTCCAAAGAGATTGATTTGATGTAATTTGAATTTAGAATTTAGAATTTAGAATAACTGCTGTGTTACGGAGTCCTGACGAACCTGCCTGCGGCAGGCAGGAGTCAGGAGGAAATATCGCAATTCTTTTGAAGCTCGCTAATTTTGTGAAATTTCACCCTTACTTTCGCAAGGACTCCAATTTGCCTAATTAAAAAATATCATTAATTTTAGAATATGAAAGCTAAAGAGTTAAGAGAACGATCAGAGAATCAATTGCAAGCTTTAGTAAAAGAAAGCAAAGAGAAACTTAATAAGTTGCGTTTTTCTCTTGCGAACAGGCAGCTAAAGGATTACAGCGATGTAAAAAAAACGAAAAAGATTATTGCTAGAGCAAAATCTGTTTTGAAAGAAAAAACTGAAAAATCAAGCAAGGAATAATATTGTTAAATTTTCAAAATAATATCATTATGAACAAAGATAATAATCAAGCGGAAAAAGAAAGCAGCAAGAAAAGCGCCAAAGGAAAGATTGGGATTGTTGTGAGCGACAAAATGGACAAGACGGTGGTTGTAAAAGTTGATAGATTAAAAATGCATCCGATTTACAGAAAGAAATACAAAGTAAGCAAGAAATACAAAGCGCATGACGAAGAGAATAAATTTAAAGAAGGGGATAAAGTTATGCTTATAGAAACAAAACCGATGAGCAAAGAGAAAAAGTGGATCGCGAGAGAAATTGAAAGTGTGTAATATCTTTGAATTTTGTAATTTAAAACATAGCGGCACTATTTTAAATTTTTCTGTCATTCTGAACTTGTTTCAGAATCTACTATATGCTACGTTTGGCTTAAATAAGCAAAGCATAGCCTTAGTCATAAGAAGATCCTGAAATAAATTCAGGATGACAAACAGATAATATATAATAAAATTTAAAAATAAACAGAAATAATAATTTATATTTATGATTCAACAAGGAACTAAACTTATAGTCGCGGACAATTCAGGAGCAAGGTGGGCAAGATGCATCAAAGTTCTTGGCGGAACAAGAAAAAGATACGCTTATCTCGGCGATGTTGTAGTAATTACAATAAAAGCCTCTGAGCCTCGCGGACAAGTTAAAAAGGGAGAAGTCGCCAAGGCCGTGATTATCAGGCAGAGGAAAAGCTTTAAGAGAAAAGACGGTTCCTATATCCGTTTTGACGATAACGCCGTTGTGATTGTTGACAAAGATAACATAACTCCAAAAGCCACTCGCGTGTTCGGACCAGTTGCCAGAGAGTTGAGAAATGGCGGTTTTATGAAAATAATTTCTTTGGCGCCGGAAGTGCTATGATTCATATAAGCATTTAAGCATATAAACATTTAAACATTTAGGCATTTAAATATATAAACATTTAAGCAATGAAAATTAAAACTAATGACAAGGTAAAAATAATTGCCGGCAAGGATAAGGGCAAGGAAGGGAAAGTTACTAAAGTAATTCCTGAAATTGATAAAGTTGTTGTTGAAAATATAAACCTTGTGAAAAAACATATAAAAGCGAGAAGACGAGGAGAAAAAGGGCAGAAGATTACCGTTGCTTCGCCGATTAATGTTTCTAATGTCGTTTTGCTTTGTCCAAAATGCAATAAACAAGCGAGAGTCGGATATCTAGTTTTGGAAAACGGAGAAAAGCACAGAATTTGCAAAAAGTGCAAACAAGACATAGCGATTCAGGTTAAGAAATAAATGGCATCAGAGCGAGACAGGCTGTCTAATAATTGGAATTTACCCTTTAGGGTTTTAAAAAATATCGTTTGCTTAAGCCAATCTTATGAAATCCTAAAGAGCCTGTCCTGAATTTAGTTCAGGAATAAATTCCGTGTATTTTGGACTTTTTAGACAGCATAGAGGGCGAGAAAATCCTAAATATTAAAACATTAAAACCATTTTATGTATAAAGCAAGGCTAAAAGAGAAATATATAAAGGAAGTCGTTCCGGCGATGGTCAAGGAATTCGGCTATAAGAGCATAATGTCTGTGCCGAAAATAACAAAGATTGTCGTGAATTTGGGGCTGGGAAAAATTCTCAGGGACAGCAAGGATGATTTGAAAAAAATAACTTCGGATGTTGAAGTTATCGTGGGCCAAAAGCCGGTTGTCACGAAAGCGAAAAAAGCGATCTCTAATTTCAAGACAAGAGAAGGAATGCCGGTCGGACTTATGGCGACTTTGCGGGGAGCGAAAATGTATGAATTTCTGGACAGATTGATCAATATAGCCCTTCCGCAAGTGAGAGATTTTCACGGTCTCAGCAAAAAATCATTTGACGGGAACGGCAATTACAATATCGGGATAAGAGAGCATATTATTTTTCCAGAAGTGGCAAAGGATGATATAAAGAATATTTTTGGAATGGAAATCAGCATAGCTACCACCGCGAAAAATAATGAGGAAGCTTATAAATTATTAAAGAACATAGGGATGCCTATCGTAGTTGAAAATAAGGAAAAATAATTTTTAAATTAAGAATATAAAGCTAAACAAATATGGCAAAAACTTCGCTTGTGGCAAAAGCCCTAAGAAAACCAAAATATTCAACTCGCATTATCAGAAGATGCTGGAGGTGCGGCAGAAAACGCGGATACTTGAGAAAGTTTGATCTGTGCAGGATTTGCGTCAGGGAATTGGCAAGCACAGGAGAAATCCCCGGATTAAAAAAAAGCAGCTGGTAAATATGAATCATGAATTACGAATCATGAATTATGAATATTGTAAAATATTGATGATTCATAGTTTGTAACTCGTGATTCATAATTCTAAATTCATAATTCAATATTAAAACTATGACTGATCCAATAGCAGATATGCTAACAAGAATAAGGAATGCTCAAACAGCTAATTTAATGTCTGTTTTGATACCTTCTTCCAAGTTTAAATTATCTCTGGCAAAAATCCTCAAAGAAGAAGGATATATTCAGGATGTAATCCAGCATAAAAAGGGGGTTAAGATAACTTTGGAAGTAGTGTTGAAAAAAACCGGGGATAATTACGCGATATCTGAAATTAGAAGAGTTAGCAAGCCGGGGCAGAGAAGATATGTCGGCAAGGACGAGGTGATGAAAGTCCTTGGCGATTATGGGCTTTCTGTTATTTCAACATCGGAAGGAGTTATGACCAATTTAAAGGCGAAAGAAAAAGGACTCGGAGGAGAAATTATTTTTGAGGTGTGGTAAAGTCATATAAACATTTAAGCATATAAGCATTTAAACAACACAACAATTTAAATATATGAGTAAAATAGGAAAACAACCAATCATTATGCCGTCGGGAATTACTTTTTCTGTTGATAAAAATAATCAAGTTTCTGCAAAAGGCTCTAAAGGAGAACTTTTTGCCAAAATTGATCCAAAAATATCTATTGAAGTTAAAGATGAAAAAATTATTGTTTCCCTGAAAAATAATACAAGAAAAAATTATGCCATTTGGGGCCTTTCCAGGATGTTGATTTTTAATATGATTGAGGGGGTTGGAAAGGGCTTTGAAAAAAAACTTGAGATACAAGGGATTGGGTATAAAGCGATTCAAAAAGGAAAAGATTTGGAACTGGCTCTGGGGTTTTCTCATCCGATATTATTTAAAGCTCCGGCGGGAATAGAATTTAAGATAGAAAAAAATATAATTACTATAACCGGGTTTGACAAGCAATTAGTGGGGCAAGTTGCCGCGGACATAAGAAGCAAAAAAAAGCCTGAACCGTATAAAGGAAAAGGAATAAGATATGTTGGAGAACATGTAAGAAGGAAGTCTGGCAAGAAAGTCGCCGGAACAACGGAGAGCAAATAGATCTAAATATTTCCTGTTGAAATAGTTATTATTTTTGTCATTCCGATTTGTCATCAGACAAAGAGGAATCCCTCTCAAACACATAAAAATGGCGAGTATAAGCGAATATAAGCGATTCCTCGCTGATGCTCGGAATGACAAATCTTTTGATTTTATCGATTATTGGGCAGCCTAAGAATTAAAATCATACTATTTTAACAAAAAATAACTTAGCAATTTAACAATCCAACAATTTAACAATATAATAGACAGATATGAAAAATAACAAGGAAATAGCAAAAAAACAAGCCAGGGAGAGAAGACATGAGAGAGTTCGCTCTAAAATTTCAGGCACGGCGTCCATTCCTCGCTTAAATTTATTTAGAAGCAATAAAGGATTATTTGTCCAGCTGATTAATGATGATTTGGGAATAACATTGGCAAGCGCCAGCGAAAAAGAAATCAAAGGAAAAAAAGCAAAAACCGAAACTGCTAAAGAGGTCGGAAAACTGATTGCCAAAAAAGCCCATGAAAAGAAAATAGAAAAAGTAGTTTTTGATCGCGGAGGATATAGATATCACGGCAGAGCCAAGGCTTTGGCAGAAGGCGCTCGCGAAGGAGGATTGGTTTTTTAGAATTAAATTCAATAAATAAAAGATAATTTTATATCATTATGATGAATAAAAAAGAAGATTCAGGCTCAAAAAGTTCGTTTGGCAAAAAATCATTCGGCAGGGGAAGGAAAAGGGAAAGGCCGGAGTTTGAGCAAAAAATTGTTGATATCGCGCGCGTCACTCGCGTTGTGAAAGGCGGAAAGAGATTCAGTTTCAGGATCGTTATTGTTATTGGTGACAAAAAAGGCAGAGTGGGCGTGGGCGTGTCCAAGGGGCCGGATATGAAAGCCGCGACAGAAAAAGCTTATGCTGACGCGAAAAAGAATATTATAACGCTTAGCTTCAAAGGAAGCACAATCCCGTATAATGTTTATCAGAAATTGGGAAGCGCAAAAGTTTTACTGAAGCCAGCCGCTAAAGGACATGGAATTGTTGCTGGCGGCGCGGTCAGGACAATCGTGTCTTTGGCGGGCATCAAGGATATCTCCGGAAAAATGCTTGGCGCTAAAAGCAAATTGAATAATGCTCGAGCAACTATTGATGCTTTCAAACAATTTTCAATCAAAAAGACAAGGGAAATTTTATTAGAAACAGAGAAATTAGAAGCGGAGAAGCGGGAAAAAATGAAGAAAGAGGAAATAAAGAAAGAAGAAGCAAAAGGAAAAGTAGAAGTAGGAGCAGAAGCAAAAGTAGAAATAGAAAAGAAAGAAGAAAAGAAATAGATATTGAAAATTAGAAATTAGAAATTGTATTGTTAGTGTGTTAAAATGTTTATATGTTAAAATGATTCTATGCAATTGCATCAATTAAAACCAACAAAGAGAAAAAAGAAGAAGAAAATCGGGCGCGGGGGGGCTCATGGAACTACTGCTACTCGCGGAACAAAAGGACAAAAGGCAAGATCGGGAAGTTATAAGGGTCCTGGTTTTGAAGGAACAAAAACCCCGCTTTTTCGAAGAACTCCAAAGTTAAGAGGATTTAAAAGCATTTATGAAAAAAATAATGTAGTTAATCTTTCTGTTTTGGAAAATAATTTTCAAGATGAGGATGTTATAACCGCCAAAGCTTTATTAAACAAGGGATTGGTCAGCAAAATAAAGCCGAATGTCAAAATTCTCGGCGAAGGAGAATTAAAAAAGAAAATTATTATTGATGGCTGTTTGGTTTCTAAAAGCGCGGAAGAGAAAATCAAGAAAGCTGGTGGAGAGATTAGAGTTATATAAACAGGTAAGAGAATTTCCGAAAAACACCGTTTTTGTCATTCCCGCACTGAAATAAATTCAGCATAAACTTCGGCGGGAATCCAGGAGAAGTCTCGCTTGGCATTGATTTACAATAAAAGTTTTGAAAACAAATTTACGGTAATATTCCGCGATATTTAAATAGTCATAGTGTTATTCTAAATACGAGGATATTTCACCTGGATTCCCTTTTTCAAGGGAATGACAAAGACTGGTAATTAAATGTTTAAATGAATCTATGCTCAAAAAACTAATCAGAGTTTTTAAAGACAAAGAGCTGAGGGGAAAAATAATTTATGTGGCCGTGATGCTTATTATTTTTCGCTTGGCGGCTCACATTCCAATTCCAATCGTTGACGCTGAAAGATTGAGTGATTTTTTCAACAGTAATCAGCTTCTCGGACTTTTAAGCGCTTTTACCGGCGGAGGAATGGAAAATTTTTCTTTGGTTATGCTTGGAGTCGGACCTTATATCACGGCTTCAATTATAATGCAGCTTTTGACGATGATTTTTCCGCAGATAAAAGAAATGTATCAAGAATCCGGGGAAGCGGGAAGGCAAAAATTCAATCAATATACCAGATATGCCACTGTTCCTCTGGCAATGCTTCAAGGTTTTGCGATGATTACCCTTCTGAAAAATCAAGGAATTATCGGCAATATAAATCAATTTGATATGACTGTTGCCATTTCGCTGATTACTGCCGGGACGATATTTTTGATGTGGCTCGGAGAGCTTATTTCTGAAAAGAAAATCGGGAATGGTGTTTCGCTGATTATTTTTGCCGGCATTGTTTCCGGCATTCCGATGATAGTAAGCCAGACTATCGCTACTATGACTCCTGATAAATATCCAAGCATAATAAGTTTGCTGGTTATGTCAGTGATTGTGGTTTTGGGAGTTGTGATTATCACGGAGGCTCAAAGAAATATTCCTGTTTCTTATGCCAGGCGCGTTAGGGGAAATAAAACTACGGGGGGAATTTCCACTTTTTTGCCCCTTAAAGTCAATTCCGCGGGAATGATTCCTTTAATTTTCGCTATGTCTATGATGATTTTTCCGGGAATCGTGGCATCTTTTTTTGTACAGCATTCCAATGAGATGGTCAGGAACGCGGCGCTTTTTGTGAGTAGCACTTTTCAGCCGGGAAATTTGATTTATGGAGTTTTATATTTTATTATGGTTTTCTTGTTCACTTATTTTTACACTTCAATTGTTTTTGATCCAAAAAATGTCGCGGAAAATCTTCAAAAGCATGGCGGTTTTGTGCCGGGAATGAGGCCGGGAACAAACACTGCTGATTTTCTAGGAAGAGTTCTTGGCAGGATAACATTTATGGGAGCAACTTTTCTCGGCATAATCGCTGTCATCCCGTTTATCGGCCAAGCATTGACTAACATAACAACTCTAGCTATCGGCGGAGCTTCGGTTTTGATTGTCGTGGGAGTCGTCCTTGAATCAATCAGGCAGATCGACTCGCAATTGACGATGAGGGATTATGATGAATTCTAATTTGTTCTATTGTTGAATTGTTACATCCACCGCCCCGCGGGAGTCTCCGCCTCGGCCTGCCTGCCGGTAGGCAGGGACTCCCGCGAGATTGCAATACAGGCGCGCTTTCAACCGTTGCATTATTGAGCGCGTAAAAAACATCACTGACTTAAAACATCTCACAAGAACCAGCCTGAATTTATTCGGGCTGTTGTTTTATGGATTATAAATTTTAAAAAATAAAGTATGCTTAAAATCCCATTTTTTTCAAATGATAAAACTGACTTGCATTGCATGCAGGCTTGTATGCAGATGATTTTGAAATATTATTATCCTGATAAAAAGTTTTCTATTGAAGAGTTAAATAAATTACTTAAAATCGGGAGTAAAAAAATGTATGGCTTTCCGGAAATGGCTGTAGCTGTTTTATCCGATCTGGGAATAAACGCAAAGTATTACGCTTCAAGCGATGACAGGGAATGGTATAAAAAAGGCAAGCAATATTTATTAAAAAAATATTCCAAAGAAGTCGCGGAAGATATTTGGAAAATGACGGATTTTAAAACCCAGAAGCCATTTTTCAAAAGAGTATTGAAAGAAAAGCGTTTTGTTTGTAAAAAATTGTTATTTAAAGATTTGAAAAACTTTTTCAAAAAAGGATGCTTAATTTGTCCCATTATCAATATTAATATTTTGGAAAATAAAAAGGGATATGCGGGGCACGCGGTTTTGATAATTGGTATTGATAAAAAATTTATAACTTTTCACGATCCTGGTTTGCCACCTGAGCCAAATAATAAAATCAAATGGCAAGATTTTATCAGATCATGGAAAAGTCAGGGAACTGCCAATACGGTTATTGTGGTGTTTGGGAAAAAGTAATTTTATTAGTAAATTTGCCTATCTTAATATTCTTGCTATAGCATAAAAATTAAGATAGCGGGAAATAAATAAAAACAAAGAAGATCTTAAAAAAGAAAACATTCTTATTAAGATCGTAGCCATAACTCTAATTTTTATCGGCGCGGTTTTGATAACATAAGATTGATAAATAATTTTAACAATTACTTAACTGACTTTTTATGCCATGGCATAAAAAGTCAGTCGGAGAGAAATAAATAAAAATAAAGAATAATCTTATGCAAGACGAATATTTGGATATTGTTGACGAAAACGACAAAATAATCGGCAGGGATTGGCGGAACAAGATTTACGCGAAGGGGCTTAATCATAATATCAGGGCGATAAATATTTTCATTTTCAATTCCGAGGGAAAACTGCTTGTGCCGAAAAGGTCAATGAACCGGAGAATTTATCCGGGATGTTTTGATTTTTCCTGCGCCGAGCATGTGATGTTCGGCGAGGATTATCATCAAGCGGCAAAAAGGGGATTAGAGGAAGAGCTGGGAATTAAAGACTTAGAATTAATTGAACTTGGAAAATTGACTCCGAAAGACGGCGTGAGTTGTTTTATGAAAGTGTATAAATCGAAGTATAATGAAGACATAACAAATTACGATAAAGACGGAATTGATGAACTTTTCTGGCATAGTTTAGAAGAAATAAGAAAAATGATCGCCGAAGATAAAACCAAATTTAAAGGAGATTTTTTGGAGGTTTTGGGGTGGTATATTAAGAAGTTTAAGAGATAAACTTATGCCAAAATTAAAAGAAATAGTAAAATTTTTAGATCAATATTTAGAGACGGAGAAGTTTGAGGATGGGTCGTGGAATGGGTTGCAGGTTGAAGGGAAGAGCGAGGTTAAGAAAATTGTTTTTGCTGTTGATGCTAGTGTTGATAGTTTCAAAGAGGCAATTAAAAATGGCGCGAATATGATTGTGATTCATCATGGACTTTTTTGGAAAAGCGCGAACCCGTCATGCACCGGTTTTAATAAAGAAAGAATTGATCTGCTGCGGAAAAATAAAATTTCGCTTTACGCTTCGCATTTGCCTTTGGATAGGCATAAGATAGCAGGCAATAACGCTCAGCTTTTGAAATTGCTTGGCGCTTCAATCACAAAAGAATTTTTCAAATATGGAAATCTTAATATCGGCTGGATTGGCGAATGTAAAAAATCCATCACTATAAAATACGCAACAGAGAAATTAGAAACTGAATTAAACGCGAAGTGTATCGCTCTGCCGTTTGGGAAAGAAAAAATAAAAACGATTGCTGTTTGCAGCGGCGGAGGCGGATACGAATCGTTTTTTGAAGCGTTTGATCTAGGCATAGATTTATATTTAGGAGGAGAGGGGATTGATATTTATTCTTTGGCGAAGGATGCGAAATTCAACACCATTTTTGCCGGCCATCACGCGACGGAAACTGTCGGAGTGAAGGCGCTATCTAAAATTATAAAAAGTAAATTCAAAGTAGAAACGGTTTTTATAAATATTCCGACGGGGCTGTAGGTTTTTATAATTACTCGCCTTCTTTTAAATTTGTCATCCCGAGCGAAGTTTTGGAGCCTCAGCGACAAAACGAAGCCGAGAGCCTGCCCTGAGCGAAGCCGAATGGGGATCCCTCTTCAAGTCACAAAGACGATTATCAAAATTATACCTGCTTCAGAGCGATTCCTCCACTCCGGTCGGAATGACAAATTTTAACGGGAACTGGCCATGCCTTCGTCAGATAAATTTGCAACCAGTTTCCAAATGTTTTTTTGCACACAAAATAAAATGATACTTCAAAATAAAGGAAACGGATTACAAATCCGCTCCCGCGCTAAGTTAATTAGAATATTGTAAAATCTTTAAACTTTATGGTAATGAAACACAACAAAAACAAATGCCCATTCGGACTAAAAACGCAGAGATATTGGGATAGGCGGTATGATTTGTTTTCAAGGTTTGATGAGGGAATTAAAATTGATGAGGTTGGATTGTATTCAGTTACTCCGGAGAAAATCGCTTTGGAGCAGGCAGAAAAGATGAATTGTAAAATAATAATTGACGGGTTTGGCGGAGTTGGCGGAAATACGATTGCTTTTGCGCGAATTTGCGATAAGGTTTTTGCGATTAAAAAAAATAAAGCGCGGTTGGAAATGGCGAGACATAACGCTGAGCTTTACGGCGTAGAAAATAAAATTATTTTTATCCTTGGAGATTTTTTTGTGGAAGCGCTGAAAATTAAAGCCGATGGGGTTTTTATTGATCCGGACTGGGGCGGGCCGGAATATAAAAAGTTGGAAAGTTTCAAGCTAAATAATTTTTCTCCAAACGGAAACAAAATTCTGGAATTATCTTTCAAACATTTTCCAAAAGTCGCTCTAAAAGTCCCAGACCTTTTTGACTTCAGCGAGCTTGAAAAATATAAGCGGCAATATGAAACGCAAGACAACATAATCAACGGCAAAGTTGGTTTCAGAACGGTTTATTTTGGCTTGAAATAAATTAGGCTTAACAATGCAAACGCACGCGATATAATTGGTTCCCCCTGATAAGGGGGCTAGGGGGGTTTGAAAACAGGCAGATTGCAATTATATAAGAGAAATCAAGAAGACGCTTCAATCTTTTAGCTTTAATTTGCCGCTTCGCGATTTTTCTAACCCCCCCCAACCCCCTTATCAGGGGGAGCGATAACGACCAATATTAAATTCCTTAGCGAAAAAACAGTTTTGTGAAAACACTACAAACAATTTAAAAGATAATGTAAAAGAAATGTAAAAAAGAAATGTAAAATTTGCCTTAATCGCAATAGTATGATAGTATGTACTATCATACCGCGGGAATTATTTTGCGGTAAGCTGATAAATTTACAGAGAATTTCTTTTTACAGTTTCAATTAACATCAATATAAGAAAGAATCATATTAATTAAATAATTACAAAAATATGCCTAGAGTTAATTTAAAGTCCATGGATCCAAAATTAAAAATGAAGTATCTAGATCTTTTATGGACATCTATAGCGCAATTGGAAACAAAAGAAGAGACAAAACAGTTTTTCAAAGATCTTTTGAGCGAGAGCGAGGCGATAATGCTGGCGCGTCGAATTGAAATTGCAAAACGATTATTAGAGGGCGAGTCGTTCGATAGTATAATACAAAAATTGAAAGTGGGAAAAGATACAATTGGTCGGGTTCAAGGATGGCTTATTTCCGGGTTTGGCGGATATGAAAAGGCGATTAACGGCTTTAACAAAGAGCTTGATCGCCGTTTTTCAAAATCAAAAACTTTTAACAGAAAAGAACCTTATACTTTTGGCTGGTTAAAACAGAAATATCCATTGCATTTTTTATTATTCAATCTTCTTTCCAATGACAAAAGTTCAAAAAAATAAACAGTATGATAGTATGTACTATCATACTACCGTTAATTGTATAAATATAATGTTTTAAATAATAAAATGCTGAC
>Ga0180732_1001779_pt1 | contig 12526 bp, 17 predicted proteins | sample KR11_01MetaG_FD_148674 | JGI IMG/M metagenome (GOLD analysis project Ga0180732, IMG submission 148674) | Groundwater microbial communities from the Olkiluoto Island deep subsurface site, Finland - KR11_0.1 MetaG | ecosystem: Environmental > Aquatic > Deep subsurface > Groundwater | place...
GCAACAGAAGCCCAACTCATATTTTCTGTTCTTTTATATCCAGCTTCTACAATTTGATTTCTTTTGTCATTGTTATTAATAAGTTCTAAAATATTATCTATAAATTCTTTCTGATATTTTTCTGTATTTGCTGGTCCTTCAAGCAATATAGCGCAATCTTCAACTGTTTCTTTTGTAGCCCCACAATCGGTCCCTATTAATACAGTTTTGCTTCTCATAGCTTCCATTGCAGTAATGAATGATATCTCTTCAAAATCACTTGGATAAACATATAGGCTACTTTCTGCCATGAGCTTATATAATCTATGTTTTGGTAATGCACCAACATGTTCACAATTTGGAAGTTCTTTTATTCTCGCCCAAAGCATTTCATAATATGGTCTCATTGCATCTACTGTATGATCATATCCGGCAACAACCAAATTAATCTCTGGGTCTATTTTATATAATTGTTCCATTATGCCGCCAGGTTTTACTAAATTCTCAAGCCCTCTTTCTGGTCTTGAAGAAAATATAAGTTGCTTAGGCTTCTTTTTATTTGTGTCATATTTAAACTCATCAAAATCTATTCCATTACGTGTCTGCCACATAATGTCTTTAAATACATCAAGTTTCAAAACTTCTTTCTGTTGGGCTATATGAAACTTTGATAACCCTGTTATATAATCTATATTCCATATTGTTCCATGAATAGCCGGTCTCAATGTTTTTACTGCCAAATCATGATTCCATAATATGTTTAATTTTGATCTTGTTTTATTACTAAAAATCATAGAATTTCTTTGGGCTATCAATACATCGTGATCACATGTTTCAATCCAGCTCATTGCTTGCTCTAATGGCTTGTATAACACACCATCATATTCACCAGGCCCACCAGTATGTTGTTTTGTGCAATCACAAAATACATAAACTTTGTGTCCTAATTTTTGTAGTTCTTTCGCCATGCTGATGGCTCCTGTCTCCGATCCTCCCAAAGAATGTCTTTTTAAACTTCCCCCTGAAAAACTCATACCTGGTGTTACCATCACAATATCTAAATTATGTCTCCTCATCTATATCTCCTCTCTCCTTTTGTTGATACAATTCACGATTCATAATTATGATGCCCTCTTTATCATAATTTTTAACATATCTATGTAATTGATATGGAAGTTTTTTCCCTTCCGGATATATTATAATAAATGGATGCCCTGTTTCTAAAAGATTTGGAATTAAAATAATTTTATAATCTGTTGTAGATGAATAAAATTTCCATGCCCATTCTTCAGCAGAATGAATATTTATATGAGACGGATCAGTGCCTTTATCTTGAGAAATTAAATGAACTTGTATAACACCAACTCTGCAACACTCTTTAAAAACATCATTAAATATTGATTCGTCTATGTGCTCAAAGAATGCAGCAGAATATACCAAATCAAATTGCTTATCTTTGAAACATGACATATCCTGTACAGAACCATGAACCATATTTGATTGTTTTGATGCCTTAATAGCTATTTTACTTATCTCTATTCCATGAACATCAAATCCCCTATATTGCCATGAATTCATATAGTAGCCAACTCCTGATCCCAAATCTAATATTTTTGCATCAGATAAAATTCCAGTATAAGCAATAGTTAAATCTACACAATGCTGATTCATCTGTTTTGCCCATACTGGTTGCTCGTTTTTTATATAGTGTATGTTATATAAACTATCATTCATATTATACTGCTCGTCATACCAACTGCCATCAATAAATTTTTGATTATTTATTATCATAAAGCTCCCCAGCTATATAATAAAAATCACTATCAGTTGATACACTAACTGATTTACAACCCATTCTCAAACTATCTGCAATCCTATAAACGCATCCATCATCAACTATCCACTTGTGTTTAAAACAATGTTTTTTATTTTCCTCTAATGGTAAAGTAATAAGTATTTTAATTGATGCTATTCTAAGTGCTTCTGATATAACAAATTTAACTCCTCCTTCTGTTAAATGTTCCAATGTATCAGGTATCATAACCGTATCATAACTATTATCAAAAAATACTCCCATTTTAAATGGGTCTGTAATATCTCTGACAATAAAATATCTATCTGGAAAACTCCTTAATGCCTTCACTATATTTTTGGGATTGATATCAACACCAAGGCCAAACTTAGCTTTATTATGATTACAAACAGCATCTAATATATAACCCCAGTTGCATCCAAGTTCTAAAATTCTGTTACCAACTGCTTGTTCACATAGCCATTTAATTCTTCTCTGCTGACACTCTTCTGCAATCGTTTCATCATGTGTTGGATTTTCTATTCCTCCTTCTTTTTCTATCCATTCATCATAGCTATTTGGAATATTTTGAATAATTCTTCTGTAAGACTTGCTTTCAAAATCCGGACTGTAATTAATTGCTCCTACTTCTATTGTCATTTACTCTCCTTTTTTTGATTAATTTTAATTCAATAAAGCAATCCCATTATTTTCGTTGACTGTAAAACAATTATAAATTAGCTTACCATTTAAATACGGTTGGTATAAAAAATACACTATCTCATTATATATCCTTTTTTTCTTTTATATCTTTTAACAATTCCATAGATTCTTTATTTTTAATTTCTTCAATTTTAGTTTCTATAAATTTCTTTATAGCTTCTCCTCCTGCTAATCTTAATTTTAATGCTTGCCAGAATGATATTTTTGTTAAAAATTTTATACAAACAACAATTTCTACACTATTTATTTTAGCCATAAGTTCTCCTCAAAACCACCTTTTGCCGTTAGCTACTGATTCGTATAACGGAATATAATTTTTAACCACGTTCTCTTTGCCCCATTTTTCAACTGCAACACTTCTACACACCAATGGAGATATTAAATCTATCTTGCTTAAATATCTTACCATTTCTTCTTCTGTTTCAGTAAGAAATCCAGTCAACATATGTTCAACCGTATGGTTCATTGCACCTCTGTTATAAGTAATGACGGGACACCCACACATCAAGGCTTCCATATTTTTATAGCTTGTTATTTCCATCTGATTGACAGGATAAATAAGACCTCTTGCCTTCTGCATACATTCTATTTTGATTTCGTCGTTCACTTCTCCAAGGTATTCGATATTAAATTTAGACCTTCTTATTACCTCTTTTTGATATGCGTCCGAATCAGTTGATATGCCCTTTCCTCCTATTATTTTTAATTTAACTCCGGCTTTGTTGCAAATATTAATTGCATCAAGAGCTCCTTTTTCATGGGACAATTTGCCAACAAATAAAAACCAATCTTCTCTGTCTGCTTCTGGATTAAAATTATACTTATCTGAATCAATCAATATTGTTTCTTGCACTATTACTTCTTGTGAATATACCTTCTCAAATCTCTTTTTTGCCCATTCAGATAAAGCAACTACATTGTGATCCGCTTGTTGAAATTTAGCAATTTCTGGATCATGCCAAAATAAACTTATACTTGGGCAATCCAGTCCTTGCATAATTGGAATATAATGTTGATGAGTTAAATCATGTACAACGTCAAATCCATTTAGTTTTTTCTCATTGTTAAAATAAGCTTTTTTCTCCATACTGATATTTGGATGAGCATCAAATCCAATTTCTATCAAATTAACTCCATCTGGAGGAATCGTATTATTTGGCGCAAATAGCGATACATCATGGCCTTGTTTATTTAACTCATCTGAAAAATCCCATGCAATACGTTCCATGCCTCCATATTTAGTGTTCTCGTTTATGGCAAACACAGTTGCACTGCCTATGAGTATTTTCATCTTTGTTCACCATCTTTAATTCTTATCAATTTCTTCTTCTCTTCTTTTTCAGCATTATCTTTTTTTATTTTTATCAATAATCTTTTTGATTTAGTTATTTTTTCTGGCACTCCATCAACAATATCTTGCACTTTCTTTGGTAATCTTGACCCGCCTTCATATCCCATGAGAAATTCCTCGTATTTCTCCATTTTAATTTCGTATGCAGTAAGTCTGTCATTTGCATCTTTAAGAAATTTAAAAACCTTCTCTTCAAGTTCATATAATCTTTGCTCAATTATAAAAATTTGCATGCTCCCACTCATATTCGGTCTCCTCTTTCTTTTATTACGACTATATTTCTATTCAATAATGTATTGTCTAAATCAAAATTAATTAATATTGGATTTGTTCTACTTCCTCCTTCCATATCTTTATCTACGAAAACAGATTCAGCATTTGTTATTTTAGCTATTTTTCTTGCCCACCATTCTTCGCCTTCATTAAATATATGATCTGGATTCGATTTATCTGCATCTCTGTCATTATCAATCCACAGAACAGCTTTCTTGCCAACTCTAACAACTTCATTAAATGATGCTTCTATATTTTCTTCTGTTAAATGCTCGTATGTTCCAATAGAAACTATTAAATCAAACGTCTTGTCGGCAAAATCAAGTTTTGAAGCATCACCTTGAAATGTGACATCTGGTGCAATTGAAAGTTCTTTTGCAACATCTGAGATATCAATGCCAATCATATTCTGATAATCAAGATTTTTATTCATCACAAATAACAACGCTCCAGTGCCACATCCAATTTCAAGAATCTTGGCATCTGTATCTATACATAAAGTATTCTTTATATATCTTGCACAATCTGTATAATGTGCTGGCAGAATTATATATTCACCAAATATGTAGTTTGCGTACATACCTCTGTATGATTTGCTGTTATATTTATCGTTGTAAAAAATCTTCATTTCGTTTGACATATAGTTGCCTGTTTGTATATAAATCTAAATACTGTCTTGCTGTCTTTTTTACATTAAACTCGCTTAATATTTTGCCTCTAAGCCAAGTGCCTTTATTACAATTATATTTACCAAACTCTTCTTTGATACTTTCTTTTGTAAATATAATTTGTTTATCGCCCCTTCCTGTAAAATTAAATTTCTTTAACTCATCAAAGTTATTCTCGTCAACAAATCCACCGCCAGAAAAATATCTCATATAATATGGTCTGTAATCAGCAGATATGACATTCCTCCCACATGCCATAGCCTCAAGTATTCCTCTGCCAAATCCAACAACCAAATCAACTTCTTTTATTGCATCTGGCATATTCCAAATCTGTTCATTGATAGTTAATAGTTTTATTCCCATACTTGTACATGCATTACCTAACATATCTTTATCACCACCCCCATAATGAGGATGAGATAGATATAATACTTTCTTTAATTCATTGTTAATTGGCCTGAGATAATTAAATCTATCACAATCAATACCATTTCTTATGATAGGAAATTTATCTCTTGCTATTTCTTCTGTGATAGCCACACATTTATCTGCTCCTTCTGGGAACAATTCGATTGTATTGATTAAACTATGTGAAGTGAAAATTCTAAAAATACTTTTTGGAACTAAATTGAAACAAGATGTATGATTTATTATTGCCAAATCATAATTATCATCTATGCTATCTACAATTTTACAAAATTTTGATATTCTGTCACTCATCAATCCTTTGTAAAAAGTAAATACTTCTACTTCATGTTCTTTTATAAGCTCTTTAGCCATGGTATATGTCCATGTCTCGGTTCCGTAAAAATGATTAAGTGCATTATTGGCTAATAGTATTTTCACTCAGGTTCTCCATATATTGGCGAATTGATCCTTCTTGACCTTCCCAAGTTGATCTTCCTTCGCCAAGATGCGCAATATGGCAAGGAAAAGATATTATTCCTTTTGACATACTCATTATACTTTTGTCTGATTTCCTGCATACCCATTCATCAAAATGAATAAATTGATCAATTTCTATCTTGCCACCTTTAAATGGCATCATCCTTAATACTTCATCACACCTCATAACCAAATGACATCCAGAAGTTATTGGCTTGATTAATCCAATGCCATATTCAGGAAAATATGTAATATCTGTGATAGCCATTCTACAATCATGATACCCACTAACAATCCCAACCATAGGTTGTTCTCTTAAAAAATTAACAAACATACTTATTGGAGAACACACTCTTATATCATCATCACAAAACATCACATAACTGTATTCTTTTATTATCTCGCTCAAGCTTCGGTTGAGTGCTTCACATATACCAACTCTTTCTTTTACATGAAAAACTTTTATATCTTTTAAAAATTCTAATTCTGATATATCTTCTTCACCATCAACAGTAACAATAATGTCTGCTGATATATCATTAAACTTCTTTATAGACGATATTGTCTGTTCTAATAAATCGTTTCTTGTTCCAAGGGTTATGATAGAAACAAGAAGTTTGAATCCATTGTTTGTAGTTAAGGCAGGAGAAAAAAAGTCGCATGTCGATTGATCAGGTAAGGCGACAACTTTGTCAATTTTATAAAACTTAATTGGATCTTTATTAAGACATCCCACAGAACATCCAATCTCTCCTGCCTTAACCTTGTTAGTAAATAAATATTTACAATTACAACACAATGCTTCTAAGGGCACAAATTCTCCTTTATCCTAAGCTTCCTTCAGCTGTAAACATTGAAGTTCCATCTGAGAACAAGGCGCATTTTCTGGTTGTTTCCCAAACCATAGTTCCAGCAGTAGGAATAACAGCCGGAGGAGAAGTTACATTCATAACTCTCATTGTACTTGAACCAACTAATGTGCCACCCATGCTATTCGCTTTAATAGTCAAGCCAGCTAACGAACTTGCACCTGCTGTTATAGCAGTAGCATTATCTGAAATACCTGTGTTGTCATTGTCATTATCTCTGGTTCCTTTATATATAGACCATATACTTCTCAATAGATCACCTCCCTAAATTATACGCAATTTCGTTAAGGTGAAAGAGGGCGAGGAGCACTTCCCTCTTTCACCAGTGCCTGCGCAAGCATACCCAATAACCGCTTCATAATCGCTCCTACGACACATAAAACTAATTACTGCGAGCTTCCAACTCCAGTTCTAAGATAACCAAGACCACTATCGGTAATTTTTTCATCTTGGTAATAAGAAATATGAATATCCTGACGACCCTTTTTATCATCAAATGGGAATACCCTTGCGATCATATTAGGAATACCAGGAACAGTCCATCTAAAACTATACATGAATGACGGTACTTCTTTGCTCGGATTTGGTGCACAGAAAGCATAGAGTACATTATCATTCCATACCTTTGACAGTGACATCGTTACGCCCTGATCAGCAGAATTATAATAAGCCCCACCAATAAGGATTTTATCTACTTCGAGCAACAATTTAGCGTGCTCGATTGTTGGAACGCCACCGCCATGAGGGAAAATCATGGTCTGGATTTTTTCAGACTCACGCCATTTTCTCCATGCAGCTTTTCCAAATACTACTGTATTAGGTCGATACCCTCTTCCGTCTTCAATTGCATTAATATCATTCTGACAATCAATATAAGGATCTGAATTTGCAGTTCCCCATGCAGAAGCAGTGGTTGTACTACACCCAACATTGCTTGTTGAATTACACAAGTTTGATACCCTGATCTCGTTGTTTAGTAACAGAATATCAGTAATAAGCTGTGATCTCAGTCTCCTGCCATCAAGACCCATATCTGCATTAGCAAGTTCTTCATAAGTCAGATAAGAACCAAGGGCATAATTGTCACAGTAATAACCATCAGAGCTTACATCATAACTAATCAGATTTGGTTCCATGCCTGGAGACCTATAATCAGGGGTTGCTCTGAATCTGTCTGCTTGTGCAATTTTATAAAATCTATCGCTCTGTTTCATAACAGGAACAATAGGCGCAATCTGATCCGCAATAAATCCATGAGGACGGTAGTCCAAAAGAATATTGCTGATTGCAGTATCTATATGTACGTCACTTGGATCAATATCGTAACGCTTTTCAACTGAATATATTTTAAATTCCATTATGCTGTCACCTCCTTATGCCCAAGAATTGCTATACAAAGCGTTAGTAACGTTAATAAATGCAGTAGCGATCATTCCAGAAGCAGCACCATTAATACAATAACCAATTGATCTATGTCCACTTGATACACTACATGCCCATCCACTATCAGCTGCCGTTAATACAGCTCCAGCAGAAATTCCACCACTACCAACTCTTACTTTACTAACACCGATTGGGCAAACCGTTGCGTGCTGTCCAGAAGTCGGTTTATTCTGAAGAACGCCAGCACACGGATCATCAGTTGTGTCAGTCATACCAACTAATTCATCTCCAGTCATTTCAACCAGAAAAAACTGAAGCCCTGATAAATCTTCGTCAGCTTTTGCAATAAAATTGCAAGGCTGTTGTCTTTCGTAAGCCATATTTTATTACCTCCTTATAATTACATTCTTTCTTTATGAAGTCGTTCCTTGAGATCTTTATCAGAAGCAAGAATATGCTCATAAGCTGTAACATATTTAGCATCTGGATTCTTCTCACAATATTCCTTGATCCTTGCTTCGAGTTCAAAGGAAGCCTTATCAAATTCAGTATCTTTATCTTTGTGTGAATGCTGTTTCGTATCAACCATCTCAGGAAGACTCTCAACAAATTTCTTTACCATGTCTTCAAGAGAAGCATCTTTATCATCCAATTTGTATTTCTTCTCTTGCGGACATGCTTTAAGAATATCCATTACCAATTGTTCATTTTTTGGAAGAATTCTTTTTGTACCACTAACTCCATTGTCTTTAACAAAAGTAGCAATTGAATCATTTCGTCTTTCTTCCTGTACTGCATCGGCTCTCGCCATTGCATCATCTCTTTCTCTTTTCAACTTATCGGCTTCCATTTTGAAAGCCTTCATTTCAGTCAACTCTACTTCTTTACCCTGTAGTTGAGCTGTTAACTCTTCAACTTCTTTTGTTTTTTCATCTGCTTCATACTCTGCTATCTTAGTAGTCATAGCATCAATTTTCACCTGTAATTCTTTAACTTTTGCTTCCCAGTCCATATTATGTACCTCCTTAGTTTCATTTAAATACTTGGGCATATCTTTATTTTCAACGCCCAATTCTTTATATAATGACTTTAGCTTATCTTTTACTCCTTTTACATCTTCAGGCGGCAATTCTACTTTATTACCTCTAAATCCACCAGGAGAAAAAGCCGCTGCCGCTCTGCCTAATTGTGTTTTCGTAACTTTAGTTTCTAAATCTTCCCATATCCTTAATTTCCATGTTGAAGATTTTTCAGCATCAGGAACATATAAGTAAGCTTCCTTTGGAAACTCTATTCCATCTTCTGTTTTGGTAACTTTTTTTGCATACCTTGAAGCAAGCTCTGGTTGTGTAGATAAATCATACGGAGAGCCTTCAAGCCATTTTCGAGCTTCAGCTAAAGTCCACACATTCCTATCAAACTCCCAACATTGGATAATTGAAGGATCATCAGATTTATCTGACAAGGCGCCAATAATAATTGACACGCCCTCTTTTTCTTCAAATTTAATCTTATTCAATGTTGGGAAAAAGAATACATCCATTTCTCTTACTTTTGCTTTTATAGTCGATCTGTCTTCAGACCAATACAAATAATCCTTCACCTCCTTATAATTTTCATCATCATTTATATCTATTGTATTTACATTCAAATCTAATTCATAAGCTTTTACATCACCTTCTCCTTCATCAAAAAATTTTTCAATATCTTTTAGTGATGAAACAGCTGGTATATTCTCACCAAGTAGTGCTATTGCTTTTAGACATCTTGCCCATACTTTATTGCCATCTTTGTAATTCCAGTAAATCTCTGCTGATCTTTTTCTATATAGCCCTTTTTCCATTGCTTGTTTTACGATCTTTGGAATATTAACTATACTTGCAATAAGTTTATCACCGACTCTTTTTAATTTCTCTACATATCCGAGTGCAGGTTGTTCTGATAATTGTTTGCCATGGCCTATCTTAAGTGTCGGCTTCCACTTGTTCTTCAATGTGTTGAAAGCCTCAATCATTGCATCAAGATCTTTATTCTTATACTTATCTCCATTGTGAATACCTGAAGCGAATACTTCCATTTCCGTCTCATAGAACTCTTTATCTATTTCTTCAAAGATAAACGGATTTTCGTCAGTACAGAAAGTCACAATTATATTATCATCGTCATCATATTCTATGCTTTCTAAAACATCATTATATAATGCCTTACTGGCAACATTATTAGCTTGTTTAATGGCGCTAATATCACATGTTTTTTCATCGCCACCTTTTTCTATGCATTTCTGTCTCACATCATTGGCTATGGTGATCCATACTTCTTTTTGTTTTTTTGTAAGACCACTTTTATGGGATTCAACATCTTTTAATGTCCACGGCATTTTATTTTCCCTCTCTCTTTATTATTGTCTTATTATCCGTTAAAAAATTTTTTCTTTTTTTAGTTTCTTTCTGTTTATTTTGAAGAACAAGTTGTCTGTCCTTATCTTCGACTAATGATATCAACTGCATCAATATCTCTTCTGACATTTCTTCAAACGGTACGCTATCAAATTTCATAATCTGTCGCTCCAAAATTTATTAAGCGGTTCTGGCTGTTCTGTATTCATAAGATATCTGGCGTATGATTCGGCAAAAGTTTCACTAGCATGATGATTTCTCTTATAATTCTTTGCAAATTTTGCATCGGTTATATCATTAAAATATTTGTCTAAGCCTTGTCTTTCAAATTCAGAAAATGATTTCTTGTCTATAACCAATTGTACTCTATGCCCAACTTCATGCAGCAAAGATTGTTGTCTGTCTGATGATTTTTTTTCAAGCCAGCCATCCATAAGCATTATTTCATCAGAAGCTCTGCCAGTTTTTGGATTTGGTGGAATATATATAGCAGAACCTAAAAACCCACCACCCGTCACATACAAATTATTCATTCCTTTAATATGTTCAGGTGGCACTTTACTTAAAGCGGCATCAATATCTTTGGCGTTCTCCATAGCAACTTTCTTGTCTTTTTTGCCGTATGAAACTTTCCCTATCCCTCTGTAGTTCTCTTGCCCAAAAGATGTTGGACTTAATCCTGGCACCTCTTGTTTCATATCTATTTGACTAACTTCCTTCTCTTCTACATGATCTCCCAATGGAGGAGCAAACCAGCCAGAGCCTTTGCCACCATGACGTTTGATTATAATTTGTCTTGGTTCAACATTCATTTTTCAAATCCGCATTTTGGGCATTTTCTAAATTCATTCTTATACTCTTTCTCTGGTAATAACCATTTGTGTTTGCATGCAGGACACGACATTGTTTCTACAACATATAATTTGGCTTTATTTTCTTCTATAAATGTTTTCTTGCTTGTAAGCCATTCATTGTATGATTGTTCACAAGTATTGTCATTACATGGTTTTTCTGGTGTCATTCAATTTACCCTATATAGTTATATTAATTTAAAAAGATAATCAATCCTACAAAATATAATGCCTTCTCTACCACTATATAAACTGCTTCTATATACCATTTTATCTTATTGAATCTCCTATATTGACAGGCCATCCATCTATTGTTGTTTCTCTATCTTCTTCAAAATCAATATAGTTGTTTACGAATTCTGCAATCAATCTTTCAATCTCAAATGATATTATTTCTTCTACTTCTTCTGGACAATCAATCCAAAATTGTCTCGTAGCTGTATTGCTATATGTCATTATTCCATCGTATTTTTTAGCAATCTTTTCTACTTCTTTGAGAAATAATTCGTCTGTATAGCTGTTCATATTTCATTTCTTTATTGCTTCAAATATTATATCGTTATCTTGTTTTAGATATTTTTTTGTATGGCTATTTTCACCTATCCATATTTCCATTGGTATTTTATCTTTAAAAGCCTTACAACTACCAGGAAGATTAAGATTATCTGTATTAAGATTTTTACATAAAATACATGTTGGACTATAAACTGGTATATTATGATTTTTATCTATTTCAAAATTCATCTAATCGTCCTTTCATAAAATAACCAATCATTTTCTTTTTGAATTTCATTCCACACTGTATGCCAATGTATATTATTTGCTTCTTCTATAACCATTCTATTTTTATTTATCTCTTCGGTAAACCTTCCCTTTATTTCAATATTTTTTTTCTGAACTATCTCTTGCATCTGATAATAATTTATATCTTCTTTTAGCTTAGCTCGATATAAATATTTTTCTCCAACAGCTCTCATTTCATTAATTTTGCATTTTCCTGTAAGATAAATATCTTGTGGAGAAAAAGACCAGTCTTTTGGATGATTATGTGTAAACGTAATCTTATCTGCTTCTAATAAATCAATCATTTCTTTTTCAGTAAAAACAACATTTGATTGTCCGCCTATTTTTCTAAGTATTTCTTTTCCGGTGCCATCAAAAGCAACAGCAGTTTCATAAGGATTTTTTACAATTTCTTTTTCAACTTTATTAAATATTTGTTCGATATTTTTAACTGGCTTTGTAATTCCACCAACTCTCCCACCAAAATCTTCTGGTGTTAATGCAAGTGCTCTATCTGATTCTTCTCTTGTGATTGAATCAAAGGGTAAGTCATCAGTTGTTACACTCACCAAA
>Ga0180732_1001780_pt1 | contig 12523 bp, 12 predicted proteins | sample KR11_01MetaG_FD_148674 | JGI IMG/M metagenome (GOLD analysis project Ga0180732, IMG submission 148674) | Groundwater microbial communities from the Olkiluoto Island deep subsurface site, Finland - KR11_0.1 MetaG | ecosystem: Environmental > Aquatic > Deep subsurface > Groundwater | place...
CGTACAGAAGATAGAACCGGAACTTGGGTTCTTCCTTCGCTTTGGTGTGTAACGCCGTCCGTAGTCTCTGGATGCTTTCCGAAGTTTGCAGGTTTCCCAATCTTCACTCCTTTCCTACTTGTTGCGTCGATCTTGAACTAAGGCCTTTTCCCTCCATCGGCATTACCCGATTTCCTCAGTACTACGGGCCTCTCCGCCACCCTGGTGCGCCCATCCTGTCCCTCACGGGAGTCCGGTTGATCGCACGAACAATAACGCATCAGGGCTTCCCGTGTTGCGTCTGTCTTCCTTCTTCCATACATGCCGTCACTAATACCCCGACGGAATCACTGGCTGCTCTTTTCGTTCGCTTCACCTGTGACTGCGGTCTTCCCCGTATTATCGGCGGGTCGGCTTCCGTATCATTCTTTTCGAGGCCTACACGGTGTTCACATTACATTACGGCCTGCATGTTCGCAAAGTCCCTTAAAGGACCCTCTACACCAGAGGCTTCAGACGCTTCGTTACCTCCACGCCTGCTCCAGTTGCTACCGGCTGGAACGAAAGTTGCCGGACGGGATTCGCACCCGCTGAAAAACAGCGCCTTGCACGGCGCACGACAAAGTAGAATTAGGAGTCAGAAAATTAATCGTTTGAGATCTTAAATTTACAAATGTAGTGCCACTCGGTTTTTTTTGATGTCGTAATTTACTGATTTGGTTATTGTTTTTTTTGACGTTGTTAAACTCGGGTTAACGAGAAACCCACTCCTCCAGTTACAAAATCGGGTTCTTGCTCAGGCGCTCAACAGGATATTGACTCTCCTTGTTGTTCCACAAGAGAGGACGCATTGTCAGTGTTAGGTGATTCTGCAACAGACTCTGGGCGCAGTCACAAGGGTAAACTCATTATTGATGCGACGGTGGCTGCACAGGCCGTACGCTATCCGACTGATCTGGGTTTGTTGAACGAGTCGCGCGAGATAATCGAAAAGCTGATCGATGAACTGGCAAAAAAGAGCGGCGCTAAAAAAACGCGAACCTATCGGGAACAGGCCAGGAAACTGTATCTGAGCCTGGCCAAGAACAAGAAGCTAGGGAAACGGTTGCTCAGGCAAGGAATCAGGCAACAATTACAGTATGTCAGGAGAAACTTGTCATTACTATACCTGGAGCATTTGCTGAATATGTTTGATGTTTTTCCTTTGTCTCCGAGGAAGCAGAAGCTGTATTGGGTCATCCAGCATGTCTATTCCCAGCAGTTGGCCATGCACAAGAACCGTGAGAATCGTTGTGATGACCGCATTGTCAGTATTCATCAACCCCATGTCCGGCCGATCGTTCGCGGCAAGGCGGGCTGCAAGGTAGAGTTTGGCGCCAAGATCAGTGTGAGCCTTGTTGATGGCATTGCCCTGGTAGATCATCTGGGCTGGGATGCGTTCAATGAAGGCCATGACCTGCAAAGCCATGTTGAACGATATAAAACACGATACGGCTCTTATCCTGAGACGGTTCTCGCCGACGGGGTTTACGGTACCAGAGAGAATAGGAAGTACCTGAAAGCCAATGGCATCAGGTACGGCGGCAAAGCGTTGGGCCGCCCAGTGAAGCAAACGGAACTGAATGCTGAGCAGATCAAACTGGCAAAAGCACAGCGCAAGCAAGATGCCCGTGAACGTATTCCCATCGAAGGGAAATTTGGCCAGGGTAAAAATGGCTACCGACTCAATTACATCCGTGCCAAGACAGCAAAGACCTCTGAGACATGGATAGAAAGCCATCTTCCTGGTGATGAACCTGCTGGTTCTGCTCAGGAATTTGTGTGTCCAGAGAACGGGTGTCATAAAATCCGGCTTCTCACGATATTTGGCAGATCAATTTTCGTGGATGCGGCTTGAACTGGAATGCTTTGGCTGGCTAATCAAGGGATTCGTTAAGCCAAAGATGATTTTCTGAGGAAACTCTAGTTACAGTCCATATTTTCCCATAAAGAGAAAAAAGACGGAAAAGGTAACGGGGATTTTTTTGTGTAAGCAGGCAAGGTCATGTGATCCAGCGAATCTGACTCCGCCCGGAAAGGCAGGACATCCACAGAGACAGTAAAGCCGTGAAGGTTAGTCAACTGAAGGTTTACGCATTAGACAGCGAATAGATAGGCTGGCAGCACAAGATTAAAGAGATTGCGTCCCATGTAATGACTCGTATTGGGGAAGAATCAATCCAATACCCTTTTTTCCAAGCTACATTTCTGGAAAATCACCTCCAGCCTTTTCCTCTGCCTGCCGACAATAATGGGTATAGATATTAAAAAGGACAAACCATTCCATTCTGGAGGTAAAGTGAATGGCAAGCCCATTTTCATCTTCTCGGACAACCTCACCCCGGATATCATCAAGAAGCAGACGACTATGATGACCTGTAACGATTACTTCCATCTTGCAGGATGTTCCCACAGGAATACTCTGATTAATCTGTACAAACATGCCGCTGATACTGATATTCACAAGATCAGCCGGCATAGCGGAATCATCACCCTCTAGCATTAAGGTCACATCGGTAAAAAAAGGGGTACGGGTACACTTCCTTCTTTCATTCTTTTTCTCCATATCCAGTTTACACCTCATTCCCGACAATAATTCAAAGGGGGCAAGAAACGGTTCAAATACCCTCAAGAAACACTTTTCCTTACTCTTTCACAATTATAGACAGTATAGCATTCTAATCAAGCTTTTTGTTAATTATTCTTTTCTGTTGACTTTAACCAGAAGCTGACCATACAATACAAATACAAAAAAACTCATTCCCAATATGCCGCTCATGAAAAAACAACTACTGATTGCCGTTGACGGATCTATCTACTCCAGCCAGTCACTGGAATACATCACCCTCCTTTTTGCCGACAATCCAGACATCAACTTTCATCTCATGACCTGTATAAGTGTCAGCCAAAGCGTAATCCCGGCTGCAGCCGACAGCAGCAACTCCTTGATGCCGCTCAGTCCTGGAGGGGAGAAAAAAAAACAGTCAGCACAATACTATCTGCAAAATGCTACAGACAAATTGATCCGCCTGCAGATTGCTCCCGAGAGGATAGACTCAACGGTAGAGATGTCAGGATATAATATTGCCGCCGCCATCCAGCGTCAGGCCGAACATCTTTTAGTGGATTGTATTCTGGTGGGTAGAAGAGGTTTAAACACTCTCAGCGAGATGCTGCTGGGATCAGTTTCAACCACCCTGCTCAAAAAATGCCACGAAATTCCGCTCTGGATTATTGACGGTGAAGTCACAAATAAAAATTTCCTGGCGCCGGTTGATGGCTCTCTACCTTGTCTGCTGGCCATTGATCATTTGGCCCATATCATGGAGGGACAGAAAGATATCACTATTTATCTTTTCCACTGCCTTCACTTTCTGGGGAAGAAGATTGAACCAAATCCTGAATCTTTTTATCATATCTGGGACAAAGAATGGTGCAACACCCATTTGACTGGCGAGGACCACCTCTTTCACGGTCCGAAACAGCTTCTCATTGAGGCTGGTATCCCCGAGAATAAGATCGTCATTTTGCCGGAGATCTCAGACCTGGAAGCGGCACATGGCATAATACGCCAGGCCGAGAAACACCAGTGCGGAACCATTGTCATTGGACGACGGGGAGACGAAATCGCCAAAGGAATTCTGGGCGGCGTCTCTGATCGTACCATTAAGCACGCCCAGGATATCGCTCTTTGGGTCGTAGGATAAAAACGGAATTTCCAAGCTCATTTTTCATGTTCCCTGTTTTACGGGAACGACCATAACCCTGGCAGCCTTGGCTGGATCAAGATACTCCCGGGCCAGCGCGGACAGTTGTTCCTTGGTCACTGATTCAAATGCCGAAAAAATCGTTACAGGCCACTGCAGTTGTTGCGGATATCTCGACGACAGCGCAAGGACCGAATTAAGCCAGTACCCGTTGGCTCGAACCATGTCCTTTAGCGAAGTAAGCATGGGTGACTTGGCCCGTTCCAATTCTTCGGCGCTCACCCCGGACTTCCATAAGTCACTGGCCACCTGCACGACTTCCCGACTCAAATCCTCAATATGAGTTGGAGCCACTATTAGCTGGGCCCGCAAGACACCATAGCCGGGATAAACCCGGCTAGGTTGATTGGAAACCTGTGGCGAATACGTTGCTCCCAGTTTTTCACGAATAACCTTGCGCAAGCGATCAGAAAAGACCTCCGTCAACAGATACAACCGTCGCGTTCGCTCTATATTCCAGAAATCGGCAGTGGGCCAGGCCACCACCAGCATTGCCTTATCAATGGATGATGGAGCGGAAAGCCGCAGAGTTTCTCCTGCTGGAAAATGAATTTGTGGTGCTACCGTCTCACTCTGCTCCCTTTTGGCCAGCGGAGCAAGATATTCTCTGGCCAGTTCACGCACACGCTGCAGATCAAAGTCACCAACCAGTGAGACCTCAACCCCCCCTGACAACATGGCAGGTTCCACCCAGGCACGAATCTGAACCGGTGTCAAAGAAGTAAAGTCCTGCCAGGAGGGTAGACCAAAAGTTTTATTCCCTCCCGCCAGAAACGACTCTCCCGACAGCTCCATAGACCCGCTCACATCACTGGCCATCTGTTCATACATCTGCTTAAAACCCTGCATGGCTTTTGAGTACGCATCCTCACGCACAGCCGGATCAACAAGCTGCACTTGCAGGAGCTGAAAGAGAAGCTCAATATCCTTATTGACTGCTGTCCCCCTCCAGGAAAAGCTGGTCTCGTTAACCTTGAAATCGAGTTTGACCGTGCTACCCGCAAGGATCCGTTCGAGGTCCGATCTGGTGAATTTCCCGGTTCCGGAATCATTAACCACCCGTTCCGCCAGCACGGCAAGACCAGGGCGAGGTTCTCCCTGCCTGCCATTCCCGAAATGAGCCACGACCTGCACTTCATTTTCCTGAAACTTCGTCTGTTTCAGATTTACAATTACTCCATTGGCAAAAACAATTCTCTCAGCCTGAACTTCAGGCAGAAGCTGCTCGCGGGCAGGCCTTGTATCAGCAACAAGATGAAGATAGGGAAAGACCAGATTGGTTGCGATCTGAGGCGGGTTCACCTTTTGGACAGAAACAGACTCATAAACATCTTTGATCTGCAACCGGGGATCTTTCTCTGAAAGGGTGGCATTTCCAATAACCTGAATCAACCGCACCTGAGGATTCCATATTCTTTGAAATGCGACATGGAGTTCTTCCGCCTTCATCTCCGCAATCAGCGGAGACAAGACGTCCTTTTCCTGTTGCGGGGACATCAAGACCTTATTCCCGTTCAGCCTGCTTATCAGATCGGCAGCCAGTTCCTGACTGTCGCGAGTTATAGCCGTAAGCACCGCGGAATCCAGTTCCGAGAGCATCTCCTTTTTCTCCCGCTGGAGTTCCTGCTCTGTGAAACCATACTTCAGGGCCTGGCGCAAGACCTGTTCAATCGCCCCTAGAGTAGACTGCCATTTCTCCGGATCCGTTTTGGCACTGATCATGCCATAGCCGATTCGCCCGAGAAACATACCGGCATGTACCTCTCCCTCGGTAAAAGGGGTATCCTTTTTTTCCAGAAGCCGCTCCACCCGATGCTGGACAATACGGCCTGCTGCTGCTTCATGAATATCGCGCCTTTGCAAAGCAAGGGAATCATTTCCCTCCAGCTCATTCCACACGGTTGCAATGGTGACCTCAGTAAAGCCCATTTCCGGCTCATGATGATAGAAAAAATCCGTTCCCGTATGGTTCACCTGCCCCAGATCAGGACAAACTGGCTTTGCTCCTTCACCACGAAGGCCCTTGAAACGATCCCAGATCAACGGCTCCGCCAGCAGCGGATCAAAATCACCTACCATCACCAGTATCATATTCTCCGGCCGGTACCAGGCATCATAAAAGGCCTTCATCGTCCCATGATCAGCCTTGTTCAAGGTTTCAAGAACACCAATGGGCATACGCTCAGGGACAAGACTCCCACTCATACTAAAGGCCATACCTGCTTCATGGCTTCGATACTCCACCGAATCCCGAGCCCTTTTTTCCGAGAGGATAACCCCGCGCTCCCGATTGATCTCTGTTTCTGACAACAAGGCACCACGGGCATAATCAGCCATGACCCGAAGTCCCTTTTCCATCTCTTCACGACTGGCCCCAGGCAGGAGAATATTATACACCGTCTCGTCAAAACTGGTATGGGCATTGGTATCTCCACCAAAACTCATCCCTATGGACTGAAAATAATCGACCAGAGATCCCGCCGGAAAATGAGTCGACCCATTAAAAACCATATGTTCAAGGAAATGAGCAAATCCCCGCTGCCCGTCCGTCTCATACAGCGATCCAGCCTGAATATCAAGATAGACGCCCACTCTCCCCTTTGGCTCTTGGTTTTTCAACAGGACATAGCGAAAACCATTATTCAGCCGTCCAAAGATCAAGGCAGGATCCGGGGTTAGCTCACTCTTTTCATGGGGCCAGGTCGTGCTCAGACAGCACTGATCTTGGGAAACTTTCCCTTGAACCTCTTCAGAGAATCCTGGTTCAAAAGAAAAGCAGAGAATAAGACATAAAAAAAACAGTGTATTGATCCATTTCATTATTACACCTTGCAGAACAGATTCATGGAAGTTAGATATTATTTTCAAATTAAAAATGAGATTCAACACTATATCCTGCTCTCGGAATTGCAAGAAAAGAAATCCTTCTCAAATAGTCTTGTCATTACGATAGATACTGAGCATACCTATTGCAATGGCCAGAGAGTAAAGGTCAGAAAAAAAGGAGATAATGCCATGCAGTTACAAGGTAAAATCGCTCTGGTCCCCGGTGCATCGAGAGCAATTGGCAGGAGAATTGCCAGAAAACTGGCAAGGGAAGGAGTCAATCTGATCCTCCCTACCTTTGATTGGCCCGAATCTGTCATGGAGATGGAACAAGAGTTTAAGGGCCTGGATATTGATGTGTTGATCCTGCCAATTGATTTACGAGAACAGAGCCAGGTACAGAAGATGGTGGCTGCAATCAAAGAACGTTTTGGCGCCCTCCATATCCTGATCAACAATATTGAACGGGGCGGGATGCCCATCATCCATGGTTCCTACGACCATGCCCTTAACCATGAGCAATGGGATCTGGAAATCAACACCACGCTCAAAGCCAAATGGCTGTTATTCCATCATTGCCTGCCCCTGATGAAACAATCCGGCAGCGGCTCCATCGTCAACATTTCATCCATCTCCGCCTTGACCGGAAGAAGTGGACCCGCCGCTCTTCTCTTTAACGATGCCTACAGTGCCGCCAACCGAGCCATTTCATCTTTTACTGAAACCTGGGCCAGAGAGGCCGCACCGGAAATCCGGGTAAACGAATTGATGCTTGGCTTGATCGAGGATCGACACGGGGAGAAAACCAGGGGATGGTCGGTCATGAAGGATGAGGAGCAACAGAGCTTACTGACGCATACTTTGTTACAACGTACAGGAACTGCAGAAGAAGTAGCCACCGCCATCCTCTTTCTGGCACGTGATGCCGACTTCATGACCGGCACGGTTTTGCGCATGGATGGAGGATTTTGCCTCGGCGGGGAACAGGTTCCAGATATACCAGAGGGAATTTTAACTCGAGAAAGGTGCTAACAACAAAGGCCTGCTCGTTTCCACGGCAGGCCTTTATTGTCTTTGATATCTACTAAGAACTCAATCAAGCAGGATCAGCCACATGAACCTTGGGGTAGGAGCTCAATGGATACAGCAATATTCTCTCCCCCTTCTACATTATAAATCACCCGTACTGGCAGAAACCTGACAATCTCCTTCAATGAACCGCCCTTCACTGCTGTTTGCTCTGTGAATTTTACAGTAACGCGATCACCTTTTCGGGGAGCAATAATCATGACACCTTCTTCAAGGGAAATTTTCTGCACCTTCCCTTTTATGGTGAGGTTATTTCCCTGGATATTTGCCGAACTGCCCGTTCCATTCTGGGTAGAAACACAGCCGGAAGCCAGAAAGAAAAGGGCAAGAAAAGCCAACAACAACACATTACCGTACCGATTATTCAAGACAAAAGACATGGCACCCTCCTGAAAAATATTTATATATGTGTCCTGAAACTCTCATTCCAGCACGCTTAACAGCCCCGATTATGCCAAAGAAAAACCAATCTACTGTCCAAAAAAAACATTTGGCTCAAACCTGGCATAGGGACGACAAAAAAAGACGTGACAGGTGTTAAACCGTTGTCAAAAAACAACGATAACCACTGCAGTAATGTACCAGTACAAGGAACCGCGAGACAACACAACTAAGAATTTAATGATTATTGCTCAACGGCATAAGGGGGCTGTAATGAAACAGAAAGAAATATAATAGATATTTCTTAACGGCTCCCTAAATATCCAGCACCCAATCAGGAATATGATGGAGAATATAATTCTGCACAGCAGCCTGTTGCTCTTGTTTGTCTCCAGGGCCAATTTCCTGCAAAACCTCTCCAAAGTCAAACCAGCAAAGTTCTCGCTCATCATGATCATAGACCGTAAGTATACGTCGATCCTGAGCATGAACATTCTCCTCCTCCCGAATGGCAGCTACAAGATTGGCAGCTTCCTGAAAGGTGAGAAATTTCATTTCACTCTCAGCCATTATTTTATACCTCAAACGGAAAAAGGCGAGATGGATTCTTCCACTCGCCTTCTAAAAATCATAAAAGAAATCTCAAACGGCTGGTTTAACAACAGCCCCGGATCGAATACATCGTGTACAAACCCTGGCCCTCACAGCGCTACCGCTTGCGGAAACCATATGAACTTTTTTCAAATTTGGCAGCCAACGCCGACGAGTTTTATTATTGGCATGGGAAACATTATTTCCGGTAACAGGCCCTTTTCCACAAATTTGACATACTTTCGCCATAGCTCTCTCCTTCCCTTACTTCTCAGCCCTTTATTACTTTGTCTGCAAGCAATAACAACCAAGCATATTAAATTTATTGAATGTGTTTATAAAAATCTACAATTTGAAAAACACTTTTTATACCCCTTGTCTGTTCAAATAGCAAGATCTTTTCTTTGGAATTCCTTCAAGAAAAGGAACTGAAAACACATTCGCCCTTTACCAGAAAGTCACTTAATGTTTTTCACCCCAGTTCAAAAAATCCTTTTTCAATTTTCATTCAATTTCAATATTTCTGAAAAAAATAACAAAAACTTCGTTTCAATTGTATCCCATTTTATTCAATTCGTGTAAATTGAAAATCCAGTTCAAAAATTAACCCAATATTTTTTTATTGCCCTCACCTCTCATTGATGCTAAACAAAAACTATTAATAACAATTCTCACTAAAGGGACATATGAAAAACAGAAATCCAATCTGGGATTTTTTCGCATCCGTGAAACTTGCCCTCTTTACTCTTTTCTTCCTGGCCACGACCTCAGTCATCGGAACAATTATTCCTCAAAAAGAAACAGCTCAATGGTATATTGACAGATACGGTGAGGCTAGCGCCAACCTGTTTCAAATCCTCTCTATCACTCCAGACATGTACAGTTCTGGATGGTTTTTATCCCTTCTTGGTCTGCTCTGCATTAATCTCATTATCTGCAGTCTGGACAGATTTCCTGGCGTTTGGCACCAGATCAAGGCAGACAACCTTGCAACACCTCTGACTCGTCTGGAAAAAATGACGCCACAAAGCCAATGGCAGTCAGCTAATCCTCCAACATCCTCCGCGAGTGCATTGAAGACCGCTCTGAATACCCATGGATGGAAAGCAAAAGAACGCTCGCTCGATAACGGAATCCTGCTTTTTGCCCAGAAAGGAGCAATGACCCGTACCGGCGTATATATTGTTCATGTCTCCATTCTGGTTATCTTTGCCGGGGCCATCATTGGCTCCGCCTTGGGCTTCAAGGCTAGTGTCATGCTGCCCGAGACCAGGACCACGGACAAAGTCTACACCTTTGACACCAATACCGCTATTGACCTCGGGTTTGAAGTCCGTTGCGACCGTTTCAATATTGAATTTTACGACAATGGAATGCCCAAGGCCTATCGTTCACATCTTTCCATTCTTGAAGACGGTAAAGTAGTCACAGAGAAAGCCATTGTGGTCAACGACCCTCTCAGCTACAAGGGAATTACTTTTTATCAATCAAGTTATGAACCCTACCAGGAGTTTTTGGTCACGATTACCAACAAAAAAACAGGATTAAGCGAAAACGTAATTATTCCTTATAAAGAGCAGCACAGCTTTGAAAAAAATGGCCTTCGTTTGGGCATTATCAATGCGGAAGGACGGGGCCAGTCCGTCAGCAGAATAAAGATATGGTTAACCGATGACAACGGCGACCCTTCCCTGTTCTGGCTCGATGATGGAGAGCAGGTCACAGTGGAACGGACAAAGAATAATTATACCGTGTCAGCAAAACAGATGTACGCGACAGGGCTGCAAATTGCGAAAGATCCTGGTGTGTGGACAGTTTACACCGGTTGCGCCTTGATGGTCCTTGGTCTTATTGTTGCCTTCTTCATGTCGCATCAGCGTATCTGGCTTTATATTCGAGAGGAATCAGATGGCAAAAGCTCCATCTTGATGACCGGCAATGCCAATAAAAACAAAGTTCATTTTGAGAAAATATTTCAAACACTGACACAGGCCATCAAGAAGATTTAAATGTTACGTTTTAAGTCTTAGCATTTACGTTTAAAACTAATAACATACTTACAACTGCACATAACGGGGTTAACTCCATGAACAGTTCACAACTCATCGGTATCACAACATTTACCTATCTTTTTTCCACCATTCTCTATGCTGCTCTCTTTATTTTCAAGACCAAGCGACTGGGTCCCCTGGCAACAATCTTCACCATCGTAGCCTTTCTGGTTCAAACAGCCGGCATCGGTCTCAGATGGTTGGAATCCTATCAGATGGGAATGGGGCGCGCCCCTCTGACCAATATGTACGAATCGGTGGTCTTTTTTGCCTGGACCATTATTTTAATTTATCTGATCATTGAATGGAAATTTAAGACCAAAATCATCGGTGCATTTGCCGTCCCATTTGCCTTTCTGGCCATGGCCTATGGATCTTTTGCCTCAGGGATTACCAAAGAAATCGTCCCCCTGGTTCCTGCCCTGCAATCAAACTGGCTGATTGCTCACGTTGTCACCTGTTTTATCGGCTATGCAGCATTTGCTGTGGCGGCAGGCCTTGGCTTCATGTACCTGATTAAGAATACCAGCGAAACTCGCCAATCAACCAATGACAGCACTCTCCTGGGTTCACTCCCTCCCTTAAAGGTTCTTGATGACATCACCCACAAGACCATGGTTTTTGGATTTCTCTGGCTGTCCATAGGGATCATCACCGGTGCCATCTGGGCCAACTCGGCCTGGGGAACCTACTGGAGCTGGGATCCCAAGGAAACCTGGTCGTTGATCACCTGGTTTATCTATGCCATCACCCTGCACGCCCGTCACACCAGAGGCTGGGGAGGCACCAGAATTGCCTGGCTGGCGATCTTCGGCTTCGTATCGGTTATTTTCACCTACTATGGTGTTAATTTTCTGCTTTCAGGTCTACACAGTTACGGTTCAAATTAACAATGGAATCCATACAAAACATTTGCCAATTACAAATAATCAAAAAACCTGGAATAACAGTCAGTTAATTCTAAGTCATGTGATCAATAAATCAAAATGCTGATTTCTTGACAAAGAAATTGGAAGAGGGTATATAATACTGTTGACTATTAGGCTCATGCCTGAATGCTCATTCATTACGCTGTTCAATTCTTAAACAAAAGAGGGGAAAAAATGATGAAAAAAACCGTACTGTACGCCGCTGCTTTTGCCTTAGCCTTGGGCATGGGATTTAGTGCCAATGCCATGGCCGAGGCCGACAAAGGCCCCGCAGAAATCACCCTGCAGGCCACCGTTGATGCCGCTGCCAAGCCAAAACCAGCTGTCTTCCCACATGCCAAGCATCAGGAAAAACAGACCTGTGCTGAATGCCATCACTCCAAGGGTGCCGATGGTAAGAAGGTTGCGTATGTCGAAGGTCAGAAGATAGAGAAGTGTGAGACCTGCCATAACAAGGCTGCTGGCCTGGACAAGAAAATTGCTACCTTCAAAGATGCTGCCCATACCAACTGCAAAGAATGCCATAAAGAGAAGAAAGTTGACACAAAAAAGCTAGGTTGTAAACTTTGCCACAGCAAATAAGAAGAATTAATTTTTCTTAGCACTTCCGCTTTAAGCATAAAAAAAGGCCGTCTTGAAAAAGACGGCCTTTTTTTATGCTCTTCGTCGCATACCAGAGCAAAGCCCTGATATGGTTAACACTGTCAATAAAAAACAGTTGTCCTTTGCCTCTTTTTCTCACCTATCCATCGGTGTTTGCAACGAGGGTAAATAACATCTTCCAGTTCATGGTCAGAGACGGGGTCATCGTGTAACGACGGTTGATCAGTCTGATATGCGCGGGTTGGGTACCGTATGAATTGGCTTCGTC
>Ga0180732_1001781_pt1 | contig 12522 bp, 19 predicted proteins | sample KR11_01MetaG_FD_148674 | JGI IMG/M metagenome (GOLD analysis project Ga0180732, IMG submission 148674) | Groundwater microbial communities from the Olkiluoto Island deep subsurface site, Finland - KR11_0.1 MetaG | ecosystem: Environmental > Aquatic > Deep subsurface > Groundwater | place...
GCCCAATATGCGACTATATTTTGACTGTCTCTTACTGCCATTTGCTTACCTCCTTCTTACGTTACGGAGATCGCCGCTAGCGTCAATCCCGTGTGGGTCGTGTAAGACATCTGCACGCACCCGGAAGAATCGTTGTAACTGTCACGGACAAAGAATCCACTCATCTTCTCGCCCGAGGCCGATACGTCGATAGTCACGTTTATCGCTACAAGCCCCACTGGGATAGGGCTCACCTTGGAAGCTATTATGACGGCGTTCGTTGCCGCCACTGAGTTTTTGACAAAAAGGAACGTATGACCATCGTTGAGAAATTCATCTCCGAGAACCGTGGCCGCCGCCATGAAGGTGGGGGTCAATCCCGCTGTCGATAAAGCCTGCACCGTTAACCTGGCCATTAGTTAAGTCTCCAAATTCCAACAGGAATAATCCTGCGAAACTACATAAAGAGAAATGTCCGGATCATATCCGTCAAGTTCGTTTGTCAATATGCACCTGAACAGGCTCGCCGCATCCATCGCCGTATGGATCTCTGCGGACAATATCTTCGCCTCGTCATAGTTCCGCGCCCATGCATTGATGACGACATGAGCGTTTTCCAGCTTCGTAAACCCTTCCAGAATATTCACCGGATCTGACGACACCCGCTGATAAGAGACAGCCGGGAGTAAAACGTCCTGAGGCATCACGACTGGATAAATTCGCGTGTGCACCCTATTTTTTATGGTCACGTCGCTCGTCAATACCAGATAGACCCTCGTTTCCAATATCCCCGTAATATCGACCGGGACCGCAACGGCCCCCGCCTGATTCGGCCAATAATAAACCGGGAAAAAGGGGAAATAGCCCATTATGCACCGTCCAAAGTGACCGCCGAGCGATTGCCGTTTGTGTCAGCCGTCGCCGTGATCCGGGGTTTTGTGTCCGCCACGTCCCGGAAAACGATCGTTGCCGTTCCGCCGCCGCTCGATTTGCCGGCCAGGACCGCCGCCATGATTTTAAACATCCCCCAGAACGTCTGAGTGCCTTCAATCGCCGCGTTGGTCAGGAAGGCATAGGCATCTGCCGTCACCACCATAAAGTCGTGCCATACGGCCAGGTACGTCGCCGGTTCGGTATGAATTACGCGGAGCCTGCCCAGCGTTCCGGTATCAATTGCGCTGAGGGAAACCTTATAGCAGCCATGGGCATCATAGGTTGAGGCAACAAAGTTTGCCCCCTGTTCCCGGACTGCCAGCGTCCCCCCGTTTTTACTGAGCATGATCCCGGTTGCCGCTGCGTCAAAACTGGTGATAATCCCCGCCGCAACTTCGAGCGTCACGCCGTCTGTTTTGTCTACCACCGGCCCGAAATTTATTACCGCTACTGTCGATTGTTTTAACCACATCATGCAGCCCTCATTTGTCGATAATAATCGGAAATTTGTGCTATGTAACTCACCCCACCGCCGCTAATCATCCACAACGGTAGAGTCTCCGCCTCGTACATGCAGAACGGGAAAGCATAGAGATAGGCGATCTCCTCCGCGGAGAGGGCGCGGTTGTAGATGGAGACGGAAGAGACGAGGCCATTCCAAGATTCAATCCCTGATCCAGACATTCCAATCCTAAATTGTGTAACACTACTAAGCACAGTGTTAAGTAAACTCCTGTTGGTTGTGCTTATCAAGAAAGCATCTTTGTAGGCCATAAGATAAGTTCCATCAAAAACCAGGCTAATTTGGTGCCATAAGACATCATCTAAATCTATTCCAGTGTCGAAATCATAGGCATTTCCGCGAAACTCAATATCTTTGGTATTCACCACCCCATACATCCCAAAATCTTGGTAGGCAGTAGATGTCCCGTATTTAAAGGGATGCTCATACTTAGGAAAATTAGCGGAACTGTTTCTTTGTAGCCAAACCACTACAGTTCTGGGACTTGCCCCAACTGGGAAATTTACATCTCCACATTGCACATAATCATTACTCCCATCAAACGCCAGCGCCCCACCATGAGGACCGGGAACCCAACCGGAGGTTGCAATCGGGGGGTCATTCATGTTTGTCAATGTGCCGGTATTGCCTTGGCCAGAATAGTCATGGGTCTTGTTGCCGGACGTCTCGTTTAGAAGCCAGCAACCCACGAGCCCCCTCGCGAGAGGATGATCAAGATTTAACTGAGCCCATAAGGGCGGTTTAAAGTTTCCACTCATGCGATTGATACCACCTCTGCGCCTTCGACACGCAGGACAACGTCCTGTACGGTATTGCTTCCCGAAATAACCTCCGCATATTTTACGCCGATGGGAATCGGGATACACCAGGACGTTATGACGCCATTGCCCAGCGTGGCAATAAGCGCCCCACCGAATTTGTACCAGTTTGAGTTATCAGGAGACGCCCAAACCTGCGCCTGAGCCGCCACAGTCGGGCCAGTTGCGCCGTTGGTGATTTTAATGTGGAGTTCTCCGCCATACCCGTCGTCAATCGTCCAGACAGATGAGGTATGATCCGCCGCGCTTGCGGTCAGGGTCACGTTGTTATCGAGCACCGTTACTGTTTTTGTCGTTGCCATTTTCTAATCTCCCTATGGATTCGCCTGCCGCCGTGGGCTTTGGGGGCGGGAAGGAGGACGCCCCGGGGAGGTCCGGCAATCAGGCGAACCGTTACGCTGTCTTAAAGCCCAAATCCCTGGACTCTTTTACAATTCCTTCCGATAGTTTCTCCTTCATTCGGTCTATTATCTGATTCGTGTTGCTGTTAAATACCGGCATCATAAAGGGATACGGGGGAACTCTTTTCATCCCTGCGTTATGCTCTGCGATCCCGCGCCCATATCGTTTCCGTTTTCCGATCACGTGACCAACCTCAAGGATATAGCCGTAATATGCATCGCCGACCGGTCCGACCATGTAATGAACATCTCCGAATTTTGATGCCTTCCTACGATAAAGCGATTTTATATGAGCCTTTAAAAATCCAGGCATCCGGGTCATGCTGCCGACAGCCCCTCTCTTTCGGGACCATGAAATCAATTTTGAACCGCCGGATTGCCGAACGGGAGCAACTTGTTTCATGGCGATCCTCAATAAAGCCCCGCCTGCCGCAACGCCGCGCCGCAATACTTTATTTGCAATCTTGTTCGGCAAAGCCTCAAGCGCTCGATTTATCTCCTCCAGGCCATGGACTTTTATGGTTATGACATCACTCATTCGGCAAACCTCTTGCACATCAACTGCAATTCCCGGTTGCGTTCCATGACATTGATAATCGTCTCAATCAAATAATCATCCGTCCCTTTTGTAACTTTCATCTTTGCCGTCACGTCGGATCGGTATCTAATCGTGATCCGTGCCTCGATCTCCGCTACCGTCTGTTTAGAGGCGAAATATTCCCTGCCTCTCAAAGGCTCTACTTGCGCCCAGACCGTCGCTATGTCCTGCCATCTTACCTCAGCCTCGCCGTAAGAGTTCTGTGTCTCTATGGGCTTTTTTATCGTTACCTGGTGGCGTAAACGTCCGGCTTCCATTTATGGCCTCACGTCAATTAATACGTGGCGGTCAAGGAGACCGTCAACGTAACTGTGGGGCATTTCTGCCAGATTCCCGGCCTGCATTGCCTCGCGGTGCTCATACATCTGGGCAACCCTCATCTTGATCCATGTTTCGATATCTTCCGGAGTGGCATCCGTCGCCGGCGCCGCAGTGGTTAAGGTACAGCCAGCCACGAATTGGATCGTGACCGCGTTCCGCTGGGTATAGTGATCCGGCCACTCCTGGCCATCCTTCAAAAACACCCGCCCCGGCTCGGCGTTGATATCCACGTCATAAACAGAGGTCGCAAGGGTTGTACTGTTCGCGCTTACCGCGTCAAGATAAGTGATAACGACATCGGTCGCGGCCGTGCTCAGGGGCGCACGCGGGAGAATGATTTCATCGTCACCCCTCTGGCCTTCCGTGAACGAATTAAGAATCAGCTGAAACGTCTGGGGAAGGCAGGGCCGCTTGGTATAGTTTTCGCAATATTGCCGCGCCGCCTTTTCGAGGGAGACAAGCAAAACATCCTCAGCCGTCCCGACTGTTGATAACCTCATGAAGGTTTTCATGTCGGCCAGCGTGACGGGTTCTGCTGTTGCATCGGTAATCATTTTGAGGTTCATAATCGGTCTTTCACTCTCTTCTTATGGTAAGCCGTCCACCCGCCCAGAACCACTCCCCACCACATCGGATACCGGACATAAACTGGTTTTTTCCTGACGGTCATTGCCTCGAAAAATACTGCATTGGCCTGGGAATAGGTAGCTTGGGGTATCGAGTCGATCCGGAAAAGCATATCATGGATTACACCTTCCCGATGGGCTCTTCCGCCCCAGAACATAAAAACAAAAGGTACACGCGGGACACTGGACAAGTCAGTCTCGAATCCCGCCGGCACAACTATCTCCCCCAGGATGTCGCTCTGGTAAACGAGGGGAGAATCCAGAACCCAAATCTTATCGTTATCCTTATCCTTTAGTCTTATATCGAGATCTGTAAGAAATTTACTCATTTTCGCTTGCCCTTTTTCCGTTTCGCTCGATTTTCCTTCTTTGCCTGCTCTTTGAGTTTTGCCACTGTGGTTTTCATCCTTCCCGGATCATCCTCACGATTTCGGGTCCACGTTCCCCAACTTGAGAAAACCAATCAGAATCCTGAAACTCATCTGCCGCCCGATTCCAATCACCATCCATGATCGCCTTGAGCGCTTTTTTGAATTTAAGGGCCGTTCCGATGCCGCAATTAAAAACGAAATCGATGACCGCCATCCTCCGGTTATCCGAAAAATCTTTGAATCTCTCGAACGTCCCTTCGCATTGCCGTATCGCGCAATCGATTGAAATATTAAGCAATCTCTCCGCCATATCCTTGGTGATCGCTCCGTGAATGTGAAAATAAGAGGCTATGTCGCTCGGCAGGAGATGAATATCAAGATTCCAGCCGTAACCGATGGTTAGCTTTCCCGCAGGACAAAAATATGGGGAAAGTCGTAAACCTTCATGCCTTTTAATCATCGCCCGCAGGTCATCAGTCATTTAATTTCCCGCCTTCAGGCCTAAATAAGCCGCCGCGCCGCCAACCATGCCGCCGAGGGCAGACCAGATTTTGTCAACAAGCGGCCGCTTTTCGAGTTTCGACAGACGAAGATCAATATTCTGGATGGCGTTAAAAGTCATCCATCCCTTTTGTTCTGGCGACATACATTCCCAATCGTCTTTATTGACGACAAATCCTCCGTCCATAAGTCTAGTCCTTTCACTTATAAAACCGTATTCCTTTTTGGTCGTTTGCCGTCACCACTACTGCCGATTTGACAGCTCCGAAAGCAAGGATGGCGACACGCAACCCACTCAAATCCGAGACATCATCAGAAAACCAGCTCCAGATCTCCTCGCAAACAGCAGGCGCAACGTGGGCGACGGCAATCATGGCCACGGTGGTAAACAGAAAATACGAATCAACAGCCTCCTTGCTGGGGTGAGGACCAAGATATCTATTTGTTTCAATCCATCTGTCAGGATGGTGACTGATTTCTCGTGTCTGCCGCCAATCCATCGCTCTTGTTGCGGCGTAAGCCCCCCCAACACTATAATCGGCTATCGTCCAAGCTTGAATCCGGGCGCACCCGGAACATAATACCAACCAGCACAGGATGGCGCATATCAGCATTATGGCTATGTATCCCCTGAGTCGCATTTCACTCCTTACTAAAACTGTTCCGTCTCAATATAGAAAGTGGTTGATCCCTGCGTCAGAGCATTAAGGTTTCCCGCCGTGCTGTCCAGGGTTGCATAAATCGCCGTTGTCCCTGTCCAAGAGGGAAGATAACCACCCTGGATCTGCGCCGCCCTTGTCATTGCAGTTCCCATATCAGCATCGGCGAGGCCACTCAAAACCGCCGCAGCATAAACACCATGTGGTGCTATTATTTGTGCCGCCCCTTCTGCCGTTATTCCCACCTCCAATGTACACGCGTTGATTGCCCCGCCAAGGTATTTCGTTGTCGTGTCAGCGTAGAATCCGACGATCTTCATTTTCGCTGGAAGGGTAGCGATTACGATGCCTTTGGTGGTATCAACATCAGAAAAGGCTGCGTAGGTCGTGGTGACTTTATAGACTTGACGGTTCATGTTGCCCTTGGAATTAACAGTAATTCCTGCTCCTGAACCTACTGTTATTTGAGCAGTTAAGTTGTCCAAACCTCCTAAACCAGCACTTATGGCCGCATCAGTCTGATCGTGAGTAAAGGAAATCCACTGGGTGTTGTCAGTGTCGGGATCGGTGGCGGAGTGGATGAAGATGGTGGGGTTGGTAGATGCTCCGTGGTCGAAGTCATGGGCTGCTGCATTTGTACCAATAACTAAATTATTGTTTGCTGAATTTGCACCGCTTCCTAAATATAAATAAAGAGCATCTGTTCCCCAATTTGCGAGACTAAGATATGAAGCGAGAGTAGTCCCATTTGCTCCATAAAAAACAAAACCATAATCAATTGCCATATACTGATTATTACTATAATATGCCTTTCCATCAAAATAAACATCTCCATTAACCTCCAAATCCCCGCCAACCAGCACATCCTTACTCGTCAGCGAATGCCCCGTTGCCGCCAGAACATCCCCGCCCAACTGCAATGGCTTGTTCTGTGCAGAGTAGTTCATGATCCGCTGGCCGTTGGTGCCGTCTGTGGTTCCAATAGCCACAACATCCTTTGCATAATCAATTACTCCATTTGTACATGCCCCCGTTGCCGCCTGTCGATCAAGGGTTACAGAAGTATTAGCGACTACAGATGCAACCCGGTATATCCCAGCAGTGGCATTTGTGCCGCTTTGCACGATGCACATATCGCCTACTGCTACACCATCATCAATGGTTGCGTCTTTTGTCAAAATACTTGGATTGGCATTGGAAATAGAGATCCCTGTGAGATTAGCAATTCTATCTCCACCGAATAGAGCAGGAGTTGTGGTGCCAAGAACAGTATGTGATTTACCTACAGGAGCCGTCGTCCCGATGCCGACGTTGCCTGAGCTATCCACAATTAGATCAATATTGCCGCTCTCATCCTTAACAACAAGTTGAGCAGGTTGCCTTGTCACGGCTGCGGCTGCGGTGTCGGTAAAAGCAGTATTAACCGTCAGACTGGTATTGGAGGCTATCGCCGTAACTGTTCTCTGCTCCGCATTGACGGTGATCCTGTCGCCAACAATCAGTTCAGTCAAAAAGAGTGTGCCGGTGCCGACAAGCGTAGTCGATGCTGTAGGATCAGCCGTCCCGGTAAGAGTTGATGCCGCCGGACCTTTGCTGATGGCAGGGGAAGCGTAAACCGCCGCCGGTGTCGTGCCGCCGATAATCGTATTGTCGATAGTACCACCATCAAGATCGGGGTTTGTTATCGTGGAATTGACGATATTTCCACCGGTGATCCATTCGACCCCATTGATGATATTACCCGCACCAGCAGGAACGGAAAACAGAAGCAGGGCAGCGAACAGAAATAGAAATAATTTTTTCATTTTATCCTCCTACGCTTTCACGTTGACCAAGAGGCCCCATGTTTTATTGTCGGCGGCTGCGTCATTTGTCCATGCAACTGCGATACGGTCCCTCCCGTTCAGCTTGATGGGTCTCTCCGGCTGCCAAAGAATATCCTGGACGCCGACCATGGCCTGCGAGTAGAGTTTTGCGTCATAGGCGCTGCCACTCTTCGACCTTAAGTTGACGGTCAGGGTATTAGCTGCTGTGGCTGCCGCCGAAAGATGCAGCTTCATTTCGTCAAATTCGAGTTGCGCCTGTGATCCAATGTTGTTCATGCTGATGACTACCGCAATGTCGCTCGTTCCTGTATTCGCGATTATGATAGGCTTCATTTCCGCGTCCTCCTGTTAAATTTCAGAATTCTTGTTTCCGGCTGTTCAACCATCGCCGTTTCTATGATTTTCACATATCCCTTTTTCTCATAGCCTTCCGCATCCCCACGACCGAAATTCTCCACATTCCCCGGCTGATGCCACTCGCCCGCTTCATCTTTAAAATATTGCTGAACAATGCACCTCATACCGGGTCACTCCATATTTTCGTGTCGGCAATGTTTGACCAGATCCGCTGAATCTCCTTCACCGCCTCTTGTGCGCCCACGTATTGCTGGATTTGCTTATTTGCGATTTCGTACTGTTGGACGGCCTTCTGTTTCCTGCCTTCCATCGCCTGCAGCATCTGCGTGATTTTCATTTCCCAGGCGCATTGTTCGCGTTCCTCGAATCCGTATAGGAATCGGGTTTTTAGGAGATCCGCTTGATCTGGAATCGTGATCTTGATTCCCATACCAGCGGCGATTCCCAAGAAAAACTCACAAGATGGCCTTTGAGGCCCCCATTCTGACCCCGTTGCCATATCTACCCCGTAGCATCCAATTTCCCGGTATCCCTTCTTGATTGCCAGGGCAATCATGTAGGAAACGGAGTTGGTAAAATACCGCCCGAATGATTTGGTTATCTCATCAAGCGGGTAAGGGATTGACTTCGGAACAATATCCCAATGCTGTTGCATGTAGACTGTGCAATTAAGTTGTGCAATGGATTCCAGATATGTCTTCATTTCCTGTCCTCGGAAATCCGGCGACCACTCGAACACACCCGGTCTGAGAAGTTTCCGGCGCATGAATTTCCCATTCTCAAATTTGATGGGATGAATCTCAAACCATGCCGTTGGTTTTTTGACGTGGCCATACGCGTTGTTCATGGCCCAGATGTCCCATGTTTTGTCATCGTAGGGCGCAAGGTTCTTTGTATCCGAGCACCCTACGATGGCGACCTTTTTAACAACAGCCGGGGCCGTCGTTAATTTGACGGCCACCGGCTTTTTCGCTTTGCTTTCCTTCCCCTTCTTTGAAATCATGTGATCAACCTCCCCGTTGATTTTGATTGTTAAGGCGCTTCCGTCCTATTGACGTTGGTTGCCTGGTAGCCGGTGACGCAAATCACACTTGCTGTCACCCCATAGGTCCCGGTCGATTTGAATCGGATGCCAAAATGAGTATACGTGGCATTGGTTGCCAAAACCTGAGCAGGCCGGAACTCGATGATCCCGCTCTTTTTGATGCCCTCGCAATAGACGGCCCCTGTAGATGCCGATGCACCTGGGGTTGCAATGTCAATCCCGTGCGCTTCGCCGGGACCGGATGCCTTCCGACGGATTCGGAGCGATGCCTCGGAAGACGAATCCGCCGCTGTCGTGACCGTATAGGTTTCCAGGTGGGTACAGAAACGCGCAATGGCGGACGCGAGATCTTCAATTAGGATGCTGTTCGCGCTAGCGCTGATTTGCTTATCCGCCATGGTTGCGGCCTCTTTGATGAGAAAAGTCGTGCCGTCAAGGATAATGGTTCTGCTGGACGCCTTCTGTGCCGAGGCTCCGGCGCCGGCAACGACGCGAACGGTTTCCCATTCGGTGAACGTATTTGTCGTCTCTTCGCCCAGATTGATATTTGCACTTGTGAGGGCCGTAAACGAGCTGACGCCCTGGCCGGCAGTGCCGCAGACAACAGTAAATGATGCAGCCGCACTCGCCCCGACAGCTTTTCCTGTCGCCAGGTCGGAGAGAATACCGCAATGAACAGTTACTCTCGACACATCCGCAAGGGCCATCGGTTCGGAATCGGCTGAGCTGACAGCAGCCCCGATGATTGCCTGCGCGAACTTCGCATGTTCTCCTAAAAATTTACTCATAATCTGAATCCTCCTTTTTGCTTAGTTCAGCACCACGAAGGGGGAAACCGTGTTGCTGGTTGCGCCTTCAAGCGGGAGCGGAGCCGACAGCCATGGCTTCCCGTCCACGTTCCAAAAGGCTTTGATTATGGTTTTGTTACTGGTGAAATTGACAATACCGCCGTCGGATGCAACGAATGGACCGGAACCATCCTTGAGTAGATAATAACTCATATCCACGAGGATGAGATCGCCCGTCGTTCCGAGGGCCACAGATCGATCATGGAACATCAGGGGAATGCCCAGGAGGGTGTTCGGAATCGGCTTAGCGTAGTCGAACTGAAAAATGTTGTTCGTGACCGTGTCCCGCAGGGTTAGGAGTTGGGGGAGAATCGTCTGGGAGCCAACCCAAAGATAAGACCCACCCATTTTGATCCGGGCGATCATGTTGTTGATATCGCCCGTCACGATGGTATTCGCCGTTCCGCGCGTTACGAGGATTGTTGCAGGTGCTACCGTAATGCCCAGGGGACCCGATATTCCGTTTCCATTATAAATCTGGGAATCTTCCCAACCGATTATTGCCTTGCGAAGCTGACCGCCAAGCAATGCGCCGGCGGCTTGCCAGTTGCGGAGCAGCTTGTCGGTTACGGTGATATAAGCCGCAACTTCTCCGGGCTCCAGAGAAACTTCCTTCAGGCGGACATTGGTTTCCGTTTTGGTTCCGCCTTCACAAGTCTTTACGACAGTTACTCCCCCGTAAACATTTTGAGCTGCCGTCTGGTCAAGGGCAGGCATGGTTACTTTTGCATCCGGCGGATCGCCCGCGGGGATAACCGTGCATCGGGGCCGGAAGATTGCTTCCTGCGGTTGTACCTGAAGAAGTTCGGGCCTGAACTGTTCAGGAAGGGCAAACCCACCTTCCACGCCTATACCCATGCTCGATTCGCGGGTTTCCGGGGGCTTCGATTCGCGATATTCGCAATCCTGCAAGCGGGGATCGTTGCGGTTGAAACAGACCGCGAAAAAGAACTCTCCGATATTTCTGAATTCCTTCGGGGCGTCAAGCTTGCGCTTGACTGTGACCTTGTAGGGCTTATCGCCGGCTTCGGCGGCTTTCGCCTCGCGTTCGGCCAGTTTTTCCTGGCGGTCGATGTCCCGCTGCACCTTATCGGCATCGGTTTCCCATGCCGCATACTGCGTCGTCTCTTCGGGCGTCAGGTCCCGTTTCTCGGTATCTGCGAGTTCGAGTAACGCCCGCATTTTCTCAATTAACTCTTCGGCTTTCGCTCGTAATTCTTTCAGTTTGTCCATTTCATTACCTCCTTGAACTTTCTTTCAAAGTGAATTTGCGCCGGAGTAGGTCGCGCCAGGCACCCACCGGCAATGTCTTTCTCCGCTGTTGCTGTGCAAGCCATTGCTCCCGTGAGTGAACGGAAACGTCGGTCTGCGCGTAAAAAGGAAACGTCACGGGTGAAACGTCCCAGAGTTTCACTTCCTCCAAAGTGTAGAGAGAAGGTTCGTTCCCTTTTCCTGCTTCTCGTGATTCCTTTATAATTTCAAAGCCGAATGACATCTGTGTAATATCTTTCCGTTCAATTGATATGCTCAAATCAGTGGCAAATTGAGTTTCAGGCGGTTCAATCTCAATCCAGAGCCCTTTTTCATCCTCCCTGAGCTGCAGGGTCCCGGCCTTGTTGCGGCCCAGGATGAAATTCGGATCGTGGTTAAACAGGGCGCGGATGTCGTCTTCGCCGATGGATTTTTTGAATGCACCAGGGGCGATCTTCTCCCGAAACCATCCGCCGTCGACGATGGTCTCGAAGACGGCTGCATGACCGACGATCTTTTTCTTTTTGTCATCCTCTGTCCTTAGTTCGAGACTGGTCACGTCGAAAGTCCGGTATTCCCGCAATGCTTTTTCTCTCTCAGGCATCGTCAATTTCTCCTTTTGCCTTCCTGCTGGATTTCTTTGGCTTGGTAATAGGTTCCTCGGTCGGCTTTTCCTCTGGCTTCATGGGTTCGGCAGGAGGGGCCGGCGGCGGTTCCGGTTTCTCCCCGGCCACGCCCATGTTTAAAGGCTGTAAATAGATCTGGCCTTTTTTATCCGGCAGCGGATTCATATTTTCAAGAGCACATATCTGGTCAACATTCATCCATCCCCAATTACGGGCGATCGCATAGGCTTCGTAACGAGATTTCATGTCGCCCCGGAGAAGTCCCGCAAGATTGAACTCAAAGAAATATCTCCCGCGCTCCCGTTCGGGAATCAGATAGCGATTCATGCTTTGCTCAAGCCGAACGCACCAGGGGCGAATCGTGTAGGTAGCAAAAGCAAGGAAAAGTTGCTCCGCGCTCGCATAGGTCATGGTATTTGTCGGATGCCCGATCATTATCGGGGGGACGCGGAAAATGCGGGCGATTTCCTCAATTTGAAATTGCCGGGATTCGAGGAATTGAGAATCCTCGTTACTCATCCCGATCTTTTCCAGCTTCCCGCCGTTTTCGAGGATCATGGATTTAAATTTGTTTTCGGATTTTGCGTATTCGGCTAGGGATTCTTTCAGGAATTGCTTTGCGGAATCGGCAAGTCTCACGCCGTCCGGGTAACTCAGGGCGAGGCCGACCGTGGCGTTGTTTGAGAAATATCGGCCACCGTATTGGTCCGCCGCCAGGGAGAGGCCGACGGATTCACGGGCGACGGAGATCGGGGAGAGGCCGACTACGCCTTCGGGAAGGTTCCCGGAATAACTGCACGAAATCGGCATGTTCTTGACATGCCATATCTTGTTGGCGG
>Ga0180732_1001782_pt1 | contig 12521 bp, 11 predicted proteins | sample KR11_01MetaG_FD_148674 | JGI IMG/M metagenome (GOLD analysis project Ga0180732, IMG submission 148674) | Groundwater microbial communities from the Olkiluoto Island deep subsurface site, Finland - KR11_0.1 MetaG | ecosystem: Environmental > Aquatic > Deep subsurface > Groundwater | place...
CCTCCTAGCAAAAGCTGTCGCAGCTGAATCAGAAGCTAATTTCATTCAAGTAAAAGGACCTGAACTTTTATCCATGTGGGTAGGAGAATCTGAAAAAGGTTTAAGAAAAATCTTTGAAAAAGCAAGACAAGCATCACCATCAATTGTTTTCTTTGATGAAATAGATGCTATAGCTGGTAAAAGAGGACAAGGGATGGGAAATCAGGCAACAGAAAGAATGGTAAATCAATTACTTAGTGAAATGGATGGTTTAATGGAACTAAATGATGTTGTAATAATGGCAGCAACAAATAGACCAGACATGATTGATCCAGCTTTGTTAAGACCAGGAAGATTTGATAGATTACTACTAACACCTGTTCCAGAGAAAGAAGGTCGCCTAGAAATTTTTAAAATACATACAAAAGGAATGCCCCTTGCAAAAGAGGTAAATTTAACAAAGTTAGCAGAAAAAACACAAAACCATGTAGGTGCAGATATAGAATCTGTTTGCAGAGAAGCTGCAATGCTAGCCTTAAGAAAAGATCTAAATGCAAAAGAAGTTACTATGGAACACTTTGAAGAAGCATTAAAGAAAGTAACACCTTCAATAACCGAAAAAGATATTGAGAAATATAAAGAAATCGAATCTCAATATATTAGAACAGCTAGAGGAGCAGCAATAAGAGAAGCAAGTTATTTCGGTTAAAAATTTACACCTCCAAAATTTTTTTCTTTTTTTCTATTCTATTTTCGTAGTAATTTTCTTTCCAACAATAACAGAATGCTCAGCCTGACTAACTAAACCTTTACTTTTATCCACTAATTGATTATACTGATGTAAAATTCCCCCCCTTTCAAGTAATTTTAAAGCTAAATTTACATTTCCAAATTTTTTAAATAAATGTCTTTTAGCAAATGGCAACCCATTATATTCTTCTTCAATAAAAGCCATAACTTTCCTGGCCATTGGATTCCTAGTAGGTTTTTTCTCTAAAAATTTATAGATTTCACTTTCTTTCCCTTCAACAACAATTCCAGAGCCTGTACTTGCAAAAGGTTCAATTGCAATTGTTTGTCCTTCTTCTAATTCTGTTTCATCACCATTATCAAAATTAGGAACACTTGGACTATCATGGATTTGATATTCCCCCAACCCATGACCACAAAGATTTCTTATTGGGGCAAAACCAGCATTAGAAATTGTTTCTTGGATAACTCTCCCAATTTCATTTAATTTAACACCAGGTTTAACAATTTTCAAAGCATTATTCAAAGCGTCCCTACTTGCTTTAACCAAAGCTTCACTCTCACCTGTTAAATCAATAGTAGTTGCAGTATCTCCAATAGCACCATTTATTTGTACTCCAACATCAATTTTAACAATATCATTATCAAATACAGTTTCATCATTCACAAATGCATTATAATGTGCAGCAACTTCATTTCTAGAAATTTGAGTAGGAAATGCCAACTTTCCACCAAGTTCATAAATTTTTTCTTCAACTTTTTCAGTTACAACTATTAATTTCTCCCCTTTCTTAATTAACTTAGCTCCAAAGTCTCTTGCTTTTCCAGCAATTTCTCCAGCTTTTATCCAATCATCCATTAATATTCCCCCAACTTCATCTGTTTCTTGCCACCAACCAATTCTTCTTTGCCACGACCTAAAACATCAAATATCTTTTCTACAACTGGTAATATTTGATTATTTATATAATAATCGGCATCATAACTTTTTGCATCTTCTGGAATTTCTGCCCGATTCCCAATATTTCCTTTTCCGGGTGTAACAATATATTGGACAGTTATTCCAGGACCAACATATTCACCTTTAGCCTTCATCTTTCTAGCAACTTTTACATGTGGGCCCTCTACTGCATAACCCTCAAGCTTTCTTTTTAATTGAGTTTTAATAATCATTTTTTCCATATCTTCTTTACCCCTTTTAATTTTTTCAATAACTTTTCTAACGTATTCATAAGCTTTCTTTGGATCATTATCTTTCAAAATATATTCAAGAACCTTTTTCTGAACTTCACGAGCAATTACACTCCAATCGCCACGAACAGTTTCAAAACCAGTAACTTTTATTTCTCCTTCTTCAGAAACCAAAGCATATTTTTTCTTAGCACCAGTTTTTTCACCTTTCCTAAAAACAAAAAGTCCTCTTTTATAAAAATCATCTAATTCTAATTCCATTAAACTGGGTAATTCTCTATTAATTTCATCCAAAAAATCTAAAGTATCTTTTTTACTTTTGTCCCCCAAAACCAAAAATATAGAATCAGTGTCCCCATAAATAACTTCAAAACCTTTTTTCTCAGCTTTTTCAATAACATCAGTTATGTATTCTCTACCCCAAGCAGTCATACTCTCAGCACATTCCCTACAATACCATCTAGCACCAAAGAAACCTAAATAACCAGAAGTAGCATTAGCAACAGTTTTTAAAGCATAACTCCTAGCTTTCAAAATGGGATTTTTCTTATCTTTTTTCAACAACTCATTCACCCTAATCCTTCTAGTAATAATTTCCTTAACAACCCTTGGAATAAATCCTTCTTTCTTAGATGTAAAATAATATTTTTTCTTTTCACCAGATTCCAAAACAATTTCAGGAGATTCATAACCCCCTTTTTTATTAGTTAAAGTTGTAGGACAAACATTATGTACAACCAAAATAGTAGGATACAAACTTCTAAAATCTAAAACAGCTAATTTGCCATACAAACCGGGTTTTGGTTCGTAAACAAATGCTCCTTGATAAGTGTGAGTTCTCCTAAGAGAAGCATCTCCTTGATCGGGTTTATTTGGAATAATTTCATTATATTCCTTTGCCATCCTCATCAAATACATATCAACAATAGCACTATAACTTGATCTACAAATATCATAAATCGGGGAATTTGTTAATTTAACTAATTCATTTAAGTTAGGTAATATTTTTTCACATAATTCTAAAGTCAATTGAGAATCAATTAAATTATACTCACAAAATTCTAAAAGTTTATCGCTCCCGTCATCCCAAACAATTCCAAGTTCATCCAGATTGACATCTAATTTTTTCTTTCCAAGAAGTTCCTTAGCAACTGTATTCAATTTATAATTTTCAAAATTCAAAGAGTTAGCCATAATCCCCCCAATAAATTTGAAAACATCTAAATGAACAATTCCCTTTAATTTAGCAGTAACAGAGTTCCCCCTTTTATTAATCCTTAAGTGAGAATTATTAAATCTTAAATCAATACCATATTTTTTTGCACGAGATTGTAAAAAGGGAAAATCAAAACCATCTGAAAAATAACCGGTAACATAATCAGGATTTTTCTCTTTTAAAACCTCTTTAAATTTATGTATTAAACTTTCTTCATCTTCAACAAATTCAATATACTTTTTATTATGTTTAAACTTCTTCCAGGTAAAAACTTTCTGATAACCATCATTTGAAACCATACTTAACATAATAATGGGGTCTTTCTCAGAAGGATATTTTTTTTCAGGAGAATATATTTCTAAATCAAAAGCAATTATGCTAGGATTTTCAAAAGATTCTTCTTTAACTTGTTTTATTTTTTTAGCTTTAACAACAAAATCTACATCTAAATCATCCCTATCAAGTAAAACTTCCCCTTCAATATCTGTCAAAACTAAAGGCGTAATTTGATTATCCAATAAATATTTTTTATAAAAATTCAAATCAGTTTCTTTTACTAGTTCAACATTATCCAAATCTTTTATTCTCTCAGCAATTTCTCTAACAGCATTTGGATTACTAATAAAAACTCTTATTGCTTGAACATCATCCCCTAAATACTTCATATCAATAATTTCAACATTTTTGACAAAATCGATTTTTTCTTTACCCATGACAACTATTTTCTTAACCTTCTCCATAACTTTCTTAATATTTTTCTTAGGAATAACATAAAAAGAATAATCATAGTCTGTCAAGACACATATTTTTTTACCATCAATAGTTCTTCCAAATAGCTGAACTAAGGCCTTATCTTCTCTATTCTCATAATTTACATCAGTTATGTAAAAACTTATATTTACCATAAAATTAGATACGAAAAAACTTTTATAAACCTTATCTATCCAGGAATTTGCCCAATTCTGGCATTTTAAGCATCTCCATTTCAGGCTTAAAAATAAAGGAATAAGCACTATCAAAGTACCCACATCTAAAATGATCTAACGGAATACCTGTTCTTTTACTCATCATTAAAGCATAAAAGAATACTTGTGTAGAAGCATATTTCTCTTTTTTTGCATTTGGCTTATAATCCCAAACCCAAATATTGTCTCCTTCCATCCTTAAAACATCAATATGGCCAGTTAAAGGCTCTTTACTATTAAAAATATTAGAATAATTCTTTAATTCATTAGCTTTTAACCAAATTGGCACTTCTACAGCTAAAGTTTTATCGTCATGCTCCAACATAAACACCTGGACTTTTGAATGAGCAGTCTTATACCTTTCACTATTCTCTTCTAAACCATCAATTGTCAGTTGAGAAACTTCATGTCCGGTAGTTTGATGCATATCAACATCATGCAAACTAAATTTCAAAGCAGAACCTCTTGGTCCAGAATGAAAATAATCATGCGGACAATCCTCAAACATACTATGCAAAAAATTTTTCAGTTTAGGAAACCCATTTGTTAACTGATCAGTCTTCCAATTATGTAAACGATAGAAATAAAATCCTCCGCTGTGGTCAAAAGAAGTATGTTTTATCATCTCTTTTCATTATTTTAAAAGGGAGCCCAGTTATAAAGTTTGTTATGATAAACTATTTAAGTTAATATTTTTACTAAAATAGCATGGGAGTTAAACTTTCAGAATTAGTTCCAAAAAAAGCAATTACCTTTGAAGATTTAAAAGGAAAGAAAATTGCAGTAGATGCTTCTAACATGCTTTACCAGTTTGTTTCATCAATAAGGCAAATGGATGGAACTCCATTAATGGATTCTAAACAAAGAATAACATCACATTTAATGGGCCTATCAACAAGAATACCTAATTTAATTGAAAAAGGGATAAAACCATGTTTTGTTTTTGATGGAAAGCCACCAAGATTAAAGATTAAAGAGCAAGAAGAAAGAGAACATAGAAAAAGAGTAGCAGAAACTAAACTAGAACAAGCAAAAGAAGAAGATAATACTGAGGCAATGGCAAAATATTCCAAGATGTCTACTAGATTATCCAGAGAAATTATGGAAGAATCAAAAGAATTTCTAAAAGCACTTGGTCTCCCAGTAATCCAAGCACCTTCTGAATCAGATGCTCAAGCAGCATTCATTTGCGAGAAAAAAGACGTTTACGCAGTAGCTAGCTCAGATTTTGATACTTTATTATTCAATTCACCAAGGATGATAACTAACTTAACAGTTTCTCAAAAAAGAAAGGTTGGGGGATCATACATTAACATAACGCCAGAAATGATTGAGTTAAAACAAGCATTAAAGAAATTAAATATAAATCAAGATCAATTAATAGCCCTAGGGATTTTAATAGGGACAGATTATAATGTTGGAGGAATAAAAGGAATCGGACCAAAAACAGCTTTAAAATTAGTTCAACAACACAAAACATTTGACAAATTATTCAAAGATTTAAATCCAGATTTTAACTGGAAAGAAATTTACGCAATTTTCAAATCTATGCCAATTATGAAAAATTATCAGTTAAAATGGGAAAGCCCAAACGAAGACAAAATAAATGAAATTCTCTTAGATCATGACTTTTCACAAGAAAGGATAGATAAAATTCTAGAAAAATTAACAGGAAAGAAAAAAGGTCAAAACGCTTTAGATAAATACTTTTAAGGATGGTGAGTTGTGCCTCTACCTTGCAAAGCAAAACCCGCAACCGCAACCGCAAGTAAAATAAAAACCCAAACAGTGTTCTTTAAAGAATTAAGAGAATAAAGACTACCAGAACTTACAGCATACCAACCATTATTACTAACAACCCATTGCAAATTATTCCAAGCTAAAAGGCCAAGTCCAAGACCGATTACCCCAGCGATCCAAACATTTTTTATAAAACCAGTCAAAGCGATTATAGCAAATAACACTAAAACAATCAAAATAAAAATTAAGAACGCATTAGCTTGTTGGAAAATTAAAGGCCCACGATAATAATTTGTTTCAAAAAATACTAAAACCAAAGACATAACCAAACCAAATACACCAGTTAAAATATTCGCAGATTTCATGTCGGTGCCCTTAAATTTTTGTCCAATAGTCAAATTAGCAATAGCACTAAAGAACAAGAAATAAAGAACTAAATCAATTAATTGATAATACCGCTGATAAAATCCAAAAATATCAAAATTACCGGATCCATATCCGTAATAAAACGTCCAAGCTGAAACTGAATAGATACAAACTAAAAAAGCTAATATCACCAACCAAAACTTTTTTTCCATATTATTTTTCCTGTGTTCAGAATATATAAATCTTTCCAAAACATTTTTAACCCCCAAATACAAATCAAAATTATGCAATCACAGGACCTAAAATTAGCTTTAAAGGATAAATTAACAAAAAAGCAACTTTTCCTAGTTCCCTCAGCTTATGATACAATTGGGGATATAGCGATTTTAGAAATAAAACCAGAAATAGAAAAAAAAGAAAAGATAATCGCAGAAACTTTACTAAAGCTACATAAGAATTTAAAAGTTATTACAAAGAAAGTAAAAAAACATTCAGGAATCTACCGTTTAAGAAAATTAAAGATTCTTGCTGGGGAAAAAAGAAAACACACGTTATACAAAGAAAATGAAATAAAAGTTAAACTAGACGTAGAAAAATGTTATTTTTCACCAAGACTTAGCACAGAAAGACTTAGAGTAGCAAATAAAGTAAAAAAAGGAGAATCAGTTTTAGTAATGTTCTCAGGAACAGCAGTATATCCTTTAGTAATTGCAAGACATTCAAAACCAAAAGAGATAGTTGGAATAGAAATCAATCCAACAGCGCATAAATATGCAGAAGAAAACATAAAATTAAACAAATTCAAAAACATAAAACTTTACAAGGGAGATGTAAAAGAAATTCTACCAAAAATAAAAAAGAAATTTGATAGAGTTTTAATGCCGTATCCCATGCATGGAAAAAGTTTCCTAGATCTAGCAATTAAAAAAACAAAGAAAAATGGAATATTACATTTCTACATTTTCCTAAATGAAAAAGACATCCCAAAAGCAGGAAAAGAAGAAATAGAAAAGTACACAAAAAAATACAAACTTCTAAAAATACAAAAATGTGGAAAATTCTCACCTTACAAATACAGAGTTCGTTTTGATTTTAAAATTTTATAATTCTTTTTTCCGATCACCCATTAACTGGCTAAATAATTCTTTGGTTTCCTTACAACAAAATGGTCTTCTTTTTAATTTTTCTTCTTTTAAAAGAGAGTTAAACATCTCTGACGGAGCAATTTCCATAGATTCTGCCCTTAAATCAAACATCTCTTTAGATCTGATCCCCACTAAAAAATCTAAATCATTAAACAAAGCCATTTCTTTGCATTCTTTAAAAGGTTCATCATCACCTAAAACCCAGTTATCATGTACAGAAATATAATAAACAATTTTTTCTACAAGCTCTTTGTCATAATTTAATTTCCTAAGAATTTGTTCAGCTATTTTTGCCCCTTCTTCCATATGAATTTTCTTTGTTCCAATTTCCTTAACATTTGGATTTTTTTCATCCACCGCAGAATAGCCAATATCGTGTAAAATTATTATTGGAAAAATTAGTCCTTCTCTTAAATTAATTTTTTTAAGAATTTTTCTAGCCTCTTTTAACATCCACCCAATTTGGGGAATATCATAAGAACGCCCCCCTTCATAATAAGGTATTGCCTTATCCAAAATTTTGTTATAAACCTTTTTCATAATCCCAAATCAAGTAAAGCCTTTCTTTTTACAGGGACGCTAATTGGTGCTTCTCCGCCATGCCACGTAACTCTTGGTTTAACCCTCATTGGATAAATTCTTTCAGAATTATCATCTAAAATAATAGCAGAACCTTTCAACCTGGGCAAATCATTAATATATCTCTGAATATCGCTGGTCAAATAACTTTGCATCATACTATTCAAAGCATCAATATCCTTCTTAGCAGTAATTCTATGACTAATACAATATCACTTTGGGTCATAACATCCTTATGAATCTCTCCGGGTTGTTGTGTAGCTAAAACCATAGATATTCCTGGTTGCCTACCTTCTCTAAGCAATTGCACTAAAATATCTGTAGCAGCAGTTTTCCCTTCTTTAGGTAAGAATTCATGAGCTTCATCGATCAAAATCCAAACAATTGGCATCTCTTGTTTACCCCCATCTCCCCTTTCAAGTCCAAAATAACTTCTTCCCGCTTCTATCGCTTTTACTTCTTCTAATTTTCTATAAAAAATTCTTTCATTAAGTAATTTTTTACAAATTAATCCAATAACTAAACTCTTAATGCTCCAATTACCTGCAACATGGGTATAACAACTAATATCAATAACACTAACCCTCCCCCTTTTCACAATATCTTTTATTTTTGTTCCAGTGTCACTAAATAACCCCCAACCAATAACAGAAACAAATAGATTCTCTACAGCATCTTGAACATGTCTGTCTGTCCTCTTATCCTTTTTAACATCTTTAATAATATCATCCAAACCATAATTTTTCTTTTCTTTTAAACCGTCAATAATCCTAGAAATCATGATCCCAATTGGTTCAGTTAATTCAACCCCAAAAACATTACACCAATCACCAACATCTAATTCGCTTGGTTTAATTGAAAACTTAAACTTGGAAGGAACCCCCCTTTTTGTTTGTTCAGTAAAATAACCTTTGGGGGTATAAATATCTACAGTGTCAAATTGTCTTGGAGCCAACTTCCAACTTCTTAATAATTCTTCTTCTCTTGTATTCGGATAAACCATCGTCCAGAAAATACCCATAGTATCAAAAATAACAGTTGCAATATTTTGAGAAACTTCTGTTTCTAAACTACTCAATTCTTCTGCAATTACACCAAGAGTCCAACTCTTACCAGTCCCCCTTTTACCGCTAACAAGCATTACGTGGCTTCTTGCGACATCAATAAACAAATTATTACTTAAAGAAGTAGTTTGGCCCATTTTAACATAGCCCTTTCCTAAGAAAATAGTGCCCCTTTCCCCAAGTTTTTTCCTGTCAGATTCAGTCCTCCCAACAATTATATTATAAGCCATAAAATAGAATGTTTTCAATTTAATATAAAACTTTTCATTTTTTGGGTATGTCCGGAAAGGTTGCGTAAGCAACCGAGATAACTAAACTCATTCTCTTATTTTTAACTTCTAGATTGTAAACCAAAATACACCAAGCAATTTCTCGTTTCTTCATATGGTGTTTTTTAGATCTTAAACAAGAAATTCTAGTGAATTTCAATGAATGAAAAGCACTTTCAATAGTATTCCTTCTAGAATAATCATCATCTCCATTAAAACATCTTTTTCTATGCTTTCCCTTAGGAAGTTTTCTAGAGCTTTTCCTTACAGGGGCATATAAAATATTTCCTTTAGAGAAAGCAACTTCATGTAAATTCTCAGAATCATACCCTTTGTCTCCTAGTATTTTCACACCTTTAATTTTCATTCTTCTAAGAATAGAGTTGGCTCCAATAGAATCATGTCTTGGTTTAATTCTCAAGACATGATCATAAATTAGCATAGTCTTTGTATCTATGGTCATATCTAATTTAGCATAAGGCATATGCTGTTTATCCTCGAAAACCCTTCTTTCATAATGTCTACTTCTTTGCCAAGAATCGATGCCTGTGGCATCGATAGCCATCAAAGATGGCTTTTCTTCTTTAACTGATTCTAAAAGTAATTCTCTAATTAGCTCTAAATCAAATAATTTCAACCAATCATGTAATGTACTCTTCTTGGGTATTTGTTTGAGTCCTAACCAATCTGTCCATTTAAGTTCATAAAATTCTCTAATAAAAGTCCTTAAACTTTTTCTGCTCCTCATAAAAATAACTATTGTCCCTATGCGCTGATAGTTTGTAAAGAGCTTTGGACCTTTATGGTTGTAATGTAATGGTAGCTCTAGAAAATGGCAAAGCTTAATAATGTCTGAATGTAATTCTGTCCTATAGTTTTGGTTTATTTCTTGTTGGATGTTAATCGCCTCCTTCAAGAAATAAACTGATTCTATTCTTTAAAAATCTATTCCGGACAGACCCCAAAAAAGTCAATTCCGCCAATAAAAAAAGAAATTTTCCATTGTCTGGTAAAGATATAAATCAGCATAGAGGTAATCAAAGAAGAACTAAGTCTATAACTCAATGTTTTAACAACGCTTTTTTCAAATGTGTCTTTTGTGATGTTCATAAAATTAATTTCTTATTGCCATTTATTAATTTTTTGCTTCAAACCTTTCAGTATCCCTTTCCTTTATCTTCTGCATTGTTCTTTCCATTGCTTCATTTAAGTCAATACCATGAGAATTAGCCATACAAATCAGAGTAATGATAATGTCATTTATTTCATCAGCGATTTCTTTTGTTTCTTCACTAGATTTTTTCTTTTTTGGACCATACCGGTGATTAATTTCTCTAGCAAGTTCACCAACTTCCTCAATTAACCTAGCCATAATTTCATGAGGTTTCCAATAAGGGGGATCACATTTCTGTGCCCACTTATCAAATTCATCTTGAATCTCTTTTAAAGACATAAAAAATTAGAACTTAAACTAACTTATTAATTTTTCTATTTGTTAAACCAAGCAATTTCTTTCTCATCTAAATCTAATTCTTTAGCAATATCTTGCCCATTATTTTTAAAGATAATTTTAAAATAAGGCAATTCGTCTCTTAAAACTTTTTTAGAAGAACTATGTATTTTCATAGCAATTTTTTCTGCAATAGAATTCCTTTGAGCATACTTCATTTTAGCTTTCCAATATTTCAAAATTCTTTGCGTTCTTTTATATCTTTGAAAACCAAAATATTTCTTATCTTTTGACAATGCAATACCCACAGTTAAAAATACCCTTTCATAAACTAAAAACCTCCAATGCTGCCATCTACGAATCCTCCCCCTAAAAATATCCGCCTTACTTAAATAATTAAAGCCCCTAGCCAGGTCCAAATTATTTTTATATTCAATGGGTAAATTCTCATCCAACCATAAAAAAACTTCATCAAAATTTTCATCTAAATTGTCTAAAGAACCCAAAACAACATCAGCATCCTTACTTTTTAAAATTATTTTCAAAGCTTCAAAAATGTTTTCTTTCTTATTTCTTTCCCCAAGAACATCCAAATCTTCCTTAACAATAACTTTCTTGCCACTCGATAAAGTTTGTAAATCAGAAATAGCAGCCCTTAAATCACCCCCAACACCTGTAGCAATCTTCTTTAAAATATCATCATGAACTCTTACTTTCTCCAAAGTTGCAATCTTTCTTAAAACATTAAAAATAGAAATGTAACTCAAAGTTTGAAATTCAATCATTTTACATTTCATTCTCAGGGAACTTAACTTACTTTGCCAAGGATCGTTAGCAGTTAAAATAATTGGAAAACTACTTTTACTCAAAAGAATAACTAATGCTTGAACTCCACCACGATCTTTCATCCCGCTTAAACCATCAACTTCATCAATTAAAATTATTTTTCCTTTATTAAATAAACTAGCTTGACCAATAGATCCACCGATGATTTCATTAATATTGTCTTTATTTCTAAAAGAAGAGGCATTCATTTCAACTACTTCTAAATCGCTTTCTTTTGCTAAAGCATAAACACTACAAGTTTTCCCGGAACCAGTAGGACCATAAATCAAGGCAGCTTTTTTCTTTTGAAATTTATAATTAACAACATAATCTTTCAAGTCATAAATAGCTTTTTCATGAGCTTGAACATCTTTCAATTTAGTTGGTTGATATTTTTTAGTCCAAGGCTTCATTTTCAATTTTTACTTCGGTGCCAGTCATCCTAAGGAGATCGGTTTGTATTTCTATTTTTTCTTTTTCTAGATCAACAAATTCAATTTCTTTATTTTTTTCTTTTTTTATTTCGTCTTTAATTTCCTTTAATCTCATTTCTTCTTCTTTAATGTCTTCTAAAATTTTATTGTCTAGAACTCTTTTCCTTAAAACTTCTTCCTCTTTTTCGGCTTCAATGAAAGCAATCCTTAATCCATAAAGAGAATCTTTGTCCAATTTAGTTAACCCTTCTAAAATCCTTACCCTTTTATCATCACTTATGTCCAATTTCCGATCATCGATCATCGTTTTAATTTTTCTAGCAGTTTCAACAATTTGTAAGTCTCTATCCTGTTTTAATGCATTAGTAGAACTTTTCAAATAAGCCGTAATCAATTCATTTTCATTTAAATTATTATATTTCTTAAGAGCTTTATCAACTTTAGAAAATAAATCAATTATTTTGTCAAACTTATTTTGTTTAGAAATCTCAATATCCCGTAAATTAACTTTATCATTTTCTAATTTCAAAAGGTCTTTACTCTTCTTA
>Ga0180732_1001783_pt1 | contig 12521 bp, 16 predicted proteins | sample KR11_01MetaG_FD_148674 | JGI IMG/M metagenome (GOLD analysis project Ga0180732, IMG submission 148674) | Groundwater microbial communities from the Olkiluoto Island deep subsurface site, Finland - KR11_0.1 MetaG | ecosystem: Environmental > Aquatic > Deep subsurface > Groundwater | place...
GCCCGCAGCCGCGGCCGTCCCTGCCCCCGCGGTGCTGCCGGTGATGCCGAGGGCGTAGCCGTTCACGGTGGGCGCCGGAACCGCCTGCGTCACGTCGAGAATCCCGAGGCCATGCACGGCCCGCCCGCCTTCGATGGTCAGGTTGGCACCCGATACGTCCACGCCCGCGGCGCAATCGAGGTTCGGGGTGCAGACCACCAGGGAAGTGTTCAACTCCCCGATCCGGACCACGCCGGGCGTCCCGCCCACAGACCCCCCCCCGCCCCGCAGCGCGAGGTCGCCGCCGTTGGCATCCCCGCCGCCCAGGGCGTTGGAACCCGCCGCCCCGGCCATGATGTTGACGTTGCCGCCCGCGCCGGCCGCCTTGCCCGCCGTCGCCACGCCGCCCGTGCCGCCGAGAAGCCGCGCGAGTCCGCCCGCTCCCGCGGCAAAGGCCGCGGAAGCCGCCCCGCCGTCTTCGGCGTACACGTCGAGCTGTCCGCCCGCGCCGCCGAGGGCCGCCGCCGCCGCCGCCCCGCCGCGTCCCGACTTCACCTTCAGGATGCGCCCGGCCGTCTCCGCCGCCGAAACGTTCTGTCCGACGTTCAGGATGCCTTTGTCATTGAGGATGTTGCTGTCCGTCCCGTCCTGCGTCAGGTATAGGGACGAAGTCGCCCCCACGCTGACCTGCTTGTTGTCCGCCAACACCCGCACGTTGCCGGGGGTAACGATGTCCGGCGAGTCGTTGATGGACCAGCCCGCGGTGACCGTGCCGTCCGAGAACAACTCGATGTACTTGCCGGCGCTTGCCAACGCGGGATACACGATGTTCGTCGCGCCCCAGTGCGCGTTGGCCCCGGCGATGATGGTGACCGCGAAGGTATCGTTGCTGATGACGAACCGCAGCCGCTTGCCCTTGTTGGCCGCCGCCCCGGCTTCGAGCGTGATGTTGCAGGCCCCGGCCGTGGCGTCGATGGGGTAGAGGTTTCCGTCCACCAGGGTCGCCGTGTTGACGTTGCCCGAGATCGGCGCGGCCGGCAGGATGATCTGCTCTTCCCACTCCGCCGCGCCCCACTTCACGCTGGTCCCGTCCGAGATCGCCCGGATGACGAAGACCGAACCCTTGGCCGTGCCCACCGGGAGCACGATGTCGTGACCCCAGAAGGAGAAGTCGGTCCCTGCCCCCACGGCCACGTCGAACGTGATCGCGAAGCTGTTGTCCACCACGACGAACTCCAGCACCTGCCCCGCGGTCGGGGCGGCGTCGAAGTCCAGTTCCACCGCGTTGGCCGAAGCCTTCAGCGGGTAGATGGTCCCGGACACCAGCGTCGAGACCGCCGTCGCCGCCACCGTGATGGGGGCAGCCACCGCGGCCCCGGCCCCGCCGAGCACCCAACCCGCGGCGGTGTCCATGAGGGTGTGGCCAAAATGGCCCTTGATCTCGCCGCCGGGAATGGCTGCGGACGGCAACGCCGAGTAGTCCTCTCCGTAGGTCCGCGCCTGGCCCACGTCACGATACTGCACGATCCGACTGCGAAGATCTCTGGCCATGTCATTCCCTCCCTGGGAATACCGGGTGTCCTTGATGGGCAGGCGGGGGCCTCACCCGGCGAACCCCCGCCCACCCCTACTTACGTTGCCTCTACGCCTACGCGGTCTGGATGTCCCGGAGCCGCAGGATCTGCCGGCGGTCCTTGGTGCCCATCTCGCCGTAGGTGTAGTACATCCCTTCCACTTCGTCCTTCCTGGCGCCGGGCGTCATGCGCAGCACGCGTCCGTCCGCGTCCCACCACTTCGCCGGCTGCGACCAGGAGTACCAGAAGCATGACGGGTCCAGCATCACGATCTCGTTGGGGAAGCACAGCCGCGCCACCACCATTTCGATGTCGCCGTAGCCCGCGTTGAACTTGACGCCGTTCTCCGCCATGCCGCCCTTGTAGACGCCGCCCGTGTTCACGAAGCTGCGGTCCGTCACCAGGGTCTTGAGCAGTTCGCGCCGCACCTCGGTCCGCATGAACCACGTGTTGAGCGCGACGCCGGTCTCGTTCCAGGCCTGATCGGCGGCGCGGATGAGATCGTCCTCGATGAGCAGATGGGTCGCCACGCCGGCGTTGAGGTCGAGCACCTGGCCGTTCCACTCGGCCATCGTCCCGGCCCCGGTGAGGCCCTGGAGGTACGACGGGTCGTGCGTGGTCGCGGCCGGTGCGCCCGTGCCGCGGTAGCGGTTGCCGAAGCCCCGCAGGCCCATGAACTCGTTGCCGACGTAGACGCCAGCCACAGTCGGCAGCACGGTGAGGGGCGTCGCCGTCCCGCCGCCGGTCACGAAGAAGTCGCCGGACGCGGGCTGGTTGCCCGCGGTCAGGGTCACCGTGAACTGCGTGGCGGAGTTGACCGCGGAGACCTGCCCGTACCCGTCGCAGTAGGGCGCCACCGTTGCGGCCAGTTGCGCTTCCGTGCCCCACATGACCTGCGTGCCCTTGACGATGCCGCGGGTGTCGGTCGGGTAGTCGCTGCCGTAGGTGGTCAGGAGGTTCACCGTGAGGCTCGCCCCGCCGGCCGCAGCGCGGGCGCACAGGATGCCCGTACCGTTGCCCCAGAGGCCCCGCTCCAGTTCCAGCAGGCTCCGGCGGACCACGCCCTTGGTCTCCCGCGAGAACGCGGTGGCGAGAGAGCCCTTCGCGTTCTTGGAGGCGCTCATCACCTGGCCGGTGAGGGCCATCACGGCGTAAAAGTACTTCTGCCGCAGTTCGTGGTTGCTGTAGGCCCCCTTGCCCGCGCCGAAGATCGCCCCACCTTCCGGGATGAACCCGACCGCCCCGTTGAGGGCCGTTTCGAGCGTCATCAGGAGCCGCCGCCCCGCGCCTTCCCCTTCCCATGGGTCATTCTTCTTGGCCTTGAAGTACTTGAACCCCGGGAACTGCTCGTTGATGAGACTGGTGATCGCGGGGGCGATCACATCCCTGAGCAGGGGGTCGAATGCCGTGGTCGAGAGGTAGCCTACCGCGGTCGGACTGCCACCAGTGTACTGCCCTGAGCCTGCCATGATTGCCTCCTACCCGTTGTCGAAAATGATGTCCATGTTCTGATTCAGTGCGGCGTCGAACTCATCCATGCTTTTCGGAGGAGTCGCCAGGACCATCGGCGGTCCGCCGCCCGGGAACCCCGGGAGCCGCGTGGCCTTCGGTTCTTGCTTCACGCGCCGGGCAAAACCCCGCTCGGCGAAGTTGCGTTTCCGGCGCGTTGCGACCTGGCGCGCGGCGTCGTCCGCGGAGAGGTTGCCCGCCCCCGCGTTCTGCATGGCCCGGATGATCTCGGCCTCCGTGACCCACTCGGTCCCGTCCTCGTTGTACTTCACCACCGCGAGGGGGATGTCCCGGCGCAGTTCGCGCTGGGTCAGGCTGACCTCGAACTCGCCCAGGCGGTTCTCGACCGTGGTGTCAATCCCGGAGCGCACCGCGGCGAGCTGCTGCTTCACGGCGGCCAACTCCTGGAACAGTCGGGCGGTGTGGGGGTCCTCCACCCCCTCGGGAACGACGCGCGCCGGGGCTTGCGGCTGACCTTGCGGCCCGCCTCCCCTGTGCGACTGGAGAAGAGCGATCTGGGCGCGCAGAGAATCCACCGTGGCCTGCTGCCCGCGGGCGTACTGCTCCCACTGGCCGCCCAACGTGCGGACCTCCTGCAACTGCTGCTGCGTCTGCGCGAGCAGTTCCGCCGGCTTGCCGACCGGCGCGAGCTCTTCCTTGGGGATGATGTCCACGAACTCGAACACGTCCTCGGCCTGCGGCATCCCCTCCTGCCCGGTGCTGCCAGGAGGGGTCGTCGCGGCGGGTGCGCCTTCGGTCCCTGCGGTCCCCGTCTTGACTTCCAACGCTGCGTCTGCGGCTGCCATCTCATCCCCCTACGTTGAGGCGCGGACCCATCGTCAGCGGCATGACCTCCTCGCGCGGATTGACGCCCCGTTGCATGGGGAGTTGGCCCTGTCCCGGCCCCATCCCCATTGCCGGCATCATCCCCTCGGGACGGCCTGCACTGGCAATGCCACGCTGTGTTGCGGCTTGCTGGTCGGCGGCCACCTGCGGTTGCAGGCGGACCATATGCTCGGCCCGATGGCGCCGGAAGCTCTCCTGAATGGCCTCCGGGTCCAACTCGAACCCGACCGACTTCATGTAAGTGTCATGCACTTCCACGTGCGTCTGGGGGTCGTCGAACTCCTCCATCCGCACGGGTTTCCCTTCCCGCAGCCGTTCATTCTCCCGCTTGGCCCTGAGCGCATCTTGGTCCCAGGCCCCGGCCAACTCTTCCAACTGGCCGAACTCGATGACCCGGAGGATCTTGCGGCGGTCCTGCACCAGACCGTCCCGGAACAGCTGCATCGCCTGGTCGTTGCGGAGAGACTTGCTCAGCGAGAAAGTGCTACCCTCCTGCACGCGCACATCGGTGGCGGTCAGCGTCTCGGCCAGGAAGGTGTGGACCTCCATCGCGCCCGACTCCCCGATGGCATCGAGCAATACGGGGGCCTTGGCGTTGTCGTGGTAGAGCGCCAGGCAGCGCCGGCCGGCCTGCTTCGCCGCCTCGGAAATCGCCCGCGCCCAGGGGCCAAACTTGGTGGCGTCCATCTCCGCCAGGATCGCCAGGCCCCGTCCCGACTGGATGCTGCCCGGCGACGTGCCCTGGCTGATCTCATGGATGCCCGAAACGTCGAACATGGTCTGAATGATGTCCGTGCGGATCTGGAAGGCCCAGTTCGGCACGGTCCCCATGTGGAGGGGTTGCGGCATCGGCCCCATGCCCGACCAGTGGACGAGGCCGCCCGGCACGCCGATGTTCTCCAGTTGGTTGACCTGCGCCGCGATGGCGCAGAGCAGCCGCGGGTAGATGATGTTGTTCTGGATCTCCTCGATCTGCCCGTCCAGGCGGTTCAGCCGCTGCTGCATGGGCACGATGTCGGTCATAATCGTTTCGCCCAGGACCGCGCTCGACCCGACCTCGGAACCCTCCAGGTCGCCCAACGAGGGGAGCGCCCGGAAGTGGATGAAGGGCAGGCGATCTTCCCAGGGGAGCGCCGCCAACATGCGCGTCTTGGTGAAGTAGTAGAGCCGGCCCTTCACCACGTCGTAATACTCGTACACGTTGAGGTAGTTCTCGGCAAATTCGGGCGCGGTGTCCGGACTCGTCAGGAGGGCCGCCCAGGACTTGCGGTGGTTCGCCTCGTCGGGTCCGCCGGCTGCCCCCGGACTGTCGGCCACGGCCTTTTTCCCGAAGACCTGCTTGACCCAGGCGCAGGAAGCCCACCGCTTGCGGTAGCCCCACTCGCAGGCGTCGAGACTGTCGGCCAGGGGGTCAAGGCCGATGTCGAAGGGCACCACGTTTTCGATCAGCAGGTCGCCGGTCGGGCCGCGCGGAACCGGCGCGCCGCCATCGAGCGGGGCCTCTTCCCAGTCTGGCCCTTTATCGCGGTCCCAGTAGATCTGCCAGAAGCCGTTGCCGCAGATGACCGACCAGAGGACGGCCTCGAACAGTTTGGGCTGACAGTCATGCTTCTCCCAGAGCCAGTCAAGGAGGGCCTGGCCCAGCCGGGCCTTGTGTTTGTCGTCTTCCTCCTGGGTCGCCGGGACGACGGTCCAGGACGGGCGGTTCTGCGTCAACTTGGCGGCCATGACGAGCGCGATGGCCCGGAAGTAGTTGACCACGCGGCGGATGCGCCACTCGGGGTCCGGGGGGGTGTAGATGAACCGGCCGCTGAGGTCGCTCCAGCGGTGGTACTGCGCCCCCTTGAAGAACGCCACGTTCTGGAGCCAGACCGCCTTGTGGAGCTTGCGGCTCGCCTCGGAAGCCTGGACCCGGCGCATCAGTTCTTCTACGTCCATCACGTCAGTAGCCTCCGCCGGGCTGCGGCAACATTCGCCCCAACGCCTGTCGGCGCGCCCGTCGCTGCATCTGCATCTGCTGGAACGTGGCCTGCGGGTCGATCTCCATACTGGCCGAAGGCCCCCCCCCTGCGGCTTCGGTGGCGGCCTGTCCCGCCTGTCCCCCGACCGCGCTACCCATGCCCGCTCCTACCGCGCCGACGCCTGCCCCGACTGCGGTCCCCAGGGGGCCGAACATTGAACCGATGAGGGCCGGCAACCCGATGGACCCGCCGGCGCCCCCGAAGAGGGAGCCGATGAGACTACCCCACGGGCTGCCGGAGTCTTGTTTGCCGCGGTAGACAGGCTGAAAGGCGGGCATGGTCGCCTACCTCCACGGGGGGGCAGGAGGAATCCCACTCGCCCGCGGCGACTGACCGGCCGCGCCCATTGGCATGGCGGGGGCCTGGGGTCCGTAGACGCCGGCTTCCTGCATCTGCTTCTGTAGTTGCATCTGCTGCCAAAGGCGTTGCTGTTCGCTCATTCCCTGCCCCTGCCCGTACTGCGGGGGGACCTGCGCCGCCTTGCCGAAGTAGCTGCTGAGGACCTCCCGCGCCTGGCCGCCGAGGTTGGGATCCTGGTACGGCGCTGGCGGGGCCTGCGGCTGCCTCATGGCCTGGGGGTACTTGGCGGCTATTTGGGCGATCCGGGCAGCCATGTCCTGCTGCGCGCCGCCCTCCCGGTAGGGCACGCCTGCCTTGGCCATCGGCCCGGCTTCAGCCAACTGCTGCTCGCTCGTGGTGACACTGGTCATGGGGTAGCGCGCATTCTGGTTGGCGGGCGGACCGCCGCCCTTCTGCCCCCCCACCGAAGGCAACGTCGTCGGCGGGGTCGGTTGCGACGGCCCTTGCGGGGTCGGCCCCCGGGCGCTGGTGTCGGTGGCGTTGCCCATGCCGGAAAGCGCGCCGACCGCCCCGAGCCCGGCAAACGTGCCCAGCCCCAGAATCGTGAAGGCCCTCTGCTCCCAACTCATATCCCGGCTCATCGCTTCCCCCATACCTGGAGTTCCAGCGGGCCGCCGCTCACCGTGAAGTCGCGCCGAAAGCGCGCCGCGGCCGAACGGTCCCGGCTTTCCATCGTCTGGAGTCGTTGCGCGACGAAATCCTGCGGGTCGGCGAGCGCGGCGGCGAGAAACCCGCTGCCCTGCGTTTCCGGCATCAGCCCATAGGGGTCGCTTTGGGGGGGGGCCGCGGGCGAGCCCACGGTCACGACTCTAGAAGCCCACGCCCTTTTGCTCATCGGAGGGTCCCGCCCCGCTTTTCTGGGGGGCTCGGTTCAGGCCCAGGGTGGTAAAGGTCGGTTCGTCCTGGCCCCACATTTCGGGGTCGGGCCGTTCTTTCGTGTGCGGAGGGACGACGTGCAGTCCCGTCATGGACGCGGTCATCTCGGACTGCCGTTTGACATTCCAGAAGGTGTAGAGCACTTCTTTGGCGATCAGGAGCAGACAGACGATGGTCAAACCGAGATTGGCGTCCACGCCGGGCACCTCACGGCCCCAAGGCTAGACGCACCTGTCGCAAACTGCAACAATAGTGTCGCAGATTGAGACAGTGCAGGACGGGTAACTATTCCAAATGACTCGTTTTGGGACGCCCGACCTGCGCGTTGACGTAGCCCCACATGAAGGCGCGGGGATCGGCGGCGTCGTACTTGATGAGGTTGGGATCGCCCACCTCCTCCGGCCCGGGCGCGCCCAGGTCGGCGTCCACCTGGAGCAGCATGGCGAGGTTGGTGACGCGGTCGTCCTTTTTGCCCATCTTCGCCACCGGCTTGACGCCTCCCGAGGGCAGCGCCTTGTATTCCATCTCCACCATTTCCTTGATGCAGGCGTCGGAATGGATGATGACCTTCTGCGTGCGGACGATGCCCCGGGCCGTGGTGAACATCATCGGGCGGGTCGCCGGGTTGGTGTTCCAGCCCAACTGCCAGAGCTGCTGGTTCGTGCGGGTGTCCCACACTTCCCGCGAGTAGATGGCCGGATAGCCGTACTTCTTGAAGCGGTTGATGATGGGCGTGCCGTAGCCGCTGTTGTTCTCGATGACGGCAATCGCGCCGTTGTACCAGAGGCACAGGGCCAACATGATCTCGCCGGCCTCGTCGGGGGGGTAGGGGCCGGCCACTTCCGCCACCTGCTCCCGCGTGCCCCGCAGCAGGATCTGGATGGTCGCGTTGTCGCCCGGCCGCTCCTCGGGGCTGTTCCAGTTTTCCGCCCCGGCCGCGGGGTCGCAGCCGGCCAGGTAGAGCCGCTTGGGCTGCGGCTCCTGCCAGAGCTTCACCCGGCCCCGCTCCGAGCGGACGAAACGGGGCCGCCCGTCTTCGCCCAGGACGCACTCCCCGACCAGGAGCGGGAGGCGGACGTGCTTCCGGCGGATCTCCGCCAGCGCCGCCAGGTGGAAGACGGGCCGGCCGGTCGAGATGAAGGCTTCGTTCGGGGTCGCGGGAAAGTCGCGATGGAAGGTGTCCAGATCGTCCGCGCACTTCGCCGAGAGCGCCCAGCGCCGCCAGAGCAACTGCGGACCCTCGAGGCGGTTCCGCCGGACCAGTTCAAGCTCCTCCTCGTCCAGCCCGCTCGTGTCCCCGGCGGCGATGGCCGTACACCACGCGACGGGGTCGAAGTCGGCCCGCTTCATGCGCTGCGCGTCGCCGCCGTGCGGGTCCATCCGGTATTCGCCCACCGCGAACCAGGGGATGAAGATGAACTTGTAGCCGTTCTTCTTGGCCGCGGAACGTCGGCACTCCTCATGGAACTCGCCGCCCCACCCGTAGGCGGTCGATTCCAGCGCCACCATGCCGGGGGCCTTCTCCGACACTGAGTTGCGGATGCCCGCCAGGTAGTTCTTGCACTCGGCTCCGTAGTAGCCCGCCTCCGAGAAGAGGACGATGTTCCACATGTACGAGCGCCCACCCGCGTCGCTGCCCGCGGTCTCGCAGATGAGGAAGGAACTCGCGCGTGGCCGTCCGGGCACGGCCTCCGGAGCCGCCCACCCGTCGAACGAGATCCGGCCGATGGCGTCCCGGTCGAACTCCGGGCGTACCCAGGTCGGCATTGCCTCTATCGCATCACGTAGGCGCTGAAGAATGTCTTGCGCCTTCTTGGTCGTGTCGGCCGAAATGATCCCCTGGCTATTGGGCACGCAGACGACCGCGAGCCAGAGCGCCACGTAGAGCCAGAACGCGGTCGAACCCAACTGGCGGCACTTCAGTTCGGTGACGCGGATGCGCTGGTCCTGTTGCCATTGGGCCAGCAATGCCGCGTACAGGACGTTCTGGCACTTGGCATAGTCGCGGTGGTCGATGTCGAAGGGGATCTCGTTGAACGCCTTGTCCTTGATGGTGACGCAATGGAGCCAGAAGATCCGCGGGTGGCTCCGGTAGTAGGCCCACCAGGGGCCGGCGAGATCGGGCCGGTGGAGCATCAGTTCGTGGAACGCGGCACTCCCCGGAACGGTCCCCTCCGAGGACGGGAAGGCGGCTTCTTGAAAGCGTCGCACCATGGTCAACCTCCGCGCCCCAGTCTACGACAGCATGTCCGGGGGGGCCACCCGGGGCTGCATCATGGGCAGCCTTGCCACGGCCGCGGCCAGCGCGGGCCCGGCCAGGCGATGGTTGCCCCGTCCTTGCGGAACCAGCCCCGCCACTTCCAACTCTCCCAGGGTCGGGCACGCCACGGGCACCTCGTAGACCGCGCCGACACAGACCAGCGCCCCCAGGAGACACTGGTGCTCCAGATTGCTTTCCTTGACCGGGGCCAGGGCGACCAGGTTCACGTCTTCCTGGTCCACGAGGGCCAGCAGCCACTCCTGAAACTGCCAGGCCAGGAGAAACCGCTGCATCTGCCAGGCGTGCACGCGGTCGGCCACGCGCAGTTTCTCCCGGCCGCGGGAAAACGCTTTTCCCTCCCGCCAGACCGCCCAATGCCAACAGTGGGTATGCAGGGCCAGGCCGAGAACGGTCATTCAGCCCCCTACTCTTCCTGCGTGTGGCGAAAGCGGAGGCAGCGGCGGAACCGGAGGGGCAATCTGCTGCCGCAGTTCTTCCTCCGCGTCCCGGTCTGCGCACCAGTAAAAGCAGTTGCCCGTGGCGAGGTCCACCAGGCGTCCCGCCAGAACGGCAGCCGCAGCCGAATCGGCGAACTTCCAGGTGTCGTCCGGCCACAGCACGGCCCATCGCAAGGACGACAGTTCCGGCGGCGGAACGAGGGGCAGGATGTAGGGTTTCATCGTGATTTCTCCTTGGTTGCAGGGTTGAAGGGCGGCGGCCAGCCTACCTCCAGGTCCAGCAAGAGACCGGGGGCGAGCTCTAGGGCGATGCTGGAACGATTGCCCACGATTGTGGACAGGGGCTCAGCAAGGAATCTTTGTCTGGACTCGGCAAAGTCCGAAAGGCACGCGAGCAGGGCCTTGAACTCTTCATGTTTCATGTGGATCGTGAACTTCATTGGTCCCTCCTTGTCTTCGCCTCGGCCAACATGCGGACGGCCTGTTCGCGAAGGTCACGCAGATAGATCTTGGTGGCCGCATAGCGCAGTTCAAAGCAGCGGTCAGCCAGGCCCTCCATAGCCTCCGCGTATGCCTTTGCCCCGGCCCGCACTACCCACGCGGGGGCATTGACCGGCAACGGGTTCATCGCAGCCTCCTTTCGTCGTGCGCTCACCAATACGTCTCCACCGTCACCACGGTCCGCGGCGCGCGGTTGGCCTCCGTGTACCACTTCTCGACGTGGAGTATCACGACCTGGCGATCATCCCGCCAGTGCGAACTCAAGGCGTCGAGTATCCCCTTGGCGATGTTGTCCGCGTCTGGCTTGCAGGGGGCGGGCATGACCCCCTCTTCGGCCCCGCCCAACAGTTCCCCGGTGCGCTTGCTACGTTTCAGCAGGCGATCCGGCCGCGGCAAGTAGGCCAGGATGCGAACCGACACCGGGCCGTCGATCGGCGTGACCGGAAGAACCGTTGCGGCCAGGGTCGCGACGGTGGCCATCCACGACCGCGTTCCGGCATCCTTGAAAGCGACGGCATGGCCATTGACCACGCCCATTCTCGGCGCGCCCTTGCCGTGCGCGGCGAAGGGGATCGTGAAGGTGTAGGTCATGTCGTCACCGCCCCCCGTTCGTCCACCATCGTACCCTCGTGCATGTTCTCATTGCACAACCAGAGGGTCGGCCGCTTCTCACTGTCCGGCCAGTACCCGCCGAACAGCGCGCACCAGTCGCCGCACTCCAACTGGCCGCCGGACACGGGACAGCCGGCCGGTTTCTCCCCGAAGCCGCGGTCTAAGAAGAGTGTCCCGCCCTTGTCAATCCGCATCTTCATCTCAGCCTCCTGGCGGCCTCAGCCGCGGTTGTTGTTGCCATGCCTACTCCCCTGGTTTCCAACTGCCGCAGTAGTCCTCATCGACGACTACCTTCTCAAACCGCTCGCTCTCCGGGCAGCCGCAATGCAGGTCCTCGGCGGACGCGGGCAGGCTGCGAAACAGGCAGGTGCAACACTGCCGTTCGAGATAGCCGGAATGGCCCTGGCAATGCGGACAGACGATCCAACGGGAAGCGTGCTCGGTCATGCCGTCATCTCCTCTTGTGGGGCAGGCCTCGACCCGGTTGCTTCGCCGTCCCGCAGGTCGATGGCCGCTTGAAGCTGCTTTACCACCGTCAGGCGCTCGCCGGTCGCCAGGACATACAGTTCGTCGGTCGGGGGCGCGCCTGCGCTCTTGTACCGCGCCAGCGCGGCGTCCAGATCCTGCAACTGCTTCATGCACCGATCGACTACCTTTTGTCCCTGTTCTTTCCCTGTCAACGTCGTTCTTTCTGTCTTGTGCGGTTTGTGGGGTTTTGTGCAGGGGTCTGGTTTTTCCGATGGTTTCTTCCCCGGTACCCCTTCCTTCCTTTCCTTTTCCTGTGTATCTGTCCCTGTTTCTGAAACTGATTCTGCAACTGCAACTGCTACTGCTCCTGTGGGTTTGGGTATCGGTAGGGTATCGATAGGGTATCGATAGGGTATCGCGGAATCGGCCTGTGCGCCCAGGATATCCCAGGTGGCAACGTCGATTTCCTGGCCACTCGTCTTGACGGCCATGTCCCACTTCGGGCCGCTTCCCTGAGACTGTGCGTGTGAGGGTATCCAGATCCACCGATCCTGCCGCACGAGCAGGGGCGAGAGCTCCGCCCACAGTGCCGCGTCGATGTCGGCCAGTTCTCCCTTGCGTAACCGGAAGACCCCGCAGGGCCGCAGGCGTTCGTCCGTGAAGAGGGTGACGTAAAGGCCGCGGGCCGCGAGCGAGAGGTCGTCCAACTGTTCGTTGAAGATGCCAACCGGGATTTTCTTGTAGCGTTTGCTGGCCATTTGTCAACCTTTCAGCCGCGGAGGAATGAGGGGAGGGGCTGAATCCCCCCCCCATCCCCCAGGTTTCGCGCCTTCCCCGGAGCGGTGAGTCCCCGGATCGTCAGGCACGAACCCTATCTTAGCCCCCGAGGGGGCGTTGTCAAGCCCTTCTACCAGCAATACCACGACACTTGCTCCCACTCGTCGCAGTTGTCCTGACAGACGGTGTACGAACAGGTCTGGGCCGCGTAAGAGCAGCAGGTCACGCCTCCCGCGTCCGAACACCCGCTCAGTTGTGCCCCGCGCCAGGTGTCAGGGAC
>Ga0180732_1001784_pt1 | contig 12519 bp, 19 predicted proteins | sample KR11_01MetaG_FD_148674 | JGI IMG/M metagenome (GOLD analysis project Ga0180732, IMG submission 148674) | Groundwater microbial communities from the Olkiluoto Island deep subsurface site, Finland - KR11_0.1 MetaG | ecosystem: Environmental > Aquatic > Deep subsurface > Groundwater | place...
CAGGTATGTCATATTCGTAGGTATCTATTAGTATACCAGTTCCCTGTTCATAGACTTCTGCTGTTCCTTTCATTACGCCTCCCTTAATCGCATAAACGCATATGGTTGATTCAGACTGCCATCTACTGCACCAGCGGGGTCAGCATAAGCAGCATCATCGTATAGTATGAAATCATTTATCCCACCTGCTGCGTTGGCAAGCGAACTTCCACTTACCGGCATTCCTTGAAGATGCCCAGAAGCTATACCTGAAAGTTGTGGTGCTTGGTCAACCATTATCGCTAAGAAATATAATCCCTGTGTTAATGTCTGCGCAATCACTATTTCCTTAGCGGCGGCGGCATTTGTTGAAACTGTCCCCGCACTCAAAACTAAAGCCCCTGGAACTCCCGCAGTCCACGCAAAGATTCTCAGGTCAGCCAGTCCAGCCGCTCCATCACCAACTGCACAGTTAAATCCAATGCGGTCATAGCTGACACTTTCAGGCACATATATCGGCATGTAATAAATCCTGTTGGCAGTGACAAGTTGATTGACACCAGATTGCCAGCACCATCCAGGAGCTACCCACCTTACAATAGGCGGTATCATTCTAGCACTAGGGATATAAGCTGCCTCTTGGTGTTGTGTCTCAAGATTGTTCAGGTTGGCTGCACTTAGAGGAGTTGTAGCAGCTACCCATGCTGTCGGTGTGTATGGCATTTTAACCCTCCACGAAAGTATCTGTCCTTTCGATTTGAATTGACTCGATACTTGTTTTTACTCTGGAATACAAGACCCTTGAAACCATAATCCCTGAATTGGCGGCAGCCGTAGCAGCAGCACCAGCAAACCAGCCAAACTCTTCTATCACCCCAATGGCTTCTGTCGGGTCGATGTACAGAACAAAGGTCTGCGAACCTATCGGGACTCTGGACTGTGATGTTCTGGCTTTCCTGAAGGTCTCGGCTACCAGTTGAGTCTGTGCTACCGCAGGAGGTGTGTTGTCACTTCCCAGAGCGAAGTATTTTATTTCTAAATCCTGCGCTCCGCCAGGGCCGTAAAGTCCGTCCCTCATCATATTCAACCCAACGTTAGTTATCAGGTTTCGGAACTCCTGAAAGTCAATTATATTCCCTTCAAGGTCAAACACTGTGACCTTGACATTACTTTTCAAGCACCATGTTTTATTCATTATTCTCCTAACACACTAAAGGTAAAACGCCACCACAAAGCACTCCGTCAACTACAGTGCAGGCAAAGGGTGTGGTAGTAACTAATTCTGCCCACTCCCATATATCTTTTTCTAAGACTAATATTATAAGTATCTGGTCGCTGCCTACGTTTAGTTTCTCCATAACTTCGTCTTTTTGAGAAGCCAATCGTTTGAAGTATTGCGCCCAACTACCCATATCGGGACCCTGAATCGCCACAATATCGTGTAAGAGTTCCCTGCCCATTCCGTTAAACCTCACCGATTCTATCAGCATCTCTTCAGCCACTAATCCATAAGCAGAGTCGGTTATCGTCTGTATCTGCCCAGGTCTCAATCCTAACGTAAGAGTCGAATAGTTATATCTGGCAGCATTGACTCCATACTTAGCGAGTAATGACTGCGCTGAATCAAAGGCAGCCTCATGGTCATCTAGCTTCGGTTCATCAGCAATATCATCAACAAACCCTGTAGTCGTATCACCCTCAATAGCCTTCTGTGCGTTAATTTCAACCTCGTTTGTTGCAAGTGCTAGAATGTCATATTGCCCTACATAAGTGATAACAACGGCAACTGCCCCAGGAATTGAACCCGCATCGAAAACAATAACAGGGTCGCCCTTTGACCAGTAGCAATTAAACGCTTCATCAATACCTTTTATTCCTACTGTTTGTACAACGACATTAACAGTCACTGTAGGGACTGAGTTAATAGGATAGCCAACTGTAAAGGATTCTCGCACGCCGTCACCAGTAAAAGTCTCTACCTGAACTCCAGTAACGTCACGACCTCCTCGAATGTATTGTCTATTCCTGTACATGGGATTGCCACCAGATAGCCTGGTTGAACCCTTTATTTTATTGAGGTCATCATCGGTAATATTAAAGGGCGCTGGTGTAACGTCTCGGTCAACAAACCATAGCTGTTTATTTTCATCTATGTACCAGATTTTGCCCGCCTTTACTGCTAGAGCATCCAGAGCATCGGAGGCTCGGACATAATTAAATACCGCCTCGATTACTACGGGGCCTGCTTCAATACTGCCTATCCCCACACCCTCAAGAACTAGATATTGGGCGTGAATATCCGCCACCATAAATCCACAAGTTTGTCCGGTGTAAGATAAAGCTACCCTTCTTTTGTCAGCTAAGTAATGGTTGTCCGTACATTGAATAGGATGATACAGGCCACCATCTGGAGCCATACGCTTCTGTTCTGGTGTAGAAATAAAACCACTAAAGATTCGATTTTCTTCCGTATCGAATATCTCTACCGGTTCCCCTCTCCGATAAGTTAATATTCCTTCTTTATCCTCAATAACAAAGGAGGCTGTGCTTCGTTCTTCAATACGTGTATCAACACTTATTGACCCCTTGATTATAGAGGGTCTATCCTCCTGTAAGACCACGTGCATAGTATCAGGAGGTGCATCAAATAACATAGGGAATACCCAGGGAAACGGCATTAGATTCTCCTCGTTATCGCTATCTCAGCACCTATAACATAAATTGCATCGCCACCAGCTGCCGTGCCTAGAAGTTCTAATCCATACTGTTTATCAGTCGTTACAGTCACATCATTATTATTTACAGCCTGGTCAAAGTTCCCGTCTGCTGCAATCTGGATAATCGCTCCTGCCACAATATCAGTTGTAGTTAATGGGTTAGTCAGGTTTACTTGGTAAAGTTTGCAATCCAAAGTTGTAGCACCAGCCACAACCATATCCCCTACTAAATTATAAGCAGTGATAATGTCTCCTACCTTTAAGAAGTTGAGCGGTATCCAGCACTTCTTCGCAGCCAAAGCTCCGGTTAAACCAGCCCCTTCTTTCTGAGGAGTCCAGTCTACACCAGAGTTGGGATACTGGAAGGCGTTGACATGGAATCTGATACTGTGTTCTTGTAAACCTCTGACAGTAGCAGGAACGGCCCTAACCCAGTTTGCACCATCATAGTAGAGCATATCGTTAGCCACCTGGTTGTTGGCTATATGTTCATCTATGGCCTCGTATTCGTTCTCAGTACATCCACCGGCTACTGCGTTTGCATGTCTGAATTCATTTGGCATTTTAGTATTGTGCCCCCGTTCTTAGTCTTATCTCGTCTACTAGAGGTGCTCCGATAGCCCTGGCTATTACCCTGCCATCAAGTTCAACGAAGATGTTAGCAGTCCCTCCACCACTTGGACCTACCCATTCCCGCCCTTTTTCCCCAGCGACAGCATAGGGTTGCATAGTATTGAGATTAGTTAAAAGAGTCGGGCCAAGTATCGGACCACCGTGAGCGTATCCTGCAAGTTTAGCCTGAGCCGCCTGAGTCTGCCCCCGTAATGCGACAAAGGTTTCCCAGGTTATCACACCCTCTCTATATGCCTCAACAACAGGCTGCAGACGTTCTCTCAGTCGAATCTGTTCAGCCAACGCTTCATTCGTGCGTTTTAGTGCTAACTCTTCTGCCACTGTCATATCAGTAGTTAACCCCAACGTTTCCTGATATAATTCCTGAACATCAATTGCTCTCAGATATGCCTCTTGCTCTTCACCGATTACAAAGCCCAATTCCTTGGCCTCTCGCAATACCTTAATGTATTCGTTGTCCAAGCCTTTCATCATTTTAGCGTGTTCAGCTTTAAGCCTGATTAATATTTCTTCCCTTTCAGCCTCACGTCTCGCTTGTTCCTCTCTCGTCCTTGAATTCTTTATCAGTTGACTTATCGCAAAGACTATCATCCCTATACCAAGAGCAAGTGCAAGAGCTATACCAGTGAGAATGACAAACGCTGTTTTCAGTCCGACACTCATTGCAATCATTATCTTCAATACTGCGGTGGTAACTATTGAAGATCCCGTAACCGCTATGAATGCCAACTTGAGGGCAATTAGTTGTTTAATGAAGAAGCCTGTAAACCATATTGCTGGCCCTAGAGCAGCCGCAAACGCAGCGATAGCAATAACTGTTGTCCTGATAGATGATGGTAAATCGGAAAACCAGTTGAATAACGTAATAAGTTTCCCTATCAAAGCCTCGACCGTTGGAGCCATATGGTCGGCTATTGAGAGTTGTAATCCTTCAAAGGCACTCTTTAATCGAATAAGCGAACCGTGAAGACCTTCCATCTGCGTTTTGGCAATATATTCCGCAGTCCCTCCAGCATCTTCTAATTCCGCTGTGAAATCTCTCAAGGCTTGACTGCCTTTATCTAATAGTGCTGTCATAGCAGGGCCAGCCCTGAGTCCGAACAAGTCCATCATTTCACCAGCAGTAAGCCCCTTCTTCTCTAACTGTTCAAGTATGTCTGCCATCGGAATCATTTTACCGGCAGAATCATACATAGTAATGCCGAATTGCTCTGCCTTACTGTTGAGCTGAACTATAGCCCCTCTTAGAGATGTGCCTGCCATAGATGCCTGAATACCCGCATTACCGAATATCCCCATAATAGCTGCTGTCTCCTCGAAACTCATGCCAAACCCTTTTGCTACAGGGCCAGCATACTTCATGGATTCGCCCAACATTAGGAGGTCGGTATTCGATGATGTAAAAGCCTTAGCTAGAACATCTACGGCCCCTCCTAATTGGTCAGTTTCCATTCCAAAGCCAGCAAGGATATTGGTCACGATGTTAGCAGCCGACCCCATATCAAGAGCACCGGCAGCAGCCAAGTTTAGAGTATCAGGGATGGCGGATAGTATTTGGTCTGTAGTCATACCAGCCATACCCATAAAGGACATGGCTTCTGCTACCTGCGTGGCAGTGAATTGAGTAGTCCGCCCCAATTCTCTTGCTACGCTATTAAGTTCCTCGAATTGCTCTACTGTAGCTCCGGTAACAGCATTGACTTGAGCCATAGCCTTAGAGAAGTCGGCGGCAGTCTTGATACTCAGCGCACCAAAAGCAGCCAGAGGAGCAGTAACCTTCAAGGTGAGGTTCTTGCCCATTTGGGACATCTTATCGCCGATACCTTTTAGAGAATGCTCAAGTTTGGAGGTATCAGCTCCGATGTGTAATACTGCGTCACCTATCGAGATAGCGATTGTCAGCCTCCCTTATGTTTTACCTCTATCATCCCCCTAGACCTTGAAGCAAGTGTCTCTGCTGAGACTGTATGTTTTCCACTTATCGCATCGGACTCTCGCTTCTTTCTTTCAACCAGTTTCTCAACCATCAAGTTGAACTGCTCATCAGTCCAGTTGTCCAAAATATAGTCAAATGTCAAACCCCACTCTACCAGGAGGAACTCAAAAGCACCCCCTATAGTGAACGAGTTATTTTCTTCGGCTTCGGAACTGGACTCACTGATAAAGGGGCAACGAAAACGTTGAACACCTCCATGAAAGCAGTGATGATTTCACCATCTGTCGCAATAAGGTCTATCTCTTCCCTCTTCAATTCTCTGGCATACTCAAAGAAGCTGTCTATGATTTGGTCTGTCTTGGTAGTGAAGAACTCGTTAAGGAATTCCCTTACCTCCTCTGTGTTGCCAGCCGTGTCCTTCAAGTGCTCATAGGCCAAAAGAGATGTAATGAGAGGAATAGATTTCTTACGCCATTCCCCCGAATAGCGACTTACCAGGGGGCGGATTTTAACTTCCTCACCCCCTAGTATTACAACAGTTCCCTCTTGAAGTAACTTCTGTTCTTCAGTTCGTTCCATGTTATTCTCCTTTACACTGCGCTATCTACTATTGTTACAGCAGCTTGACCCTGACTCTTGAGAGCTTGGAAGGTTACTGGTAGAACAGTCTTTTCACCCTTCTTGTAAGGCATCCCTACAGCACCAGTGGAAGTCGCTCTTGGTATATAGATGGTGCGCTTGCCACCTACTGGGTTTACACCTTCAAGCGTGAGATTTAGTATCTTGTTAACACCCCCTCCCAGCTCGATGACGTTAGTGCCCAACACGCTCCCTGCTAAGGCTTTGTCCATATTGAACATTGAACTCTCAGCCATATTGCAGGTGATTTCAGCAGTCTCCTTGGTTATTACCCGACCTATGGGGAATGTCTCCTCTTCAACCTCTATGTCGGCTGTGTCGGAGGTGTAGTTAAGCATCACGCCATCATCGGTATATCCGATTTCTACATTCGGACTACTCACTACCAGACCAGGTGCAGCTCCACCAGGCTCTATTGCATAGAGAGTACTTCTTACTGTAACATCATCAATCCAACATTCTCTGGCAGGACTGTTTTCCCACAGTTCCATTCGGCATCTTTGAAGTACATAGTTTCGAACCCCAGTACCTGAGCCGACCTCCGCAGCTTCAAACAAAGTCTCAACGGCCTGAGCGCCTGGCGCAGCAGCAACGGCAGCGGTAAGGTTGCCAGCTATAGGCCATTGGAAGACAGAAGTTCCGTTGGGAGTATGCCCACCGACTCCACAAAGACTCGCTCCAACCAAGACATAATTAGCAAAAGCATTGGCAGCCCATACTTGGTTCTGGTGCGGAGCGGCGGTCAGTTCGAACCAACCAAGACCTCCAACTTCCTCAAAGCGGAATTCCCACTGTGCCCAGCTCCCGTTTACTCCATCGGTTCGTTCATAGAAGTGGTAGGTTACAGCGGCCGCTATGATGTCGGCCTGGAACTGAGAGAATAAGACCGAAGCAAGTGTCGGGTTAAACTGGACATGAGTGCTCCTGTCAGTGCTTAACCCATCCTTGACAAGATGCCCTGAATAAATCCCAGCCTGTGCATAATCCTGTGTCCACTCTGCCAGGTCGTGTTCATTATGAACAGCTAAAGTGGCCACCCCTGTTAGTACATTAGAAATTGTCTGTGGCATTATTTACCTCCTCGTTTTCCTTTTGCTAGAAACGCTTGATAGCGAGATTCTATTTGTTCTGGAGTAAAGGCAGCTATTTCATCGACCTCTGCCTTGAGATTCTCTTCCACGTACAGCGTCTCGACCTCCAGCGTCTCAAGTTCCAATTCTTCGACCTTAATTTCTTCGTTGTCTGGCATAGTTCACCTCCTTATGTTGCTTTAATCATAAACTTGAAGAAGGCAAGAGTTCGGAAGTAACCCTGAATATCACTATCTACTAAGTCTTGTCCCTGCACTTCTTCAATAGCACTCCAGATAATATAAGTTCCGCTAGGGACTATCACTACTTCCCTCTGTATGCCCTGTAGGACGTCATACAAGGCACGATAGACCTGCCTTGCTCTTACAGAGGCACTAGAAGGAGCACCTGCATATTCCTTAGCCCAGCAATCAAACTGCACACTCGGCTCTGGTAAGGGAGGAATATACGGAGAAGACGTTCCGCCTCTAGTAAAGAAACTAATAGCTGGCAAGATGGTATTCTCTGGTAAACGTGGAGGGTAAATCCTAGTCCCGACTACAGCAGTCAGTATAGTTTTATTCACCAGATATTCTCTTACGATTGCGTTAGTGTCTTCGTTCATGGTATATGCCTCTTGATATTATCTGCCAGATTACCGATGTTCTTGTCATAAGCTGGTTTGAAATAAGGTCTGGCAGGCATCTTAGAAGTCCCTATCTCTAAGTATCCCCCATAACCGCTAGAACTGAATATATCCGCTCCTAAACCTCGAATGTCATATTGAACCGACCGCCTATTATTCCCCGTAAGAACAGGAGAACCATTGACAACATCTCTGGCGATGGCTATGACAGTATCCTTCAAGCCTGATTCACTAGCAGACTTTACTTTATTTCCTACCTCTCCAGTTCGGAGGTTCATCTGAATATGAGTTTTAATCTCCATTACCTTACAGTCCTTAACCAAACCTCTTTATGATGCACTCCAGTACCGTTCTGCCTGTTATCAACTAGAAGGACATGGTAAGTTGTCACACCCAATACAACCCTATGCTGTTCGGTTATAGTCGCAGTTGATTCAAGATACAGCATATAATCAGCCTGGACTACCTCCGCCCCGACCTTGAATTCCCGCCCTGCATTCAGATTACCCCCAGATACCCCAGCCATTATTCTACAAGGCTCGTCTACAGTCTCATTACTCCATGCCTCTATAGGATTACCATAAGCATCGAACGCCACAGGAGTATTAACCTGTATAGTGCATGTGTTGATTAGTAACGTAGCAAAGCTCATACTTCCTCCACTGGAGTCTCACCAATAGCAGCCAAGTCCATTTCAGCCCATGTAAGGTAAGGTTTAGAGGCATCTTCCTTTTTGTATTCTATGGCCAGTTTCATCTTGGTCTCAGCATCCTTCTTGGTATAGGAATAGTCACCTATCTTTTCAGACATGAGACTATCAGTTATTGAGGATACCCACGCTTCCAAAGCAAACCCCGCAGCAGTTAAAAGAGACCCAGTAGCCAAATCAAGGAACGCCTGAAGCTCTTCATCGGAGAATTGAGCATCGGTTATGGGAACGATGTCAGTATCCCCTATCAACAATCTCAGTTTCCCGATGTCGGTTGTTAAGTCATAAGTATGTGCCATATTCTCTCCCGCCTAGCCAGGGTAGGGATGAAAGGAGAAACATCCCTACCACCGACTAGTTATGTTGCCTCTATATGGTAGTGTATTTTAACTGCTAGTGTGCTTGTACCTACGCTATCAGCTATCTGTATTTTAACTGCACTGTTAGCTGGTATTACTATCCCTTGTATAGGAATAACCGTAGATGCTGTCTGTGCTCCACCTCTGGTAAGAGTAAAGAAACTCCACTCGGTATCATCTGCTCCATAGGTTACCCTGCCAACAAAACTAGCGTTAGCCGACATGGCACTAATCATAATCTCATGTATGGCAAAGTTAGATGCGATAGTGTTAATCGGCACTACTTGAGTTAAAGTCCCGTAAGTCCATGCAGTACCCTCTGCTGGCAGTGTTACTGGCGTAGCCAATACAGGATAAACGAATTGTTTGGTATGCAAATCTGCTAATACCAACGCTGCCAATGTAGCCGCCGTATCAATGCCAGTCAGTAGTCTTCTCAATGTTCCGATTAAATCTATCACGACTGAAACCACCTCAGTTCTTTTTCGTATATCTGCTTAAAAGATACTTCGGAAACTACTCTGTCGAACCATGCCCTCCAGCGCTTATTCATACCATAGTGAAAATTGCCAGTTGCCCCGTTGTTGGTTGAAATGTAGAGGTTTGATGCGCATGGCTCAGGGTCAATAAGGACATCACTGATAGTTGTTAGAGCGCTGAAATTACCATCAGTATCACCACGATAAAATTGTCCGCTAGTCCCATCACGACTAACAACTAGGAAGTACCAGGTATTGAAGTTCCAACCGGCTGAATAAAATCCTGTTCTAGTCGTAGCACCAGCCGCATGATGATGGCGCATAGTGACAAACCCGTTGGTATACGAATATAGTTCCCATCCGTTATTACTAAGTACGAATCGGCTCAGTAAGTCCTGTGACATACTAGCACCACCACTCTGTAGATATACCCACCCTGCTATACTGTAGGGGTCACTGGTAAAATCCAGAAGCGTAGTATCGGCACCAGAAGCCCACACGTATTCAGTAGCACCATCAAACGAAAGAACATTCAAATGTGAATCAAGTATAGTCCAAGGCGGTGTGTTGACAAGAGTAAATAGTGGGTCACGCCTTGATATGTCCTCTGTTCGAGTTCCTATCCCTTCTCGATAAGGAAGGTCAAGGCAAATGTTCCGATTTATGTCCAACGAATCATAATGCACACTCATTATGGTGCCTCCTTGCAGAACAGTTCGTAATCATAATCACGGTTAGCACCGGCTGTCTTCTCAACCGTAATCCTGAATCCAAATCGGTTAGGTTCCAGGTTTACAATAAGAAGTTCCCTTGAATTGGGTAGCACTCCTGCATAAGTATTGACATCTGCAAGTAACATTCCACCACCATCTGATATACGGTAATATTCCCTTACTACAATAGTCTCACCTGCGGTGTGGTTAGTCATATCCAAGAAGAAAGTCATTGGCTCTAATATACCTGCTGGAGCCTCCTGGGTGACTACCGTCTGTTCAGTACCATCGGTTGTAAACTCATTATTGAATTCACTGAGGATAGGTTCACTATCGGTAACTTCTCGGATAGCATCGATATCTTCCAGAATGTCATCCACATCTGTCTGTAAAGCAGCCCCCAAAATCAACAAAGCCGCATCATCATAGGGATTATGTACGTTTCCGCTCATTGTTTTGCCGTCCCTTCACTAATAGTAAGATTTGATGTAGCTTGCTCCCCGCCATCACTTATTGCATAAACGGCACCTAAAAATAGATTATGAGCACCGATGGTATAACTTCCACCATTAGCATTTAGCCTTATTCCAGAGCCAATAACCGCTGCATTACCTCTAGCCAGGTAAATCACGTCATCGCTATCATTGACAAACTCACAATCTACTCTTCTCGGAAGTGCAGGACGGACTAAAGTGCTGATACCAGCGACAGTCGCAAATGTATCTTCAACACTCGGTATGGGCCACTCTATTGGATATGGCATAATTTACCTCCTTAATTAGCTTGGGATAGGTAGGGAGTCTCCCCCCTACCTATAGTCAAGATACTCAAGAATTAGACGACATAGCCCCCCATAAAACTTCCACGCCAATCCATCTTAGCTCCACCAAATATCTCACGGACTCGATAGAAGACGTTATCAGTAGCGAAGTCCCCAGAGAATGGGCTAATCGGCCCACCGCCGACAGTCACCTTGTCGCTGTTCTTCATGGCGATTTCAGGTGACTCATGTCCGGTCAGATGCGCAGCTTCGAGGGCTGCAATGTCATTCGGGTCTGAGAACAGATACCACTGCGTATTCGTGTCATTTGCCGCTGGATTAACAATCGGCAGGTACTTGTCCACGATTAACTGTAGCCCTATCGTGGCGATAACATTGGCCGTGGGATGTACCGAGATTGCACCAGCTCCGTCAGTCCACTGTTTTGTCGCAGAGGTCAGGATTTGACGTGCTGTGAATTCCAGCGCCGGACAGACTACTAGGAACTTAGGCGTAGCCATAATTGGCTCACCACCAATGTCGGTGAATTGATTCATAGTCTGCACGCCATGCTCCAGGTTGGCAATTGTCAGTGGGCAGTCAGCACTAGCAGCATAGTTACAGTTGACACCGAGCTGATACAGGTTTCCGCCAGCACCCTCAACGTGAGCACCCACATCACTAGCATACAGCGTAGACATAATCCGATGCTCAGTCCTCATGGCAGCACGGGCGAATCGTTCAGGTATATCCCTGAGAGCACCCAGGTCATCATTAATCATAGCTTCCCAGGATAGGTCAATCTGTCTGCCATATTTCAAGACAGAGATGTAGTAGCGGAGTTCATCAAGAGAACTGGCTAGATATTCCCCCTTCTCTCCGACTCTAGGAAGGTACTGGTCGCTGCCATAGGTGGCGAACCGATAGGCGGTGCGGAAGTCCTTGACTGTGGACATCTTGGTGAATGGTTTCCATGCAGGTTCAACCGCCTTGTAAGCAGCCAGGAGTTGGCGGTCAAGCACGTCCCCAAACATCAAGGGGAAGTCCGAGGTGGTGAGTGCCTCCTCAACTCTGAAAGCCCGCTCTGTTGAGCTTAGCCTTCTCCCCCTTATTGTGCCATTGTAGATTAGGTCGCTGACTTCCGCTATCCTCTCTTCTGGGAATGAAATACCTCTATCCCGATTAGACATGAAGCCAGCAGCCTCTCGAATGGTTTCCTCGAAAAGTTGTAGTTCAGGCATTTTATAGCCTCCTTAATTTATTTTACCTCCACCACTTCCGCCTCATTAATGCGTGTCACAAGTTCTACTTCGTTACGGCCAAAGCCCTTAAAGGTATCAATGGCTTTCTTTATCCTGGCATATTCCTCGTCCTCTAAGAGAATTTCATCTTCCTTGCACTGTTCAATCTTATTGGCTAAGACATTTTGTCTAACCAACTCAGCACCGCCCAACTGCAAGGCTGGTATGAACATTAGATTCAGAATAGCATCCTTGACACGATAGGGTAGTTCACCCTCAATCATCTTCCCAGGATTCATCTGGTCAGGAGCTCTAACCTTCACCGAGTAGTCTGCTAAATTTATTTTACGCATCTTCTTCTTTCTCCTTTTTTAGTTTAGTTTACGGTGCATCATAGGTATGCAGATATGTTATTTCTCCATTGATGTAACAAGCGATGCTGTAATCGCCATTACCAGCAGCAGCATAGACTTGGCATGGTGCCACTACAGCAGGGTCGAAGACTAAGAGGTAGGTAGCAACATCACCACCAGACCTACCAGTAAGTATCCCCTGTTGAAGTGCATGAGACCGCATTGAGATATAGTCGTGGACAGTCGCAGCTTGAACTGCTGTCTCCAGATGGATACAACTTGCAC
>Ga0180732_1001785_pt1 | contig 12514 bp, 12 predicted proteins | sample KR11_01MetaG_FD_148674 | JGI IMG/M metagenome (GOLD analysis project Ga0180732, IMG submission 148674) | Groundwater microbial communities from the Olkiluoto Island deep subsurface site, Finland - KR11_0.1 MetaG | ecosystem: Environmental > Aquatic > Deep subsurface > Groundwater | place...
GCGATAGGGCATCTTGCAGCGCGCAAGTTAAACAGAGAAGCGCGCGGAGTGGAAGGGGAAAATAAAAAATAAAGAAAAGCGATCTACCGGGCGCGGAGCGGTTACGGGCCTGGGGTTTAAGGCGGGATTTCGCGACGATCTCCGCCGATGGTCCCCCGGGCCGAAGGGCCCCCGGTTAAACTCCGGACGCGCCGCCAAATTTAGGGGAGGGGAAAATGGGAATGAATACTGAGACCGGCGAGATAAAAGAGTTTGAGACGGAACTGGATCTCGCAAAGTTTATAGCTGGCCACAAAGACGACTGGCGGAAAACAGGCGGGGTGCGGTGGCTGGCGTGTAAGGTTGAGCCCACCAAAGAACAGAAGCAATCCGGGGTGAAAGGCTGGCACGATTGCCTTTGCGGGTCCGGAAAGAAATTCAGGGATTGTTGCAGGGCGTGCAAATGCGGGTCCGGGAAGCTGGCGCGCGAATGCTGCAGGGGTCCCATAATTTATAAAGGGCCGTGAAAAAACATAAACGTAGTGACGGCTTGACAAAACGAGGAGGGGAAAGTATACTATGAGTGATGGAAGAGGACAAGGCGAAAGAAGAAGGGAAAGAGATAATTCCGACGGGTTCGACGCCGGGCGGCCCCGGCCAGCCCGAGCCGAGGAATACGTGCGAACAAATATCGACGGCGCCGATTGCGCCGCCGGCCGGGCCGCCAATACCAACAGCACAGAGATCAGGCGGCCCGGCCGCGAGCGCCGGACTGGGTGGGTCGGGCGTAATATGTCCGGGAGCCGGGGGACTGGAAGGAGAAAAAGGAACAGCGGCGGCAGGGGGACCAAATGCATCATTATCCACCACGCCGGCGATTTCCCCCGCGACGCCGACAGCGGGGGGAATGATTGCGGGGAACCGGGAGAAATCGGGGAGATCTAAACCGGGGGCCAAAACGGAGGGGCCGGCGAAGGTAGGGCGGAAGAACCTGGCGGCGGTGTTTATTGCGGCGACCGAGGAGGAGAAGAAGGCGGGCAAGACGGGGCAGATAGTGGAGTTTTCGGACCAGGAGGCGGTGGTTTTAAAGACGTTCCTGGCGACCGGTAGTTATGAGGAAGCGGCGGTAGAGGCTGGGGGGATAACCATAGACAGCGTGAAGCGGATGCTGCGCCGGCCAAACCTAAAGCGGTATCTGAACGAGATAATTACCAAGGCGGCGCTGGTGGAGGGGACGGATAAGCCGTGGTTCACCAAAGAGATGCGGCGGGTATGGGAGGGGGAGGTAAAGCCGACGCGGGAGATGATGGACGCGGCGAAGCTGATAGAAAAAGTGGTGAATCCGCGCGGGCCGGGGGTTGTGATAAACAATCAGCAGAATTCGATTTACGGTAGCATGAACAGGGAGGCAGTAGATGCTGAATGGGCTGACGCCAGAGCAACAAGCGCTGAGGGAGTTTGAGCGGGAGCATGGGCTTAGGTCTACGTTTTATCTGGGCAGGCGGATATTGGGGTATCAGTTTGATGAGCGGCCACACAAGGGAATTTGCAATTTTATAGACGTATCAGACGCGGCCCAGGAACGGGCCAACGCTGCGGCCGCCGCGGCAACAACAGCACTACCAGAGTTTAAAGAAACAGCGGACCGGATAGCGCGCGAATTAGCAATGGAAGCGGCGCGAGAGAAAGCAAGATTATTACTGGATCCGCGCGGGTGTTACAAAACCTCGATAGTTTCACAGGCATATCCCACCAGGCGTATTATAAAAAATCCAAACATCAGAATTCTACTTGATTCCGTGGCATTAACGAACAGCCAGGACAACCTAAAAGTAATCCGACGGTTTTTTGAAGGCAATGAGAAGGTACGGGAGTTGTACGGGGATTTCATCTCGCATGACCAGGCATGGAACGATACGGAATTTATTGTTTCAAAGCGGACGAACAGCAGATTAAAAGAGCCGACAGTGCGGGCGAGCGGGATAGACAAAATACAGATAGGGCCGCATTACGATTTAATAATAGCTGACGACCTGCACAACCGGGACAATTGTAAATCGCTTGAACAGGTGGCGAAGGTAAAAGAGCACATCCGGCTTTTGTTCGGGCTGCTGGAGCCGGGCGGGGAAATAATAATTGCGGGGCACCGGTGGAGTTACAAAGACGCTTTTTCGATGGTGATGGGGGATACTGACAAGCCGGAGGAGTTGGAGTTTGCGAAGCATTTCAGGGGGAACACCTACGTTCACAGCGCGGTTTATCCGGACGGGAGTTTATATTTCCCGAGGGTATTAACACATGAGCATTTAGACAGGCAGCGTTCATCCCTGGGCTATGAGATGTACGCGGCCATGCTGATGAACGAGCCGGCGGTAACAGGTGCGGACCAGAAATTTGACCCGCGGTATTTTAAGCGGTATAAAGAGCCGTTACAGACAAGGGACGCGATATCGAGAAACTGGTTTCCTAAAATGAACTGGTATTTGCGGATAGATCCAGGCGGCCGGAAGAAGGGGAACAACTACTGGGTTTTATTCGAGGGGGCGCTTTCACCGGAGGGGAGCTGGTATTTTACGCGGTATCTGAAAAAGGTGAGCAAGACCACTATAGCGGCGGAGGATATTTACAGATGGTGGCAACAGCGGTTGAAGGACGGGACGCCATACAGGAACATAGGGTTTGAGGTTTCGGGCCAGCAGGGGCAGATGCTGGACAGCATGAAGGATTATTTATGGGACCGATACAAGGTTCAACTGCCGTTTATTGAGCTGGCGCATTCCGACGATTCAAAGGATGGGCGGATAGAAGCGCTTGCGCCGCTATATGAGAACGGGAAGATTTTTCACTCGGAGCTGATGAGCGCGCCGTTCGGGCTGGTGGACCAGCTGGTGAAATACACAAAAGCGGAGGACGATGTGGCTGATGCAGCGAGTATGCTATTAGAGGGGACGCGGGCGCCGAAGGTTATTATAGCGAAGCCGGAGCCGGCGAACCTTAATGAGATGATAGTGCGGAACATTGAGGAGCGGTTCAGCGGGAAGACGAAAATTACACGGAGCCATCCGATTTTAGGGAGCGATTACTGAAACACGCGCAAAAGGTTGACAATGGTGTAGCTTTGGTGGTAAACTAAACAAGTACGGAGGATAAAAAAATGGGACAGATAGAGTATACCGGTATCACGGCGGACGGGGTTAAGGTTGTGGTGCGGAAAGATGCGACACATTACAGGGCATATGCGATGGGCGCGGCGAAGGGGGAGGAAAAGCCGATAGGGACGCCGAAGGTGAAGTTCTCTGACCTGTCGGCTGAGCTGGGGTTACGCATGGATGGTTCGAGGCCGGAGACGCTGGTTCCGCCGACGGCAGAGCCCACGCCGAAGGAGCCGGGCGCGCAACACATAGCAAAGACGCGCGGCGGGATAGATGTGATAATAGACTGGACCGGGACCCATTGGGTGGCGAAAGATTCTACCGGGCAACAGGTGGGCAATCCGAAGATCCTTCTGCGGGACCTGGGAATGGAGCTGGGGCTGGTGTTCCAGGGCGGACACGGGGAGCCGGGGGAAGCGGATTTAACAAATCCCCCTGTGTCCCCCCTTGCTAAAGGGGGGATAAATAAGGGAGACGGCGAGGCCGCGGTGCGCGCGCTGGGCGGGGAGAGGACTTATCCGTATGTAGGGATGGACGCGGGCGCGGAGAAAATGTCCGAGGGAGCCGAAACAAGGGGAGACGGGGCGGAGGAGGACAGACCCACCGGCCCGGCAGTACCGGATATCCCCGGAGACCAGCAGGATAATAATAAGCCTGAGCTGAAAGGCGACGCGGCGCAGGGCGTGCCGGCTGACGAAGATCTCGCAAAAGATGAAATACTGGACGAGGCCGGACATGCCCAGGGCGACCCGGAGGCGGACGCTGTTCCGGAGCGGAGATAATGACCGGAGAAACTGCGCTTGTGGGGATTATCCTGGGTGGGGTGCTGGCGCTGCGGGAGTGGCAGAGCTGGCGCGTTCACCGGGATTTGATGGACAGGCTGATGAGCGCGGACTTCGTGGAGTTTAAGCGGCTGAGCAGCCCCCGGCGATCCCCCGGGGTGAATGTGAGAATGACCGATGAGGAAATGGCTAAAGCGGAGAGGGAACGTTAATGCTTAGAATTTTCTCCAATTTGTGGAAGTCGGACACACCAAGAAGCCACGTGACCGGGTTTTACGAGAGTATGAAACCCATTCACGACGCGCTTTGCAGGCAGTGGTATTTGAACCTGGCCATGCAACGCGGCGGTGCGGGGCAGTGGGCTTCTTATGCGACTAATTCCACCAATATTTTAAGTGTGCCGGCCGCGCCGAGCTGGCGTAAGCGGGTGACATATAATAAATTATTACCGCTCTCTATAGTTCAGCGGCACAAGCTTTTACCAAGCAATCCTACCATAAACACAATACCGGCCAATCCCATAAGCGAGACGGACAAAAAAAACGCGGACACCGCGCGCGCGCTTTTACGCGCGACCTGGGCGGAGACGGATTTTCAGGACGAGCTGAACGAGATGGCGCTTTGGATGGTGCCCTGTACGATGGGGTATCTGCTGACGCTTTGGGATGGGGAGGCGGGGACCGAGCTGGCGCCGGGCATACATATAGGCGAGCAGATATTTGAAGCGGCGCCACCGTTCGAGATAATACCGGATTATTCGGTGTCGCGGTTCAAAGATGTGATGAGATTCTTATGGGTGAAGGTAAGGAGCCTGGACTACATAGAGCAGAAATACGGGAAGAAAGTTAAGGCGCAGAAAATAAGCATGGGTTCGGTGATGCAGATAAAGGCGCAGGCGCTGGCGACTGGCGCGCAGTTGGATATTGAGAAGATACTGGATAATCACGCGCTGGTGATGAACATGTACGAGCTGCCGAGCCGGAAATATCCGGAGGGGTTCCACCATATCTGCACGGAGGACGAAGACCTGATAGAGCAGGAAACACTACACCCGTATTTTGTGCGCAACGACGACGCGCGGAACTATTTTCTACCGTGGAATTATGCGCAGATGATACGGCTGGCCGGGGCGCTTATAGGGACAAACAGCGTAGAGCAGGCGACCCCGCCACAATGCCATTACAACCAGGGGAAATCTTTAATACTGGAGAACCAGGCGCGGCTGGGGCGGCCGAAGATAGTGGCGGAGGAGGAGAGTATTGCGAAAGGCGCAATGGTAGAGGACCCGGCAGAGATAATAATAGAGGTGGCGAAAGACGCGAGCTTCCAGCCATACACGTTAAAACCGCCGGAGATGGCGCAATACCAAATAGACAACATCAACAAACTACCGGGAGAGATACAGGACGCTTTCGGGTTACATGATGCCACAATGGGGGTATTACCGCGCCGCGCGACCTCGGGGAAGGCTATAGGATTCCTGGCCGACCAGGATGATGAGCGGCATTTTGACCCGAAGGCGGAGATAGACCGGGCGGTCGCCGGCGCGTTCCGGAAGGCGCTGAACATACGGGCGAACTGCTACACGGAGACGCGGATTAAGAATTTAATCGGGGACGAGGGCAACGCGATACGCCGGGAACTTAAAGGCGAAGATTTGCGGAATGTTGACGTGACCATTATACGGGACACAGCCTTGCCGAAAGAAGCCGGCGCGCGGATGGAATTGGCGATGGAGATTTTGGATAAGAAAGTTACCAAGGAGCAGATGGAGATAGTGTTTGCGATAATGCAGGCAAAAAATATAGAGGACCTGAAAGCCATTCTGCGCGGGGCTACGGAGGCCGAGGAAATTTACGCGCGGATGGAAAGCTTTGACATGAAGAAGGGGATATGGCGGCCAGTGTCCCCCGGCGAGAACCACCCGCTGCATGAGAAGATACACGACGAGACGATTAAGAATCCGAATACGTCTCCGGACGCGAAAATACTGATAATGCGGCACAACCAGGAGCACCACATACAGGCGGGCGCGGAGGCTGCGGCCAGGGCCGCCGGGGAGCTGGGGCCGGAGGCGGTTTCACCGGAGGAAGGGCAGGAGATAATACCGCCGGCCGGTGGTGAGGTAGTGCCAGTGCCCGGTGGGTTTGCGGGACCCGGAGCGCCGCCTAGAGACTTGGGGCAGCCGAGGTAAAAAATAAAGAGGGCTTGACAAGGGATTAGAAACCTGTAATAATCTAGTAGGAGATATTTCAAACGGAGAGGTGAAATGAAAAAAATATTTACACGGGTAGTAAAACTGTTTTTCATGGTGTTAATGGCCGCGCTGATATTTACGCCGGCCGTTCTTGCGGTGCAACGGTTTGAGAATGAGGACATAGCGGTAACGGCCAAGCTGCCGCCGCAATACCTGGGGTGGAAAGTGGTGGAGGGAGACACAACGGAAACCGTGCCATTCTACTACAAGGTGTCCGCTTACGTTACCGGCATAGGGGAGACGCAGGCCTCAGACGTAACCACGGCATACGCGACTTACAGCCCGACTTCTTCCACCAATTCACTAAGGTTAATGTGGGCGTCGGTGAACGGGGCGACCGAATACTACTTATATAAATCAATTGATAACAGTTCCTTTTATCTATTGGCTACCGTGTCCGCGCTGACCTATGTGGACGCCGGCGCGGCGCTGGGCGCGGCATATGCGGGACCGACGCTGAGAGGCGGGAACATAACCATCGATATGGACCTTAGGGCGACCAGGAACATTCACGCGCGGGATATGATAGTGACGTTCGGGCTACACGCGGCGACCATAACAGCCAGCTCCATAGGCGGGTTTGCCGGTGTAAATGTGAGTTCAAACGCCACTATCGGCGGGGCGGTAACTATAGCCGATAACCTAAAAGTGTCCAGCACTGTTTCAGTGGGTTTGAGCATATTGGGCGGAAGAGATATTAACGCGACCAGGAACGTGAACGGGCGCGACGGGATATTCACTTTCGGCGTAGCGGCCGCGACCGGTGTTTTCAGCGGGGTGTTTAATATTCAGGGAGCGGCGACACTGGATTCCACGCTGGACGTGGATGGGAACGAATATCACGGCGCGGCCAACTACCGGAGCACGTTCACCGCCGCTTCCGGCGCGCTGGCTTTAACAGGTGCGCTGTCCGGCGAAAGCACCCTCGATATAGACGGGAATGTTTATCAGGGCGCGGCCAACTACCGCTCCACCTTCACCGCGTCCAGCGGCAACCTTGATGTTTCCGGCAGGCTTGCAACCTTAACCACACTGTCGGCGGTGGGAGCGACCAATCTGGATTCCACCCTTGACGTGGACGGGAACGAATACCACGGCGCGGCCAACTACCGGAGCACCTTCACCGCGGCGAGCGGCGCGACAGCGTTTTCCGGGGCGATAACTTCCCTGGCCGGCTTCTCCGGCACCACCGGGACCTTCTCCGGGGACGTGAAACGCGGCGCGGCTAACTACGTGAGCACTTTCACGGCTACCACCGGCGCGGAGATTATGACCGGGGCGTTTACTTCCCTTGCTTCTGTGACGGCCCCTAACATAATAGCCACGGCCATAGCGAGGATACCTTCGCTTGCGCTGGCTACTATAATGGCCAAAACGGCTGTAATGGGGGACATATTTATCTGTAATGATTGCTCCCCCGTCGAAGTGGCCATATCCACCGCGGCCGGCGCGCCGAATACCGGCGGCTACGCCAACGCCGTGGGCTTACAGCTGGACTAAGCGGTTCTGAAGATATACGCGGTGAGTGACCAAGTTAAGCTGGGATGGACAAAATCCCCCCCAACCCCCCTTTCAAAAAGGGAGGCATATAGCGAAACAGTCCGGGTGAGGAGAGAACAGAATGTTTAAAAGATGGTTCAACATTGATCAAGACGAGAACGACGGCGGCGGCGGCGCCGGCGGCGGGACCGGCAATCAAGACGGCGGCGGCGCCGGAGAGGCAGAGGCGGCAGCAGCGGCGGCCGCGGCGGCAGGCGGAGACGGGAAGCCTTCAGGCTCAGCGGGGAACGATGGTAACACCAACCAAAAGCCCGCCTGGGAAAAGGATTCTATACTCTGGAACGGCCAGCAGAAGGAATTCACGCGCCAGGAGATCATAAACTACGCCCAGCAGGCGTATAACGTGACCCAGCGCGAGCAGGCAGCATCGAAGAAACAGAAGGAAGCGAACGCGCAACTTATACGGCTTGAGAAACTGATAGAGGCCGCGGACAAGAAAGGCGGAGAAGGCGGAGAAGGCGGCGGCGACGGTGAGGCACCGGATCCTATAAAATCCCTGACGCAACAGCTACAGGACCTGTCCCAAAGGGAACTACAACGGCAATGGCGCGATTTCTTTTCGACCATTAAGCAGAAATTCCCGGGGATAGACGAGGGAAAAGTGAACGACACATTCCTGGAGAAGCTGGAGGCCGGGGAAGTGGAGGATTCGGAGGCCGGGCTTATGGCAGTTGCCATAGAAGTGGACAAAACACTGACGGCGGAGAACACGGAAAAAGAAAACAAGCAGATAGAAAAACTGCTTGCCAACTCCGCCGACGCCCGGATAAAAACCCACAACGCGAAAGTGATAGCCGGCTATCTGGCCGACAAGAAAAAACTTGCCAACGCCGGCGGGGACCACGGTCCCGGCGGCGGCGGGGACAAGAAGGACGCCGATCCCGGTTCGATATCAGAGATAGCCACAAGGATACGCAAGAGCATATCGGCTTAAACGATGAGTTTAGGCTGACCTTCCGTTTTAAACAACACGGAGGATTTTATTATGGCCGATGTAGCAGCAGAGTTTACCGAAGCGACAGGCATTTTGCAGGATATGTACGGCGGATTTAAAAGCAGCTTGCAGAACAAGCTGGACCCGCTGTACGCGAAACTTAAACCCGGCACGGACAAAGTAAGCGGCCAGCAGTTTAAGTTTTCGGTGCAGGTGGAGCAGCCCCAGGGCGTGGGGAATACGCTGACCGCGACACAGGTGCTGCCGGAAGCGGAGCCGGGCGAATACATAGAGCTGGCGTTACAGCCGGTGCGGTCATACGGCACCCTGCTGTTTGACCGGATGATGTTACTGGCGGCCGGCCAGAACGCGGCCGGCAAGCGCGCGTATGTCAACTATCTCGAAAACGAGATGAAAGGCCTGAAGGACCACATGGCCAAAGAGATCAGCCGGCAACTGTACGGCAACAAAAAAGGGTTCATCTGCACCTGCGGCGTGACCGCCGCGTCAACGACACTTGTGCTGGCGGCGACCGCGAAGATGCACCAGTTCGCCAAGCGCGGACACATCGACATTGTGACGACCGCGACCGGCATAGCGATAGCGAACGGCACGAACCGGATAATCCAGTCGGTGAATGTATCCGCCAAGACCATGGTGCTGGACGCGGCCGGCGGTGTGGTGACGACCGACAACACGATGAGCGTTGTCCGGAAAGGCGCTTATAACGCCGAGGCGACCGGCCTGGCCGACATAAACAGCGCCACGGTGGATATATACGGCATAGTGACCGCTACACAGCGCAGATGGCAGGCGTATGTTGCCGCCGCGATGGGCGCGTGGGACGTGAAGAAGGTGATCAAGATCGCCCTGGAGGCCGGCGTGGAAGGCGGCGGGGACCCCGACCTGCTGATAAGCTGCCCGGACTTGCAGGCGCAGTACTGGTACCAGCTGACCGGAACCCGGACGGTGGACGTGAACAACCCGGCGGTGCCCGCGAAGAAACTGAGCACCGGGTACTACGAGCTGTCGATAGTGCTGAACGGTGTAGAGTGTAAGTGGATAGCCAGCAATAACTGCCCGTCCGGCGAACTGCACGCGCTGTGCATGGAAGACCTGGGCCTGCAGCACCTGGCGGAGCCGGCGTTTATGAACATAAACGGGCAGATACTTCTGCCGAACATTTACGGCACCGGCGGCACACCGACGAACAAGGCGGTAATTGAGTATTACTGGCAGATGATCTGCACCCGGAGGAATTCGCATATCTACATGCCCGGTATAACCGATATCGCCGGCTGGTAACACGGAAGCGGAATTAAGACCCCCCCGGCGCGACTAGGACGCGCCGGGGGTTTTTATAGGCGGACGGGGAGCTACATTATGATAATAGCCTCACAGATAACATTTTTTTTCACCAGGCTGGGTGAGGACGAGGACAACAGCCGGATAACGCCGGAGCAGGCGCTGGCCAGGATAAACAACAGCCGGCAGAGATTAGCGGCCAAGACCTTATTTTACAACGTACAGGACAAGACGCTTGACGACGATGGAATTTCTACCGTGGAAGGCGGGGAACTATCCTTTACCCTGCTGGACACGTTCCTGGGGCTGCAGAACGCGCGCGATGCGGTGACGCGCAACGGCTACCCGGTTACCATGAAGACCCTGGCGGAGTGGGCCACGCTAATAAACACCAGTACACCGATTGGGAATGAGACCTGGGGGATGTTACACGGGAACACATTCTATTGCTGGCCCGCCGCGGTGGCGGGTGATATATTTATATGGTGGGGAGCAGCTGAGCCGCCCGACCTGCCGGACGTTACCGGGCCAGACGTATATCTAAACAACCAGCAAGCGGCGGCGACCGTGCTGGACGCGGTGATATCGGCCAGGGAGGATTTTGGTGAGCCGGTGGGGCCGAAGCTGGTGGCTGATTATAAGGACCTGGAGAAAGCGATAACGCCGCCGCGCGGCCCACGGTTAGAGAACGCGCCCAGCGAGGGATAGAATGGAGATCCTGAGAACCGGCCGCCAGCCAGAGGACGCGGGGATAGCCCGGGCCGGGGACAGCGCCGGTACGTTCGACCGGGCCGGGCGGGCGGCGGAGGATGGGAAAGTAGCGCGCGCCGGGGACAGCGCCGGTACGTTCGACCGGGCCGGGCGGCCGGCGGAGGATGGGAAAGTAGCGCGCGCCGGGGACAGCGCCGGTACGTTCGAACGGGCCGGGCGGACGGCGGAGGACGGGAAGATAACCCGAGCGGGTGAGGGGGCGGGCGCATTTGACCGGGCCGGGCGGCAGGCGCCGACTGAGGGGATAAAACAAACCAAGGACGCGCCGGGAGAATTTAAGAGGAGTGAGCGGCTGGCGACCAAATTCGGCGGTGGGAAATTCGGCGTGGGGCGGTTCTCCAGGAAGAAGATAACCAGAGAAAAGAATTTATGAGGATAGTATTGCTTACAATAATGCTGGCCGCCATAACGCCGTTGCCGGCTTTTGCGGCTGATACCTATACGCCGGTGTATAATCTGCGGCTGCCGGACCTGGACGTGGAAGACGAGCAGACACCATGGGGCGCGAAATACAACAACAATTTCACCATTCTGGACCTGGCGCTGTCGGCGGTGGATTACAGTTCGGGGACAATATTGGCGGACGTGGCCGCGCTTAAACTGAGCACGGGGGCGATTGAGGCGGCAAAGGTGAACCGGGCCGGCGACACCATGACGGGGAATTTAATTGTAACCAGGCCAAACTATTCCGGATACATAAAATTAAACAGCGGCGCGGGGACATCGTATACATACAACACCTTTAATGCTACGGGGCTATTATGGAATTGTGAGGGCGGCGGGTGCGGATTTGCCGGGCTGATATTAGAAAGCAAGAAAGACATAATCTTTAAACCCGACAATGTAATAGTGGCCACACTGGACAATGAAAATGGGCTGATAGTGAATTCCAGTATGACGGCGGGGTATCTGTATGGGGATGGATCACACCTGGACGGGGTAATAACCAGCACGGCGGCCATCTACGACATGTTTTATGGCGTGGCGTATAGTTCCAGTTCGTACCTGTTCCAGTGGTCTACAAATACGCTGTCTTACTCCGCATTGGCGGGAACGAATACTTGGACGGCCCCGCAAACCATAGAAAGTTCCGTTACTGCGAACACTTTCTACGGTGACGGGTCAAACCTTACCGGGATTATCACGTCTACAACTTCCATGTACGGCGTGGCGTATTCGTCAAATAATTATTTATTCCAACATTCGTCAAGCAATTATTTATTCCAATACGCTTCGGGAACATATGCTTTCCAATACGCTTCAGGGACTTACCTGTTTAACTATTCGTCTGGGAATTACGCCTTTGTTCACACCACCGGCGCGTATGCTTTTATTCACACTACTGAAGCGTATAAATTCCAGTGGTCTACAAATACGCTGTCGTACTCCGCATTGGCGGGAACGAATACATGGACGGCCCCGCAGACTATAGAAAGTTCGATTACTGCAAATACTTTTTATGGTGACGGGTCAAACCTTATCGGGATAATCACGTCAACGACTTCCATGTATGGGGTGGCGTATAGTTCCAGCCTGCCCGTGACTTCCACCTCTACGCTTTGGCTTTCCATGTCCACGACCAGTCTACATATCTACGATTTGGACACGGCAACCGGGACACTCACCACAGGCAAAGTCCCCTACACCGGCGCGACGGGCGCGGTTAATCTCGGGACGTATAATATCGCAGTGGGCTCGGTTACGGGATATGTCGCAACTGCCAACTATGCCACGAATGCCGGGAATACTTCTGTCATACAGATACACGATATAT
>Ga0180732_1001786_pt1 | contig 12508 bp, 12 predicted proteins | sample KR11_01MetaG_FD_148674 | JGI IMG/M metagenome (GOLD analysis project Ga0180732, IMG submission 148674) | Groundwater microbial communities from the Olkiluoto Island deep subsurface site, Finland - KR11_0.1 MetaG | ecosystem: Environmental > Aquatic > Deep subsurface > Groundwater | place...
ATTTTACGCTCGGATCGATCGTTTTTTCGTTGGAAATATTTCTCATCCTATTTACCCTCAAATAATAGAATGTCTTATTGTATATATTATTGTTGGTTTATTAACCGAACACCCATGAAGCTTACTTATCTTATTGATTTGTATATTATTCTTTCGTTTTCATCCCGCGCGGTATAATCACAAAATATATTAATATACCCTCTAATTTCAGTACCACATGAGCACAGAGAAATCAAGAAAAATATTCGAAGAAGCAAAGAAATTACTTCCAGGCGGTGTGAGCAGCCCGGTAAGAGCCATAAAACCGTATCCATTTTACACGAAAAAGGCTAACGGCTCAAAGATAACAGACATAGACGGCAACGAATATATCGATTACGTCATGGGATATGGGCCCCTGCTCCTTGGCCACAACTATCCCGCCATTAAGGAAGCTGTAATAAAGCAGCTCTCCGACGGCTGGTTATACGGCACGCCCACAGAGCTTGAAGTAAAGCTTGCCAGGGAAATAATTGCCCTGTACCCGTCCATTGAAATGACGCGCTTTGTTTCCACTGGAACAGAAGCTACGATGGGGGCGCTTCGCGCTGCAAGGGGATTCACGAAAAAGAACAAGTTCATCAAAATTGAGGGCGGTTTCCACGGCGCCCATGAAGCTGTGCTTGTAAAAGCGGGTTCTGGCGCTACTACTCTTGGCACTCCTGACTCTGCGGGAGTACCTGCTGATTTTACGAAAAACACGCTTCAGGTACCCTATAATGATATTGAGGCTATGACAGATGCCATAAGAACTTACAAAGACGATGTGGCTGCTGTCATCATAGAACCAGTGCTCGGGAATATCGGACCAATTCTTCCTAAAAAAGGATACCTTGAAGACGTACGCAAAGTGACAGAAGAAAACGATGTCGTTCTCATCTTCGACGAGGTCATTACAGGATTCAGGCTCGCCATGGGCGGCGCCCAGGAGTATTACGGGATCACGCCTGATATGACAACGCTCGGCAAGATCCTTGGCGGAGGATTTCATATCGGCGTCATCGGAGGAAAGCGCGAGATAATGGAAAACATCTCGCCCGCAGGACCTGTATATCAGGCAGGAACCTTCAACGGCAGCCCAGTATCAATGACCGCAGGACTTGCTATGATCAATGCGATGAAGAAAGAAAAAGTCCATGAGATTGTCAACAAAAAAGGCGATGCCATGCGAAAAGCGCTTTCTAATGTTATCAGCGACCTGGGGCTTGATTATAACGTGAGCGGCATTTCAAGCATGTTCAAGGTGTTCTTCGGGGATATGCCCTATAATTACCAGGATTCACTTAAATGCGATAAGGAAAAGTTCAATGTATTCTTCAGGAAAATGCTCTCTGACGGCATTTTTCTCCCTCCGTCGCAGTACGAGACCAACTTTTTATCGCTCGCCCATTCGCAGGACGATATAAATAAGACAGTTGAAGCTTATCAAAGGAACCTGAAATGAAAAAGCCATTCAGGATAGGAACAAGAGGCAGTAAACTAGCTCTGGCGCAGGCCAACCTTGTAAAGGCTTTGCTTGCAGAAAAAGGCATTAACACTGAGTTAAAGATCATTAAGACAAGCGGCGATACCTTCACTGACCGGCCGCTACATGAAGTGCAGGGTTTCGGCGTTTTCGTGCGTGAAATTGATGATTCGATGCTTGCGGGTAATATAGATATCGCAGTCCACAGCATGAAAGATGTCCCAACCGAGCGCCCGCCTGAACTTACGATCGCGGCAGTGATGAAACGGGATTCTCCTTATGATTTCCTGCTCACGCGCAACAATACGAAATTAAATGACCTGCCGCCGGGGGCGACAATAGGTACTACAAGCCTCAGGCGAAGGTCACAGCTTTTACGTTCCAGACCCGACCTTCTCATAAAAGAACTGAGAGGGAACATAGACACGCGCCTTCGGAAACTCAAAGAAGGGCAATATGACAGTATATTCATGGCAGAGGCAGGGCTTGAGCGTATGAAATGGGACTTACCGGGTGAGAGACTTAACCCTGATGATTTTGTCCCGTCAGCGAACCAGGGCACAGTGATCATAGTCACGAAAAAGGGTTCAGCAGCAGAAGTGGCTGTTAAAATTCTGGATGACGATAGAACCCGGCTTGAGACGCGAATAGAAAGGATAATAATCGGGATACTTGGCGGCGGATGTCTTGTGCCCATCGGAGCTTTTGCGAAGACTGAGGGTGATCAGATACATGTGCGCACAGAAGTTCTCTCAGTGGATGGAAAACGAGAAGTAAAAATAGATGAATTTATAAACCCGGCGGATTATGAAAAGGAGGCAGAGCGCATCGGGAACGAGCTCAAACTAAAAGGTGGAGGCACACTCGTTGACGAAGCGGTCAAAATGTTCGCTGCAAAACGAGGGAAATAATGACAGGTAAAGTATATCTTGTAGGCTCAGGTCCTGGTGACCCTGAACTGTTGACGATCAAGGCAAAGCGACTGATAGAGAGTGCAGAGGTTATCCTTTATGACCAGCTTCCAGGAAAGGCGATCCTTGACATGCTTCCTGGAACCGCTGAGAAGATAGATGTGGGAAAATATGCCGGAGACCACAAGCTTTCCCAGTGGCAGATAAACGAACTGCTTGTGAAGCGGGCAAAGGAAGGAAAATTAGTGGTAAGGCTAAAAGGCGGAGATCCATATCTTTTCGGGCGCGGTGGCGAGGAGGCCGAAGTGCTTATAAAGGATGGTATCGAGGTCGAGATAGTGCCCGGCATCACTTCAGCCATCGCAGTACCTGCTTATGCGGGAATTCCCGTTACCCACCGCGATTATGCCTCAATGGTGACCTTTATCACAGGGCATGAGGACCCTACAAAAGAAGAGACTGGTCTTGACTGGGAGCTTCTTGCGCGCTTTGAGGGCACGCTTGTAATCCTTATGGGCGTGAGCATGCTTGAGCGCAATGTGAAAGAGCTTACCAGACACGGGAAATCCATAGATACACCTGTTGCTGTGATCGAGCGCGGAACGCGCCCTGACCAGAGGGTTACAGTGGGAACGCTTGCAGATATTGTTGGTCTTTGCAAAAAGCGAAAAGTGAAGGCGCCTGCAATTACGGTTATTGGAGATGTGGTAAAGCTGCACAGGGAACTGGGTAAAGACTGAGAGGATGTTTATTTTCGTAACAAACCATGATTTTGCGCTCTGTGCCTCCGTACCTCTGTGGCTGAAGGAAAAAGCGCCACCGAGCCCCAGAGAACACAGAGTTGATCACCAGAATTTAAAACAGGATTTACAGGATCGACAGGATACGATTTTATCAGGTAATCCTGTAAATCCTGTCGATACTGTCTGAAAATTATATATATATATTAAAAATTTACTCCCTAATAACTGCAGGCTTGGCGCAAGTTCAAATTGATCTACTGTGACTTTCTTTACTGAATGGGGCGCACGAAGGGTTTTATGAGTTAAGTTATTACTGTCTTTCCAATAACGAAAGCCTTATAGTTGAATAAACAATAACATCAAAAAAAGGTCGGAGGAAAAAATGACACAAGAGGACATAATTCAAGCGATACTTAAAGATAGTAATTATCATCTATCCATTTTCACGAAAGAAGAAATTGAAGCTCTAAGGGGCAAAATTTTTATGAAAACGGTTCGTGGGAAAGAGTCCGCCTTTGTAAAATGTATTGTTCGTGACAAAGATATCGAACTCAAACCAGAAGAAATAGTCCGTCAGCTCTTTGCAGCACGCCTGATGCAAGAGTATGTTTATCCAAAAAAACGATTGGCTTTTGAATACCCTATCAATTTTGGACGAGAAATAAAAAGTGCAGATATTATTGTTTTTGATAAAGACCGTCCTGATACGTCTTATATAATTGTTGAACTTAAAAAACCAAAACTTAAAGATGGGAAAAATCAGCTTCGTTCTTATTGTAATGCAACAGGTGCACCGATCGGTGTATGGACAAATGGAGAGCAGATTTCTCACTATCATCGCAAAGACCCCAATTATTTTGAAGATATAACTGATCTACCGAAGGTCAGCCAAAGTCTGAAAGATATTCTTAGCGAGCGGTTTACGCTGGAAGACCTTATTATCAAGGATAAAATAGCCAATGAGCACAAATCGCTAAAAGACATTATTTTGGAAATGGAAGATGAAGTTCTGGCAAATGCCGGGGTGGATGTTTTCGAGGAGGTATTCAAGCTGATATTCACCAAACTATATGATGAATTTTTGAGTAAAAAGGATAAAGCAAGGATTAAAGACTTCTTAGAAGATGAACTCAGTGAGGAAGAAAGGGGAGATTATGATAAGCTCAAAGAAACACTTGTAAAATATGACGATAGAAAATTCCGGCTAATGGAGTTTCGCAATACTGGACAAACAGAAACTGAACTTTATGCCAAAATTCAGTCGCTTTTCGACAAAGCTAAAGAGCAATGGCCTGGCGTTTTTCCTGAAGGATCAAGTTTTGAATTGACCCCCAGCCATTTATCTATTTGTGTTTCCAGCTTGCAGGATGTCAAATTGTTCAACTCAAATTTGCTGGTAGTGGATGAAGCCTTTGAATATCTGGTAAATAAAAGTTCTAAAGGTGAAAAGGGGCAGTATTTCACAGTGCGTCATGTAATTGATATGTGTGTAAAAATGCTTAATCCAAAACGAGGCGAATATATGATTGATACTGCATCAGGAAGCTGCGGTTTTCCTGTGCATACTATCTTCCATATTACAGGGCACCTTTTTACGAATACTGAAATTTCAGAAGAAGATAAGGAAGATGTGCTAAGAATCTTCGGTATTGATTTTGATGAAAAGACTGTACGGGTTGCTAGAACTCTGAATCTCATTGCCGGAGATGGGGAAGCTAATGTTTTGCATTTGAATACTCTTGATTATGAAAGATGGAGTGATAAGGAAAAAGACCGAAAATGGTTCAGCGCCTATGGTAAAGGCTATGAACGACTGGAAAAGCTGATGGTTGATAAGAATGATAAAAAACAATTCAAGTTTGATATCCTGATGGCAAATCCACCTTTTGCCGGAGACATTAAGGAACCCCGTATCATTCACAAATTCGAACTTAGTTTTAACTCTCAAGGCAAGGTGCAAAGCAGTATCGGACGGGATATTCTCTTTATTGAACGCAATCTGGATTTTATAAAACCCGGAGGGCGCATGGCAATCGTATTACCGCAAGGTCGCTTCAACAATACTTCAGATAAATATATCCGTGAATTTATTGCTGAACGTGCCCGTATTCTGGCAGTAGTTGGCTTGCATCAAAACACATTCAAGCCCCATACGGGAACGAAAACGAGTGTATTATTTGTGCAAAAATGGGATGAGAAATTTTGTCCAAAGAAAGAAGATTACCCTATATTCTTCGCTGTATCTGAAAAAGGAGGTAAGGACAATTCGGGGGATTATATTTTTGTTAAAAATGGTAACGGTCAGCGCAAGTTGGACAAATACGGACACTTAATTGTTGACCATGACTTGCACAATCATGATGGTGAACTGCCGGATGGGATAGCAGAAGCGTTTATTGAGTTTGCTAAGGCTGAGAAACTTTCATTTTGGCAGGAGAAGTGAGGGATGCAGTATTCGATTATCGATTATCGGAGTCTTGAGCCAATTTCTTTAAGGCTTGATGCTGAATACTATAGACCCATATTTTTAGATATTGAGGCAAGAATAAAAAGCAGACCCTGGGATTATTTAGTAAACCTTTCGGAATCGATAAAGAGCTTCGGTGCTTATTCCCTTTGTAACCAAGTTGAGTATTTAGATAAAGGTATTCCATTTATAAGGTGTAAAGATATCAAGAATGGCCTTATTGATTTATCAGATGTTTTGTTTATAGATGATGATACAAATCAACTTTTATGGAAATCTGAAGTTAAGCCAAAAACGGTTCTATTTACTATGTCAGGTACAGTTGGTAATTCAGCAATAGCCACAGAAGAACTTAAATTCCCAATAAATTCTAACCAAGACATTGCAAAAATAGTTACTAATGAAAAACTCAATCCATACTATTTTTCCATATTTCTACAATCAGACTATGGCAAAAAACAAATTCTTAGGTTGCCAATTGGAAGTGTACAACAACATATTTTTTTATGGCAGCTTGAAAGATTAATAATTCCTTTGTACAGCATTGCATTTCAAACTCTAATAGAGAGAGTATTTAAACTATCTTTAAATTCTCAAACAAAAGCGATGGCTGCTTACTCTCAAGCTCAAACCCTGCTCCTATCTGAACTCGGCCTTTTAAATTGGAAACCCAAACATCGCCTGAGCTTTGTTAAAAACTGCTCGAAAACCCAACAGGCTGGGCGCTTTGATGCAGAATATTTCCAGCCAAAATATGATGAGATTGTGACGGCGATTAAAAGCCATGCGGGAGGATGGGATATAGCAGAAAATGTACTTAATATCAAGGACAATAACATTTCGCCAAAACATAATGTTGAATACAAGTATATCGAACTGGCAAATATAGGTGTCAATGGTGAAATTATCGGATTTACAGAAGCAGAGGGGCAAGATTTACCCAGCCGTGCCCGACGCAAAGTAAGCAAGGATGATGTAATTATTTCATCAATAGAGGGGTCATTATCCAGTTGTGCTTTAATTCCAGATGAGTACGATGGGGCGTTATGTTCAACGGGATTTTATATTGTAGATTCAACCAAAATCAATCCCCAAACATTACTTGTTTTATTGAAAAGTCCTATTGGACAGGAACAATTAAAGAAGGGATGCAGTGGAACGATTTTAACAGCCATCAATAAAGATGAAATAGGAAAAATAGTTTTGCCTATTGTTGATAGTGGAATCCAACATCAAATCCAACAAAAAATCATTGAATCATTTAACCTGAGAAAACAATCCAAGCACCTGCTGGAATGTGCAAAAAAAGCGGTTGAAATGGCGATTGAGAAAGACGAGGAAACGGCAATGAAATGGATGGAAAGTCAGTTGGATGGCATAGAGATGGGGAATTAATAAATGGACAAAACCAGAATTCTTGAAATCATAGAAATAGAGGAAATTGCGCAGCCTGAAGGAATTGTTCTGGCGGTCAATGTGCCAAAAAGCCCAAGAATCCACTCAGCCTCATCCGGCGTCAAACACAAAAGGATCGGAAAAGAAAACAGGATTCTCTATCCTGAAGATGAAATGAGCCTGAAAGTTGAAAAAGGGTATGATTACACGGCTGGATACCTGCTCGATGCTGGAATCGAATCATTAGATCCGCTTGAGATTTCAAGACTCAGGAACTGGCTTGAAAGATACAACCCAAAGTCAGAAATTCTTGAGCTAAAAGATGTAGACCTTTTAAAATCTCTTGGGATAATCCGGGAAATTGAAGGCGTCGATCGCCCTACTATAGCTGGTTTGTTTTTACTTGCAAAAGAGCAGGTATTGAAGAAATTCCTTCCACAAAATGAGATCATATATTTCAGATTTGAAAAGAGCGATGTTGACGCTGTCCAGAGCGTGTACATGAAGATGCCTCTACTTAAAACAATAGAAAAGATATGGAGCCTGATTGAACCTTATAATCAGGTTCACACAATAAAAGATGCTTTTCTTGAAACCCCTGTGCCCAGCTTTCCGGAAGATGTTGTGAGGGAAGCCCTGTTAAATGCCGTTGTCCATAGAGACTATACTCTGCCAGATTCAACATATGTAAGAGTGTTTTCTGATCGAATTGAGATTTCAAATCCCGGTTCTTTCATAGGCGGCGTAACTCCAAATAACATTTTGACGCATCCACCAGTAAGACGCAACCCGCTTCTGGCAGAAATATTCCAGCATATCGGGGCGGTGAACCGTGGAGGTCTGGGGGTGGACAGGATGTATCGCAGACTTCTTTCCTATGGGAAATTGCCCCCTGAGTATCCGGAAATAGAAGGGGCTGTTCAGGTTATAATCAGGAATGGTGCTTTTGACGAAGCAATGGCTAAATTCGTAGGAAGAAAAGCCAGAGGAGGTCATGGTTGGAGGCTTGAAGAATTAATAGTGCTGCATCATTTAAGACGGAATGATAAAATTTCGACAACTGAAGCCTCGATTATACTTCAGAGAACTCAAAGAGAAACGTCTGAATTCTTGAACTCAATGGAAGGCGTTTTTATTGAACGTATTGGTGCCGGAAGGGGGACGTATTATCAGCTTACTAATGAAACATTATCTTCCATAGGGGAAAAAGAAAAATACACAAGAATAAAAGGGCTTTCAGAGGAGCAAAAACTTCAGCTTCTAAAAAATCATCTTAAAACCAATGAGCGAATTACAAATGAAGAGGCAAGGGTAATATGTGGAATCAATAGATATCAGGCTGCAAGACTCCTTAAGAAACTCGTGCTCGAAGGGCTACTCATACCGCAAGGAACAGGACGAACCGCACATTATGATATTAATCGCTCATTTAAATGAGCGCGCACGTTTAAGGAAATGAGCGCGCACGTTTTATTGAGACAATACACAATTATGAAATGTTAACTTCCGGCGCATAATCGCAATAATTGCGCGCCAGTACACTCTAAGGAACTCGACCACAGAAGCATATATACCCGATCCTGCAATCCTGCCCTTGACGGGATATTTTTTTTCTCCCATCCTTTAAATCCTGTCTGAAAATTATAAGTTTATCATATTCCCTGCCAATCCGAAATCTTTATACCATAGTAAGTCTAATTATCATATGTAATAAAAACTTACACATGAAACAAATAATAAAAGGTGAAAATCTATGAACATAAAAACGATTGCAACAATAGCAGCAATTCTTGTCATACTTGGGGCAGGAATCGCAATGGCAAGACCCAATGCTGAGAGTAACTTCTGGAACGGCATGATGGGTCAGGGCAATGGCTATGGCGGCATGATGGGTCAGGGAACAGGCAACGGGACGACGAGAGTATGCGGCTTAACTGGAACAACTGGTATCTCTAATGACGCTACACCTATAACCATCGAACAGGCAAAGGTATCCGGGGAGAAATATCTTGCGACCACAGGCAATAATGACCTTGTTCTAACCGAAGTTCTGGAATTCGATAACAACTTCTATGCAGGCGATCGAAATAGCGCAAAAATATCTTGATGCTGCGCAGCCTGGAACAGAAGTTGGGGATGCGGATGCATTCTATGGATATTACACACTTGAAGTCAGTAAAGACGGAAAGATTTACGGAATGCTCAGTGTGAATGCCAACACAGGCGCAGTATGGTACCATAACTGGCACGGGACATTCGTAAAAATACTGGAAGTCAAATAACCTTCCGGTATTTTTCGTTCCTTTTATTTTAAATACATTGCGAATCTTTTAGTGATATGGTGAAACGGTGGACAAAAAATCCCTGGCGCAGTTACTGGACGCTCTTGGAAACGAGCACAACCTGAAGATAATGGGGATCCTTGCCAGCGGAGAATATTTTGTGTCAGAACTTGCAAAGATGGTCGGGATATCCCGTCCGCTCCTGTATCTGCATCTTAAGAAACTTGAGAACGCAGGTCTTGTGAAGAGCGAGATACGCCACTTCGAAGAGCCGCCATATACTAAAAAATTTTACAAAGCAAAGAAATTTGAATTACTACTATCATTGGATAGAATCAAGGAGATCATATCTTTGGAGGAAAAATAATGCAGATGATGGAAAAAGTATTAAAAACCGTGGAGTGAAACATTGTGCTCTCAGATTCGGAAAAAGATGCCCTGAAAAAGAAATTTGCAGCGCTCGTGAATGATGTGGAGATTGCGGTCTTCACGCAGGAACTTGAGTGCCAGTTCTGCAAAGAGACGCGGGAATTAGCGCTTGGACTTGCGGAACTGTCCCAAAAGCTAAAAGTAAAAGTCTACGACTTCGTCAAAAATGGGGATGAAGCCATCAAATACAACATAAAAAAGATTCCGGCAATCGCCGTGATCGGGAGCAAAGATTACGGTGTCAGGTATTATGGCGTGCCAGCAGGCTATGAATTTGCAGCTTTTATGGATGATATCATAGATGTTTCCAGGGGCACGACATCATTATCAGAAACCTTGAAAAAAAAGATCGCAGAGATTAAAAAAGCAGTTCATATTCAGGTATTCGTCTCCCCCACATGCCCGTACTGCCCGAAAGCAGCCAGGCACGCGCACCAGTTCGCAATTGAAAACGAATTGATACGGGCTGATGTCATCGAGATGACAGAATTCCCCTATATTGTCCAGAGGTACAGCGTGATGAGCGTCCCGCATGTGGTTATTAACGAGAATACATCTTTCGTGGGAGCGCAGCCTGCCGAGGTCTTTATAGAGCAGATACACATGGCGCTAAGGGCGAGTTATAATCCGATGTACTCATAAACGCAATTTACTGCTATATTTTTAATCGCTATACCCCTCAGCTCTGCTGAGGTTGGGTGTGCCCGCGTTTGACTCAGCCCTTAGCCAGTTACTGCCATATCTTTTTTTGCCCTTATTATGAACTCATCCGCAAACATGTTTTTCCACAGCAAAGCCATCCTGTACCACAGGAAATTCAACCTCTTCTTATAGAAATATATGCTGGGCGTAACATCAAGCCATTCGATTGTGTACCCGGCATCAGAAGCCAACTTTTTTGCTGAATTCAGGTTATAAAAATGCAGGTGCGTTCTATCAAACACACCTCTGTCCGCGTACTCGAACTTCCCGAAAAAAATTGTCAGCCTGGAGTGCCAGTTCACTATGCTGGGGACGGAATAAATGAGAAAACTGTCGTCTGAAAGATATTTTCTTATATCCTTAAGTACCTTTTCCGGCTCTACCATATGCTCAAGCACATTGCCCATGATCATGCAGTCAAAAAACCCATTATCAAAGGGAAGTGCAGTACTTTCTATATCGATATTGAGCATCTGTTCGCATTTCCCTCTTGCTATGCATGCCATCGCATGGTCTTTCTCCACGCAGTAAACCTTGCATTTCTTTTTAATGGTCAGCATATTCGCAAGCCTGCCGTCAGCGCATCCTATCTCCAGCACTCTTGAACCGTGAGGTATCTGCTCATATATCTTGCAGCGCGATGTAATGGTATCATTATACATCGTCTAACCCAGTTTTACTGACTTGAAATGCGGTCCTTTCCAGTATACCATTTTTTTAATCTTTATCTGAACTATCACGTCGTTCTCCCCCAAGGGCCTGTTCTCTATTACAGCCTGGTATTTTCCCTTAAATTCCAGATAGATATCCCGGTATAGTTGCAGCGTTTCCTCTGAAAGGAAATAGATGGGGCCCCTTTCTGTTATCTCAGCTGTACCCTGCACCATCACGCCTTCGTTATTGAAGGGATTTTTCGTATCCCTGATATCCACTGTCATGCTGACATTCGGGTTCTCAATCAGGTTCTTTACCTTTTTTGACCTGTCGTTAGTAATAAAAAATATCTTCTGCAACGGTTCTTCGTAAATGAAAAAAACAGGGGTAATATGCGGCTGGTCGTTCCTGTCGCTTGTGCAAACGTATCCGAAGTAGTTCCCGTACAGGATATTTAGCATCTCATCTGGGATTTTCATGATCACACCGGCACAGTTATCTGTTTTGCCCCTCTCCAGTATATTATCTTGACTGGTTTTATTTCAACCAGTATTCTTGAAATTATCGGGGTTAACTGCCACGCTTTTGGAAGTTCTGATGTGGCGTATTTTCTTGTGTAATCCGGATATTTTGTGAGGAATAAAGTTCGCGCAGCAAGCATCTGGATAAAGCGAAATGGTATGTCAGTAAGCCCGTATATCTTGACTTCACCTGTTACAAGGAGAGCCTTGTTCTCGTAAATGTTACTCGTGTCACGCTTGTCAATAAGAAAAGCAACCTTTTTGTTCTTTTTCATAATTTTCATTTTCTTTGCTTCTTTTGAGGTATTAAAAAAAATACTCTGTCCATCGAAAATATAGACAACGGGCGTGACGTGTGTGACACCCTTCAGGGAATTTCCAACATATGCGAAACTGGAATCCCGGACAAGGTTGTATATGTCAGGAGGAAGCCAGGGGACTTTTGAGACGAGATAAGCCGATGTCACAGATGTCAATGATATAAAGAGAAAATATGCAAGGATTATTGATACAAGGTAATTATCCTGCTGGATGATTGGCAGTAGCAAGAGCGAGATTATACCGAAGAAAACGTTGTTAATATCAAGTTTTCTGAGGTATCTCAATTCAGTATACGGCGTATGTTCGAGTTCTATCCTTTTTTCAGCAAGCTTTTTCAGGTTGATAGACCTCCAGAGCGCAAGGATGGATGTCCATACCCCAAGTCCCATCCTGTAGCAGATGTCCCAGATGAGAAGGCTTACGAACAATAGCAGGACGATGCTGGGGTCTTTCCCGAGCCAGTATTCGATCAGATTCGACCCGAAATTGAATAAATAAACCATGAAAGTGATAAATATGGCAAGTCCTGGTAACGCTTCGTAGTGTTTCCTGTGAAAGAGTATCCCCCTGTACCGCTCA
>Ga0180732_1001787_pt1 | contig 12506 bp, 11 predicted proteins | sample KR11_01MetaG_FD_148674 | JGI IMG/M metagenome (GOLD analysis project Ga0180732, IMG submission 148674) | Groundwater microbial communities from the Olkiluoto Island deep subsurface site, Finland - KR11_0.1 MetaG | ecosystem: Environmental > Aquatic > Deep subsurface > Groundwater | place...
GACAGCGACGGTAATCCCGACAAGAATGAGCCCAAAGAGGGCGAGAATGACAGTGATGACTCGTGCGCCACGTGATCGCGGTGCCACGTCACCGAAGCCGACTGTGAATGCCGTAATGAAGGCGAAGTAGATGGCGTCTTCCAGGGGGATGCGGTCGAATCGCGAAATCAAGGCACCCGAAACCGCGATGACCGCGACGAGGATAAGGATTACGCCACTGAGTTCGTACAGAAGTCCCAAATGCGCGGCTATGAATTCTCTGAACATTCGTCCCTCCGGTGTACGGGATGGAACACTGTCAACTGCCTGTATGTTTTGATTTTGATTATCATGATTTCCATTTAAAAAATACTAAATCCTGGAAATTCGTCAGCCTAACGATTTCAGGAAGACACAAATACCTCCGATCATCGGAAAAAAGCAACTTCAAATAATGCCACCTAGCGCTTCTCGAATGAGAAAACCCCTTGACATCCTGAAGGATGTAATCTAAAAGGACATCCACTAAAGGGGAGTAGCTGTTCGGGCAAGGTCAACATGCTGGCGCCGGGCGCCTGGCCTTGCCGTTGGATAAATACCAATTAGCGAGAGCTTTAGTATGATGCCGTTCATACTAAAGCTCTCGCTTTTTTTTGCGTGAAAGGAGTCCGCCATAACGGCTTTTTTACTATCCATGTCATTTGTCGTCCTCGCGGAGATGGGCGACAAGACTCAGCTTCTGGCCATGGCTTTTGCGACGCGATACAAGGCAATCACCGTTTTATGGGCGGTCTTCTGGGCCACCCTATTTAATCATCTGCTTGCCGTGGTCGTCGGGAACTATCTCACCAATTTCATTCCCATTCAATACATCCAAATTGTCGCCGCCGTCTCCTTTATCCTCTTCGGACTCTGGACGATTCGGGGCGATGAGCTGAATAATGAAGACAAACGGTTTTCCTTCAGCCCTTTTTGGACTGTGGCGATCGCTTTTTTCATCGCCGAGATGGGTGATAAAACCCAATTAGCGACGGTCGCCCTGGCCGCCAAATACCAGTCCATCATTCCTGTTTGGCTGGGAACGACGACGGGTATGGTCATTGCCGATGCAATCGGCATTGTCGTCGGAATCGTCATCGGGAAAAAGATTCCCGAGCGAGCGGTGAAATGGTTCGCTGCTATAATATTTATACTTTTTGGTCTGATAGGTCTCTATCAGTATTTGCCGGAATCGTTTTTGACCCCCGTTAATATTGCGGTTACCATATTGTTCATCAGCGTGGCTGTTTTCTTTGTCGCCCGCATGGGAAAAGCGTAAAAAGAGGGGGGTGCCTCTCTGACGACCCCTCCGCAAAGAACGAGCACTTGAACCTTCGGCTTAACTGTATAAACCTAAATACTGGCTATGGCGGCCGATAGTGCTTGCTGTGTTTTTCCCAAGGTAGCAAATCCAAATCGGTGTCACACGATTTCAACCATTATCCGTTCTGGGGGCAGGTCAGTATAATTATATGGCAGCTAGATTCTTGTAAAATCTATCTCTTTTCTTCCAAATTCAATTGCCTCATCATAATCATACATTAAAATATCAAAGTAATTTCCCTTTCTATATCGTTCCGCCATCCTATCTTCGCAGGTAAATTCTCCTATATTTTTAATATAAATTTTATCACCAAAATTATATTTAATAGGGCAAGCAATGGCACCTTTATAGACCTTTTTATTAGAAGCCATTATCAAGGGACTAGAATCTGTTTCATCTTTTGAAGGAGTATAAGCTGTAAATATTCCAATTTCCTGAACGGAAGGCTGGCTACTTTCATAACCAGTATTTCCTAAATATTTACCGGCAACTTCCAGCGCAGATTGATAATCTGCCCACAAATCCTGAAATTGGACATAGGCATAACTATTAGAAAACCCTCCTATCAAAGCCAATAAGACTGCGACATACACTCGAATTTTTCTCCATATACGCTTTATTTTCACCTAGATACGCTTTCTCCATTCACTCATATATTTTATTAATAACTTATAATTATACACTCTGTATAATATTTGTCAAGGGGGATTCAATGACAGGGGGGTTCAATGCCTCATCAAGCCTTAGACCCTCGACATAAGGCCAGTCAAGTACATTACGGATCTGTCCCGGCATCTGCTTCTGGTCCTGGACGGCTTCAGGGAAAAGGAAAAAGTGGGACGTTCCAAAGATGAAAGCCGAACTGGACATTCTCAGAGATAAGGCCAATGGGATTCGGCAAAATCACGAAGAGCGTCTGAACCAAGGCAAATGCCAGCCCCTGACAGGAATGATCTACAGCGACATCGTGGTTGCCTTCAGAAAAATCAACGGCCATACCCTCAATGTGGCCGAATCCATGGCGGGTTCCACCGGCAAGAGCGGCGCGATGGCATGAGGTGATCCACCGGGGTCTGAAGAAGCACCCGGCCTATAAGCTATCCGCCGGGCCGTGCACTCTGTGACCGCCTGATTTCCCAACAGTGCCACATTATCTCAACGTGTATCCAATGGCCCCATCCCTATACGAAACGGTTCTTTCATATCATGATTATCGAGGGACTGACATCATTGATACCGAAATACTCATGAATGAGAATGTTTCGTAACCCTGTAATCTTGCGCCAATCGATCTCCGGCTCCCCCTTTTGTATTTGCTCGGGCAGATTTCCTGCGGCCTCACCGATGGTCTCAAGATTTCGGATGACAGCGTCCTGGGGTTTTCGGTCTTTTGTGAAAAGCCTAGGGAAAATAATTACGTCTGTCAAGAGAAATCACTTTATCTATAGGAAGGAGAAAGATATTTTAGACACGTACACTTAAACCGGATAAACCTTTTTTGTTGACAAGGTTCCTGCTTTTTGGATATATGCCCCACGACCCGATTATCCACGCCGCCCATATATTCATTTTTTATTACGCCGTTCTGGCCGAAGTGACCCCGCCCACGGCCCTGAACGCCTTTGCAGCGGCAGCGCTCACAGGGGGCGACCCCTACAAGACTACGATGCTCTCCTGGAAGGATACGCTGCCGGCCTTCCTGGTGCCGTTTATGTTCAGCAGCCACGCGAGCGGCGTGGGGCTGCTGCTGAAGGGGGACCTCATGAATATCATCCTGACCAACCTGACCGCCCTGGTTGGCGTCGGGGTCCTGGCCGCGGGGATGAGCGGCTGGCTTTTCCGCAGGACGGTCTGGGTCGAGAGGGTCCTGCTCATTGCAGCCGGTTTCATCCTGGTCTATCCGGCGCCACTGGCCGATGCGGTCGCCGTCAGGCAATGGCTGACGAGAACGCCTGCGGACAGGAATAAAAAAGGGATCGCCATCAATCCCTGACGGTTGAAAAATGGATCGCAACGGCAAACGCGACTTTTTAAAAACTGGAAAGAGCTATGAAACGATTAATGCCTTTTGAGTATCGTGAAGCGAAGACCCTGGGGGAGGCGATCGAGATCCTCGCCGGAGAGGGACCCCGAGCCCTTCTTCTGGCCGGGGGAACGGACCTCCTGGTGCGGATGAAACAGGGCGTCGTCGCCCCTTCCCTCCTGGTCAACCTGAAAAGGGTCGCCGGGCTCGACCGCATCGAGCGATCGGCGGCAGGAGGCCTGACCATCGGCACATTAACCCCGATTGCGGCGGTGGAGCGTTCTGAACTCATTCGGCAAAACCACCCCGTTTTGACCCAGGCCGCGGGTCTTTTGGGTTCGCCTTCGATCCGACGGCTGGCGACGCTGGGCGGTAATGTGGGCAGGGCCTCACCGGCCGCGGACATGGTTCCGGCCCTCATCGCCCTGAAGGCCCGCATCTTTGCTGAAGGACCCGCCGGGAAAAAGGAGATTCCCGTTGACGCGTTCTTCAAGGGACCCGGACAGACGGTCCTGGGGCCGGCGGAGATCATCACGGCGATCTTCCTGCCCGATCCGGCCCCGGCCGCAGGGGCGGCCTACCTGAAACTTGGCCGCCGGGAGGGGATGGACTGCGCCCTGGTCGGGGTTGCGGCCGCCCTGTCGCTTGGCCGAGACGGCGGGGTCGACGAAACCCGGGTGGCTCTTGCCGCCTGCGGACCGGTCCCGATCCGGGCTGTAAGCGCGGAAGCAATTCTCCTTGCCGGCCCCCTCGATGAACAACGCCTCCGGGATGCCGCCCGGGCGACGGCCGGGGATTCCTCCCCGATAACGGATATGCGGGCGTGCGCCGACTACCGCAAGGAGATGGTTGAAGTATTGGCTTTCAGGGCACTGCGTGCGGCCTGGCAGGCGGCCCGGAGAGCGCTATAAACCGTGGAAAATAGGATTGACGACCTCGTAAAAAGTCTAAAAAGTCGTTAAAATGTGACGGCTTCGTAAAAAAAGGCCGCAGGCAAGGCAACGCAGCATCCGGACTTTTTTTACGAAGACGTCAGGATCGGATTAGGATGAGACGATGAAAACGACCATAGAGCTGACAGTGAACGATGAAGTCTGGCAGGTGGAGGTGGAACCGCAGACCACCCTGCTGGAGGTCCTCCGGGAGAGTCTGCACCTGACCGGGACCAAGGAGGGTTGCGGACTGGGAGATTGCGGGACATGCATCGTTCTGGTGGACGACAAACCCGTCAATTCCTGCCTGATGCTGGCCCTCGACGCCCGGGGGCGGCGGGTCACCACCATCGAGGGATTGCAGAAGGGGGAGGAGCTTCATCCCCTCCAGCAAAGTTTCATCGACGAGGGGGCGGTGCAGTGCGGTTTTTGCTCGCCGGCGATGATCCTTTCGGCAAAGGCCCTTCTGGACGAAATTCCCCGGCCGGCGGAGGACGAGATCAAGAAGGCCCTCTCCGGAGTGCTCTGCCGATGCGCTTCCTACAAGAAAATCATTGCGGCGGTGCAGGCCGTTGCCTCCAAGGATGAAGGATAATATGGAGACCGGATATATCGGAAAATCCATCCCCCGTCTGGACGCTCTCGATAAGGTGACCGGCCGGGCGGTCTACTCCGTGGACGTGGACCTCCCCGGGATGCTTCACGGGGCGGTCCTCCGCTCCCCCCACCCCCATGCCCGGATCATCGAGATCGATCTCGCCGGGGCCCGGGAGATTCCGGGAGTGCGGGCGGTCATCGCCGGGAAGGACTTTCCCTTTACCCACGGGGCGATGATCAAAGACCAGCCTTTTCTGGCGATCGACCGGGTGCGCTATGTCGGGGAGGCCGTTGCGGCGGTCGCCGCCGAGACGGAAGCGGCCGCGCAAAGCGCCGTTGCCCGAATCCGTGTGCGCTACGAGGAATTGCCCGCCGTCTTCGATCCGAAGGATGCCGTCGCCGAGGGGGCGCCTCTCCTCCACGAGGGGCTGGCCGAATACCCCCACTCCCCGCTCTACCAGTGCGTCCCGGGAACGAACATCTGCACCATCCGGACCTTCGCCAAGGGTGATGTGCAAGCCGGTTTTGCCCAGTCCGACGAGGTTTTTGAAGACGAGTTTTACATCCACGCCGTGGCCCACACCCCGATGGAAACCCACGCCGCGGCCGCCCAGTACTCACCCGTCGGCGGCGATTACGTCGTCTGGTCGGCTTCGGACGGTCCCCACCGCCGGAGCAAGGAACTGGCCGACGCCCTGGGAATCTCCATCAACCAGGTCCGTATCCTCACTACCGACGCCGGGGGTGGCTTCGGCGGCAAGGGAACGCTCGTCGCCGAGACGCTGGCCGTAGCCCTCGCTCGGTTTGCCGGCGGCAGACCGGTCCGAGTGGTCTTTTCCAGGGAAGAAGAGCTGTCGGCATCACAGACGCGTCACGCCGCCTATCTCCGCCTCAAGACGGGCGTGAAAAGGGACGGGACGCTGATCGCCCGCAGCGCCGACCTTCTCTGGGACAAGGGAGCTTACGCCTCCAAGGGCCCGGATGTCGCCTACAGGGGCGCCTTGACGATCTTCGGCCCTTACCGGATCCCGCATGTCCATGTGCTGACCCGTCTGGCCTACACCAACAAACAGATCGCCGGCGCCTACCGCGGCTTCGGCACGACCCAGGTGACCTGGGCCTGCGAGTCGCAAATGGACATCATCGCCCACCGGCTGGGTATCGACCCTCTGGCGCTGCGCCTGAACAACTGCTACGTCGAAAATGATCTTTATATCAACGGTCAGGTGATGCGCGCCGTCGGGCTGACGGAAACATTGGAGCGGGCAAGCCGGGAGATCGGCTGGGGTTCTCCGAAGTCGCCGGCATCGGGGTCCACGCGTCGCGGCAAAGGCATCGCGACCATGCTGAAAGGGACGGCGACCCCCACGACCTCGCAGTGCGTGATCAATGTGAGCCAGGACGGGTCGGTCACCCTCCTCACCAGCGCCGTCGAGATCGGCGCCGGTCAGAAGACCGTCCTGGCCCAGATCGCCGCCGAGACGATCGGCGTGGACCCGTCGTCCATCGTCGTCCCGAACTCCGACACGCTCAAATCGCCTTTCGATTTCGGCACCACCTCGAGCCGGGTCACCTACCATAACGGAAATGCCGTGCGCCTGGCGGGTGAGAAGGTGCGTCGGAGGATCCTGGAGATCGCAGGCGAGATCTTGAAGACCGATCCGGCCCGCCTCTCCCTTTCCTGTGGCAAGATCTCCGAGGAGGGTGTCGGCGAAAGGGCCGGGCTGAAAGAAATATTGTCCCAGAAGTTCGTCCGCGGTGGAATGATCTGGGAAGAGGGTTTTTACACCGCCTCCGGTTCCCCGCTGTTGAAGGCGGATCAGGGGCTGCAGGCCATGAGCAGCATTTTCTGGATGTTCGCCACCCACGCGGCCGAGGTGGAAGTGGATATCGAGACGGGTGTGGTCAGGGTGCTGAAGATCGCAGCCGCCCACGATGTGGGGCGGGCGATCAATCCCATGCTCTGCGAACAGCAAATCGAGGGGTCGGTGGTGATGGGTCTCTCCAACACGCTCCTGGAGGAGTTCAAACTGGAAAAAGGCCGCGTCCTGAACAACACCCTGGCCGATTACAAGGTGGCCACGATGATGGACCTGCCGGAGATCGTGCCCATCATCGTTGAGGCGGGCCACCCGGAAGGGCCTTTCGGGGCCAAGGGGGTCGGGGAGCCGGCGGCGGCGCCGGCGGCTCCGGCGATTGCCAACGCCGTCTTCGACGCCATCGGGGTGCGCATCAAGGAGCTGCCGATCACTCCGGAGAAGATCCGGGCAGCCCTGAAAAAGCGGACTGAGTGATATCCGCTCGGCGGCACACAATCGATTTTGACCACACAATGTTGGGTGCGCTATCGGTGATCACAGATAGTCTATCATTACCAGAAGGAGAACGTAGAATGTTTTTTGAGACCTCTTATTTGCTGCAATCAGCTACAGCTATATTTATACGCCTACATGGGCCACTTTAAATATGGGGGTTATTGTTTGCCTCACATCTTCTGTCGATAGGAAAGGAAAATCATCAGGAGTGATAACACTATTTTTTTTGAACACGTTCACCTCATCAGCAAGGACCCGCAATCCGTTGCAAACTGGTATGTTCAAAAACTGTCCGGCAGAATTATATACAATTCCGCTATGATAATCAGCCGGTTTACAAGACGGACCGTACCAACCCGCCGTCCACCCGGATGGTGGCGCCGGTGATGTAACCGGATTTGCCTGAAGCCAGGAAGGCCACCAGGCTGGCAAGTTCCTTGGGTTCGCCGATGCGGCCCACAGCGGTCTCCTCCGCACGTTTGGACAGGGCTTCTTCAACGGAAATCCTAAGTTGCTTGGCGCGGGCCGTCACATTGTGAAGCATCCGTTCGGTCAAGATCGAACCGGGGCAGACATTGTTGACAAGAATGCCGTCCCGCCCCACTTCATCCGCCAGGCTCTTGGCAAAAGCTACGACGCCCATGCGGGTGGCGCCGGAAAGGGCCAGTTTGGGGATGGGTTGATAGACCGTGCTGGCCAGGATATTGATGATGCGTCCGCCCCCCTGTTTTCGGAGATGGGGAAGCGCCTCCCGGGCCATGCGGGCAAAGTAAAACAGAGAGCGCTGTACGGAGGTTTCCCACAGCTCTTCAGTCGCGCTGACGGCATCGGATAAGGGCGGGCCGCCGGAGTTATTCACGAGGATGTCCAGGCGGCCGAAGTGCGCTACCGTGGTTGCGACAAGTTGCTTGATCGTGTCATACTTGTCCAGATTGCCGGCAAAAACCAGAACCTCGGACCCGGTCGCCGATCGAATTTCTTCAGCGGCTTTTTCGAGGTCCGCTTGCGTGCGGCTGCAGATCATGATCTTTGCGCTTTCTTCGGCCAGTACCTCGGCGCTGGCTCTTCCCAGGCCTTTGCTGGCTCCCCCTACAATCGCGACTTTATCTTTCAGTTCCAGATCCATGTGTTTTCTTTGCCTCCTGAATGATTCGATAAGGGTTTACATTTTTCGATGAATTGATGGATTCACAAATAGAAGACCAGATCGGCTTCCGAAACAACCTGATTCGCGCTGCGACAGGAGTAAGTCCCGACCACCCCGGCGCAGAGCGGGTGGGTGTCGGTGATGATCCCCTTGCCGTCGTTGGAGGTGGCGACCGGGATTGAAAGAGTCTCGGCCAGACGGACGATTTGAGGGCCTGCCGAGGAATCACAGGCACCGCCGCCGGCCACGATGACCGGTTTGCCGCTGATCCCCGCATAGCCATCGGCCATATAGGCGGCAGCTTTTTCCGAATGGGTCACAATCCGCCGAATTCCCACATCCTCAAGCTCTACTAAGGTCTTTTTCAGGATCAACATTACCAGAAAGACGTGCGAAACCCCGTAACCTTTTAACGTTTCCGCGATAAAACGGGCGCCTGATATTCCCTGTTTCATTTCCTCCTTCTATGATTATTAAATGAAGTGCGATGTTACGTCTTGTTGCAATCTCGCTTGGCAATCCTTTCAAACTGGATCAGCCGGAAGCGCTTTGCCTAAACTGGCCCACTTGTCGGAAACGTAGATTATCCGCCCTGTGGACCAGGTATATTTTTTGTTGCGAGTGACGGCTGAAATTTCCTTTTCGACGGCCACCGTAAAAGCGCGGCCTTCACAATGCTGGGCGCAGCTGGGCAGCCAGCCGCTTTCCCTGCGGGAAAAACAGAGGCTGCATTTGACCGGACCGTGTTGTTCCGTGTGCGTGATGGCGCCATAGGGGCAGGCGGCTTCGCAGACGCCGCACTGGTCGCAAAGATCGGTGTCAATCTGGACGGTTCCGTCCAAAGCCCGGCCGATGGCATCTGCCGGGCAGGCCACCATGCAGGCCGGCCGGCGGCAGTGCTGACACATGACCGGCACAAAATCTTTATGCAAGGCATCGTCGATTCTTCGCGGTCCGACTTCTACCACGAGCATGGGACGCGGGCCGGCGCCGAATCCGAGCTCCTGTTTACAGGCAACTTCACAGGCCCGGCAGCCCCAGCACCGGTCCAGGTCGACAACCAGACAGATTTTATTTTCAGGAGTAGATTCTTCCAAAATCAACGGCCATCCTTTTTGATCCGGCACATAATACTGTGCATGCTGACGGTTCCGATTCCCCGGGCAAATTCATTCCAGGGGATCAGGTTGTTGATGTTTTCTTCTTCCGACCAGCCGGGCATGGTCTGGATGACGTCCGGCTGCAGGCCTTCGGTCAATTCGGCAACCGCTTTGCAACTGCCGGTCGGGGTTTTGATAATCAGCGGGTCTCCCTGGGCGATGCCTGCTTTTTGAGCGGTTGCCGGATGGATACGAACCGGCGCAACCGGGCAATGTTCGCGCAGGAGCGGGTTCTGACGGTTTTCGGTATGCCGGAAAAACGGGCGTCGACCGCTGGTCATGATCAGGGGATATTCTTCGGCCAGCTCCGGTGTTCGCAGCGGGCTTTGAAACGGCTCCGTGTACGTGGGCAACGGATCACAGCCGTTCGCCGCCAGAACCGACGAATAGAGCTCCACTTTACCGGAAGGCGTTTTGAATCCGTTCTTTTTGTAGCGGTAATATTCAAGGGGCGCATACAGCCGTTTTTTCCGGCCGAATTCGGCGAAGGTCATAGCGGTTGGTGAAAGCAGATGGTCTAAAAGATCGGTCTCGTCGCGCCAGAATTTGTCTCCAATACCCAGGCGATGGGCCAGGTCGATCACGATATTGACATCCGATCTGACTTCAGGCAGGTTGACCGTTTTTTGCTGGGCCATCGTATGCGTGTAAGAGCTTTGAAAAGAGGAAATGATATTATTTCGTTCCAGCCATGAAGAGGCCGGCAACACGATATCGGCCATGTGGGCGGTAGGTGTCATGAACAGATCCGCGACCACCAGAAATTCCAGGCTTGCCAGGCCTTGCTTCACACGACCGCTGTTGGAATAGCTGACGGCCGCGTTGCTGCCGAAAATCAGGGCTGCTTTGACCGGATAGGGCTCGCCGGTCGCGATGGTCTCCCATAAAGTGGGCATGTGTGCGTTGGGAACCGGGCACAGTTCCGTACAAAGAAGCGGAAATTGATCGTAGCCGCGTCGCAGCGACAGCGTTTCTTCGGGGACAAAACGGGTCCCGATGAAGTCATGGGTGTTCTGACTGATTTCTCCCCGGTTGGACACCAGAACGTTACCGCCCGGGATGTCAATGTTTCCGGTCACAGCCGCCAGCAGAGAGACGACCCGGCAGGCCTGGATCGATTCGTGGTCAAGATCCACGGCCAGACAGCGGCAGATACAGGCCGGTTTCGTTCCGGCGTAGATTTCCGCCGCCCGGATAATTTGTTCGCGGGGAACGCGGGTAATACGTTCTCCCCAGGCAGGGGTGCAGTCGGCCACATGGGCCTTGATCTGATCGAAACCATGGGTCCAGTTTTGAACGAAATCGGCGTCATACAGACCATTGTGAATAATGACATGCAGCATCGCCAGTCCTAAGGCGGTATCGGTCCCCGGACGAAGCTGGAGCCACAGATCCGCTTTGGCGGCGGTTTCGGACAAATGCGGATCCACGACAATCAGGCAGGCGCCGCGTTCGCGCGCGTCCATGATATCGGCTGCCTTGACGGGCCAGGTGGCGGGGGGATTGGTTCCCCAGATTAGGATGCAGTTTGAGTTCTCACAATCGGAAGCTTCCAGATAGGACGCGCCGAAGGTGATGCCGTTTTCCACCAGCCGGGGCCATAGACATTGGGCCCAGCCGGCCGCACCATGATTGACGACACCGAAGGCATTGGCCAGACGGGAAAAACTGCGCGTCCACCCCCGTTGCGTACCCTGTAAAAATGCCAGACTCTGGGGACCGTAATTTTTTTTGGTTGTGATCAGTTTATCTGCGACCAGCGAAAGGGCTTCATCCCAGGAAATCTTTTGCCACTTGCCCTCGCCGCGCCGGCCAGTCCGCTGGAGCGGCGATCGCAGACGATCCGGGTTTTCGACCAGGTCCTTTGCGGCCAAACCCTTGGCGCACAGCACGCCCCGGGTGAAGGGAGAGTCAGGATCTCCCTCGACTTTGAGGACCCTGCCGCTCGATTTCTCGACAAAAATCAGCGCCTCACAGACGGTATTGCAGGAAAAACAGGATGAACGGATCACTTGCGTTCCGGCGGGAACCTTTCCGCGGGGTGGTGCCGGCCGGGAAATTTTTACGGCCACTGGTTTGAAGGGAAACGGGGCTCGGCGATAGGCAGGGTCGAGGGTCCGGCCCAGCAGTCGATTAGCAAAGTCATGTCGGGGACTGTTCACTTTTTATCTCCCTCGACAGATCTTCGTCCATATGTTTGATAAGCCCAAACCCCCAGCAAAAGAATTGCGCCGGTTATGTCTGTTTTCAGCCCGGGAAAGATCAAGACGAAGCCTGCGAGCAGGAGGAGAATCCTTTCCCAGAAATGACAGGCCCTTTGCAAAAACCCCTGAAGACCGGCGGTAAATGCAATGATACCCAGGCAGGCGGTTACCACACTGAGGCTGATTCGCAGAGGTCCCCCCTGCATCATCAAAGGCGGTCCATACACCAGCATAAAGGGAATGATATAGGCCACCAGGCCGAATTTAAAAGCGGTATTGCCGACCTTGGTCGGGTCGGCCTCGGCCAGCCCGGCTGCGGCATAACTGCTGAGAGCCACGGGCGGGGTGATGGTGGAAATGCATCCGAAATAAAATATAAATAAATGCGCGGCCAGAACGGGAACGCCCAGGTGAATCAGGACCGGCGCGGCCAGTGAGGCCAGAACAACATAAGCGGCGGTGGTGGGCATACCGCACCCGAGAATCAGGCTGGCTATCATCGTAAAAAAGAGCGCCAGAAAAACATTGCCGCCTGAAAGCGACACCAGGCTGTCGGAGAATTTCAAACCGAGGCCGGTCAGCGCGATAACGCCGACAATGAGCCCGGCGGAGGCGCAGGCCGCTGCAATGGTTACGGCATTTCGCGCGCCCAGCGACAGTGCTTCAACCAGCTTCCAGGGGTGCACGCGGGTTGTTTTACGCAACATGCCCACGACGGCAATGAAGATGATGCTCCAGAATACGCTTTTCATGGGGGAGTACGCCCATACCAGCATCAGAACCAGC
>Ga0180732_1001788_pt1 | contig 12503 bp, 19 predicted proteins | sample KR11_01MetaG_FD_148674 | JGI IMG/M metagenome (GOLD analysis project Ga0180732, IMG submission 148674) | Groundwater microbial communities from the Olkiluoto Island deep subsurface site, Finland - KR11_0.1 MetaG | ecosystem: Environmental > Aquatic > Deep subsurface > Groundwater | place...
TGCCGGGGCAAGTCCTGTCACGAGCATGATTGTTTTGATTCGTTCTTCCATCCCGCGCCGCTTCTGGATATGCTCAAGTTTCGCAGCAAAAGAAATCATCATTGCCGGGTTAGCCTGTACGCGTTCGTTGATAAGCTGATTGATCTCCTTCTTCTTATCTTCCTCAGATAATTCAGACAAGTCGGGGATATACTGCGCGAGTTTTTCTTGTGTCAGTTTCTCATCATACGCAATCACCATCTCCACCATCCTGACCGTGGGCTCAGGATATATCTCTACATCCCGCCCGCCGATATTGTGTTTCATGTTATTGCCAGATCTGTAATTCCTGTGAAATTAATATCCATTTCAGACACACCCTCGTCCATGAGGTTGTAAACTTCCTCAGGCATTCGGCAGCCCGTGAAGGTGAACGACGTGCCCGATATAGTCAGTAGGACGGTGTTGGCCCCATACCCGAAATGCTCAACTGCGAATAGATTCATAGCGGATCTCCGGGCTTTCATCGAAAGTGTAATAGTTCTGCCCTGTGGAACAAGATCTACAATATTTGTGAGTGTAGTATTTGCCGGATCCTTTATCGCCTTCAGATTATTGTGCACTCCGAACTTAAGATCAGTAGCATTGAACGTCGCCCCCCCGACCAACAGGGCCGTGATGTCATTATATCCTAGAGCTGCACTCGCCGGATCTGCTGCATGTGCCCCCGTGCCGACATAGGTGGTAGTCCACGGGTCGTTTGTTGCCAGGTACATCTCCGCAAGTGGAATCTTTGCCGTAACTTTCGCGATTGAATCCTCGGCTATTGAAACATCGATATCCCCGATCTTCCCACCTGATAGTTTCAAGAACTTGGGTGTGCCGTCGGTTGACTCTACACCGAACGCCAGAGAGTCAAGAGTATCTGTAAGTGTCGCGCCAGCGTTCAAAGCCATTGCATATTTCAGAAATGTCCATGTCTGGGGCATGTATTCCAGATTCAGTTCAAGATCATTCCCTGTTTTGACACTGCCTGTTATCTGAAGATGGTTAGTGGCTGTCACCGCCTTTAGACCCCGGTAATCCTGTATCTTGTGCCGGCTTCTGATTTCTGCTTTCTGTACTATCCCGATCCAGAGCATTGTAGGATTTGTGGGGAATGTTCCAAATACCGTCTCCTCAATGTATTCTATTGTTCCGTGACTGCCTAATATTGCCATTTATTATCTCTCCTTATGTTGTTACTATTTGTCTTGCATTATTTCTGAGCGTGATATCGATGACGTAATGCCAAAATCCAGCATAACCGGAAACTTGGCGCTCGTTATCGAAAAGAAGAATAGAATAATCTGCATTCGGTGCAGCCCGAACAACGTTCAAACATCGTACGATCTCATCACGCAGCGCGAGCATGTTGTCCCGGTCAGGGCTGCGGATGTCGATAGAAACTCCCGCATTGATTTGGTAATAAGAAAACGTAACATCCTGGACTTTCCGCGTCAGGCTGCGATGGTAACATTTGATTGCCGGATTGCGGTAATCGTGATTTTTTGTATCGTCTTTGTAATAAAGTACTGGCTTGGCTACGTTATCCGCATCCCAATTATCATTAAGGATATCTCTGATTATTTTTGCATCATCGACTGTCATATCTGCCTGTACACTTACTTACAGATATTACTATAGATTGCGATGCTTATATACTTTACAGAAAAAAGAAATACTTCCGGCTTTAGCCGGGGAGATTGTTATTTCGGCGCACCGGTGTTCTGTGCATCCTTCTTGATATATACGTCACAATCACAAACATTATCGTTGCCGAATCCATCACCAAACTCCGGGGTACTTTCACAAGTAGGTATTTCTTTCGAACACGATGAACACAAATGCCTATGTTTCCGCACCCCTTCATTCAACCCATTATTATAAGCTTCTTTTATTGTTTCTTCTAATTCTTTTATATCGATTTCCATATCAGCCTCTTTTTTATATATTCTTTCCATACGGCGTTTTCGTTATCTTCCCTTTCTGCTTCTCATGCGCTATTTCTTTCTTGGTCTTTGCATACCGGCCAGTGTAGTTATAACGTGTTCGGTGTTGTTCTTTCATAATGTTGCCTGTCCGGTTCGCGTCGATATTGATTCGCGTTTTGTATTCTTGAATTCTTTGTATGTCACGCAGGAAAGGTACGATTCATATTTCGGACATGGAAAATTATCCAGGCATCGATGCGATAAGTCGGGGCAAGGGTCGGTCATTTTTCCTCCAACAAAATCACGGCTACCGTCTTCCCTGTCCATGATGCTGGCAGGTAGATCTTCCCTGCAGTGGGTGACTGGTATGTTACCTGTTTTTCAGTGTAATCAATGCCGTCGATTGTGAACTTTTTCATTGGTGATCCTTCTGCCATTCCTGCCGTTCTGTTCTGCGCTCTGCTCTTGCTTCAAATGCTTCATGGATATGCTGCATGATATCCTCATCGAAAAAAGGGAAGGTCATTGGAAGTTACCCCTCAACACCGTCTCGATCTCTTCTTCAAGTTCAAAGAGGGTTTTATCGCTTTCGTCTTGATTCAACTCACTCAAAAGCGATGCTCGATATCGTTTTGCCTCTCTGATATTATCCGTTACGCTCATTTTATTTTTCCTCCTTCCACTCAACACTTTGAATTTTTGGGTGTGCTACCATCCCTTGAAGTTCCTCTTTTGTTTTATCGGTTTTTCTCCAGCCGGACCACTTGCCGCCTGTTCCACTGTATTTTATTCTATATTTCATATTATCCCCCCCTAATCATAAATTTTTGGTGTTTTTAATCCTTGCTTTTTGAGATTTGCCATCATTTCTTTGTGCTTTGCTTTCCATTCCTTTTCTTCTTTTTCTGTCCATTCATCAATTTCTGTCATGTTATTTTCCTCCATTTTATTTTGTAGATTTCACTTGTCTACAATTACTATAAGGTGTTTATTGTATATATACTTAGTGGTTACTAATATGTGGCTATGCATAGCGATTATGAATGGAAGTTATAAAAAATATCTAAAAGTTGTGGATCATGTCCGCATAGCATTCTTGATGATCGCCGGGGCTTTTACTTTTCCAAGATCAACCGCGGGCCTCAGAAAAGGCTGTGGCTCAGTTCCAACCGCTGCGATCTTCCGGGCGATCAGGAACCCAACTTGCCGGGCTTCCGCTTTTGGGACTTGCAGAACCCTGACCGCCCATGCTGCCAGCGGTTCTATTGGAGGCCAGTGGGGTCTCGTCCCGTACTCGATATATGGAGCATGGGGCGCATCGTACTCTATTGTTTTCCTGAGATATGCCCGTTCGACATGACCGGATTTTTTAACCATACCCTCATCAACCGGGACAAATTCCTGAGATCTTGCAAAAATAAAATCAGCCAGATCATCCATACCGCGGTCTATCCCTTGCCATACCGCCTCTTTTGCGGCTTTGTTCTCTGTCCGTTTGACCCTGATGTTTATCTGCATGATATATATAATTTAAGATAGTTGTCCTTTTGTGCCTGTGCATAGCGAAAAAACATTTTTATTAAAGCCCGTGGTAAACACTTAGTATATACTATGTAATCTAATAAGGCAGTCAAAACCAGTATAAAGCCTTGTTTTTCGATTCTAAGCATTTTAACGCCTTGTTTCCTTGTTTTTGGGGTATATCGATTAGTGTGCCAGGATAAGTTCTTTCCTTTTCTCAAGCCGATCATAGGCTCGTTTTTCCCAGGCATCGGCAGCATCCTGGATACCTCGCATGTTTCCACCCTCGGGAATGACAATTTTATACGTGTCTGAAGCGATAATTTTAGCCGCAGCCAGCAGAGTACAGATGTTCTGTATGTCGCCAGGGACAGAACTTTCGCCATATCTGTACGTCACCCGTACTCCGCGATCAGCACGATAAGGTTTCGTATTCACAAATAGGATCCAGCCATGAGTATGATCTACCCAGAAATCATTAGCCCTGCCTTCAGTCAGCGTGGCGACCATATCGATCCAGCTTGTACCGTTCCAGTATTCGATTTTGTCCGTTCCGCTGACCATCGCCCTTATGCTTCTGTGGTTGAGTTTGACGGGCAGCTCTTGCCTGTACGCGCCCGTATAGAGTCCGTTGAGGTTGTGGTACTCATTCGTGATACTTGCGGCTCTCCAGGAGTGGTTCGTTGTTCTGTCGATGTCATCCTCAGCCTCAAGGATGAAATTTTCCACTTCCAGCAATGTCGGGTCAGTGGATGCACTGAAGGTAAGCCGTGCCTGTGATGAATTAATGAGTCTGAGCAACGATGCGACTTTCGCCGCTGTGGTATAATTCGTAGTCGAAACTGTGACCCCTGCTCCCATGAAATATACGACATCGCAGCGGATTGTTGAATCATCGAAATAGTATTCAAAGGTTCTGGCTGCTGTGAGCGCTATCCATCGTTCCGCGCTTGTTCCTGGGCTGAGCTGGAGCAGGTCATATGTCGTTTCTCCGATTTCCCGATAATAGAAATTGCAGGGATAATCCCCTGTATTCGTAATTCGGATTACTGCGTTTGTGCTGCCCGCCGTTATTACTGCGCTCAAATCTCCGGTGACGGGACTTGCGGACGAACCGTCAGGATTATCTGTGAATGCTTCCGTTACCATTTCATCATCTCCTTTGTTATTATTATCATACTCAATCCCACCATCCGATAATAGCTTTGGTGTAATCTGTTGTCGGAGCCTCACTATAATAGGTAAGCTGAATAAGTTCTGGAGTTACAGTCTCATTACCATTTAGAACTATCCTGACATCAGTGTTCTGATACTTTGTTGTTATCGCATGAGTTGTATTTCCAGTTTGAGCAGATGCAAGAGAAACATAATCACCTGTATTATTCTGGCGATATAGAACTGAGTAATTGGTATTTGTTAGTGTTGTGGCGTTCACAATGACTTGATATGTGACATTGCCATCAGTCCAGTTCTTCCATGATGTAAAGTTACCTGATTGAATGACGTTTCCACTTCCATCAATTCCTCGAACAATGAAATCGTCTGCTTCAATCGCAGTATAAGTCAAATATAAACCCGGAGAACCACTCGTATATGAGTTATTTGTAACTTCTCCCATCCATGTAGGTTCAGTTATTGAATTATTCCAATATTTCATTTTTAAGTTGTTTCCAATTGCTTGAAATCTAAAAGTGTATTGAACATTTTTAGGCATTACCGATTGTGTTGATGTATTAATATACGCCCTCACATTATGATTACCACCCGATAAGTGTCCTATTCGTTGAGTGGTTAAACCAGATATCTCAGCCGAATACATTGATCCGTCTGTTAATCTTCTGCCTGCTAATCCATGAACATACCCAGATGATTGATTGTTTGTCTTGGTAATTTTTGCTTGAATATCAACATCAGTGAAATTAGTATTGTTTGGATAAATTTCGTTATAAATCGGAACAGATATAGAGCTTTGTATTAGTTTACCGTTTACTACTGACCACGTACCCTGAAAGGGCCCTCCCTGCGACCACGCAAAATCACCATCATCGAAATTATCAGCAAATAAGCCGAGTTTTATATTATGATCACCTAAATCTTCTGTTACATTATTTTGGGTATATGATGCCCATGTATCATCCCCACCACTGCCTCTTATTGTGAATATAGTATCCGCACTCTGAACAAATTCCACTGAATCAAAGGAAGGAAAAGCCGCACTTATGCCTACTAAAGTTAGCCTCACATCATTAGACTGATTCTGATTACCTATGACTGAATATGTCAGATCACCAGAGAATGAGGAATTTGCTACTATCCATGTTTCTGAACTATTCCCTTTCCATTCAAGTTTACAACTTGTTCCAGCAGGAGCATCACAGTTAGTTACTTTTATGGCAGTTATGGTATCCCCAGAGTCGGATGTGTCCCATATTTGGATGTCACCCGTATATACACTATTTTGAATTATCTTTATATCATTCACCTTTATGTTGCCGTAATATGATAACAAGGCAAAATAATTGCCACTCCCATAATCATTTTCGGTTGTGATAAGTTTTGATCCAGAACTCAATGCATCTGCGAAAGAGATATTAGATGCATACACTGTAATTATATTTCCTGTTTCATCTAAAATAATATAATTTACTACATCCAATGTCCGATTAAACACGGTTGTATTTAGAGTTATCCATCCAGCAGTAGCATTATTTCTTCTAATGTTTAGTGTTGCATTATCTAATGCTCCCTGCACCCCAGCCCGATAATACTGAGATGCTCTTGAAGTATCTGCCCGCAGATATGCATTCCATGTTTTATTAGTTTCTGATTGAATAACCGTAAAATATAGTCTTGCATCAGCATGGTTTAAACTTTTTTGTACTTCGCTTTCATCGGAAACATAACTTTCATTAACACATTGCCACGTTCCAAAATTGCCAGTACTGTTTATACAGGTACTTGAGAAATTACCAATAGAAATTTTTCCATTACCTTCATCAACAGATGTATGATTTAAAACGGAATTCAGAGTTGTAATAGTAGTTCCATTAATGCCGTAGAGGTGTGGTACACCCTCATCCACAGTCAAATCTTGGACAATTATTGTCCACGTGACTGGATTAGTTACTGTACCATTCGAATTTGAACCAGAGGCAATTAGGTATTTCGTTCCTACTGTTGACCAAGAGATTGTGTGTGAGAATGAATTGGTATTAACGCCATTCCACAACTTTGAAGTCAATGTCTGGTTTACAGTAAAATTAAAAGTTACTGATTCAGAAATGTTTATAATAAAACTTAATGTATTATTATTAGTTTTATTATTACTCCATGATGTTATACTTGGAATTGGTGGAGTCGGAGACGAATACGCTACATCAGCCATAGTAGTGCCTATTTTAGCATTTAAGATATACACAGTCTGATTTAGGGTTGCTGGGTGTGCATCTAACGATTCACGATAAAACCCTAATCTATGTCCAAACTCACCACTGGGCAGGTATTTCGTCAAAGTACCGTAATTATATTTTGACCAAACTAAAGTTTCGTTTTTATATACTTCTAAGAATCCTGTATTATCACTCATATAATATACATGAATTGCCCAATCTTCCCAGACACCATAATGAACATAATCTGATGTATTTAAGAGATATAAACTCTGATTATTGAAAACATAGGTACGATTGGGATATGTGGCATGTTGTCCGTTAAGAGCAAGTTTTAATCCTGCCCCTGTTAATGCATTACAATTTAATCCCAATTCCGGTAACTCTGGACAATAGCCCACAGTCGCATAATATGATGAGGTTAAACCAAATGAGTACAGTGTTTCCCCTGGTCCGACAAAGTAACTACTCCAGCCATACCAGACGTCTCTCGTCCCTTCAATACAACTTGTTCCTATACAATTATACGGAATATTAAGGTTCGATTTAACTATCTGATTGTGCTGCTCATTGCTACAGTCATACAATGTACTGCCGCCTGCAAAGAACTTTCCAGCATACCCCACCTTTCCTGTTCCAATAGTAGACGCATCTACTATAACCAAGCTGTCTGGTTGTGGTACACATGAGAATGAAGGCCATACCCCGAAGGGATCATGTATTCCTGTCCATACATCCGTTGAATTGAAACTACCGTCGAATAGTAATGTTGCACTCGCTCCCTGCACCTGAGCAAGCAGGATGAACAGGATAATGATAATCAGTATGCGTTTCACCATTTCAACCACCCCAGTAAACATGATCTTGTTTTCATGTTCCCCTCATGTCTTGGTATGCTTCTGCATGAACGAAACCTGTTTTATTCCCGTGTTGCTGATAATCGTATAGTTGTACAAACATCCACTACAGAACTCAGCACTTAATCCGGTCGTACTGCCAGCATTGCTTGAGGTGATGAGGACTGACCCTAATCCTGTACCTGTGGTTGCATTTGAGACAGTGATATTGATGCTACCTGTTTCGATTGAGTCAGCATAGAGGGCAGTGATAATACCTGCCTGTGGGGTTCGTAACTGATATACCCACCCAGCAGCAAGCGCGCTACTGCCGTTAGTGAACAAGATGGGGAGCCCGCCATCGGCATATGTGGCGTTATATGTGGCGTTCCATGTCGCTAAGTTCCCATCTACTGTCGTTGTGGTTGCCGCATAAGTTGAGTTGTAAGTTGCATTCCAATTAGCCAAGTTACCTGCAACTGTATTATTCGGGAAGTCACCGCTATAAGCCGAAGTCAAAAGATAATTCACAAGTGAACTATTCGGAAAGTTGCCTGAATACGTTGCTATCGGAAGATAATTTACAAGAGTTGAATTGGGATAATCACCGTCGAGATTTGCTATTGTGGTATTCGGAAAATCACCGGCATATGTTGAGATATCCAATTTATCAACAATGGTTGTATTGGGGAAGTCGCCTGAATAAGTCCCAATTGGTAAGAAAGTATCATTCACATAAACTCGATCTGCTGTATCGTTGTTCTGCAATGTGGTTATCAATGCTGAATAAGCATCGTAAGTGGAGTTATAGGTCGATTCTGAACCATAAGAACCATTCACCAGGAAGAATGCTGAAAAGTTCCGGGAATATATTGTCCCTTTCTTATTTGAGTACACTTCCCATCCGTAATTATGAGTACCTGCGGTCTCCTCAAAAGAGACCTGATAACTTCCAACTGTGGCATAGACGTTCTGCGTAAGGTTGAATCTACCCAATGATACTCCATCCCTCAGGAACCTGCCGTATAGGGGTGCTGTGAAATTTACCCTTGCGTCCCAGGATGCCGCCAGGAAGGTTGTCCCGGTTCCTGTCGCAAGACTGATATTGTGAAGCTCTCCGTAAGATGATGAGGTCGTATATTCCGTGCTGTTAGAAGAAATGTTTGAAACTACATCATACGCCGCTCCCGCTGTTGATATTAGCAATAGCATTACTGTAAGACATTGTAATACAAGATGTAGTTTCAATTGATTCATGTCGATCCGTTCTCTTTCTTCTTTTCAAGTATTGTTGCAACTACTTTTCCGATGAATGCCTGTAAGCCGTACCCTGTGAGCAATGCTGTCTTGATTGCGCTCAGGTTGATAACATCCACAGTGTCCGGTAATGTGAAGAGTACCGCCACAAGAACACTGAACAATAGAACAGAGACATAAATCCAATTTACTTTTTCGTTTGGATCAAGCCACCTATTCGCAATGTACGGAATCACAACCGCCAATGCTGCACCTATTACCATTATCGCTGCGTATATCAGCATTTCCGTTAATCCTACTATTTCAATTGCCATAATTCATTCCTCCTTTCTTCGTTCGAGTATCCGCTCCATGCGCGTCACGCTCTGCAGCGTAAGCGCAATGTTTGTTTTCATTTCACTCATGGTTTCCTGTCCTGATTCGAGTCTTTCCTCATGCTTCAAAATATCATCCCCTATGCGCTTAAACTCTCGCTTGATAAGATTGTAAGTGAATATTCCCGCAGCCCCGTAAAAGAATAAGATGACTGCGGTTATGGCAGACATCGGACTTAGATCGATGGGAACAAAGTCAGGGAATACCATATTTACACCAGTACCTCAGCTGTGCATCGATTACCGGTGTCGTGCCTGCAATGATGCAGGATAAGCCGATATGTCATTCCTGCAAACTGGTCTTTGATGAGTTGTAATATTGCAGGCCTGTCATCGAGAAGTACATCTGTGATATCCATGCGGATGAAGTCTGGTTCTATCCCTGAACCTTCTGGCAATATTTCTCTCGCTTCATAATATTGTCTCATGATTTGACCTTATTATCAACATCGATTACAAACTCTTTTGTAATGACTAATTTACAATCATTACAAATTTGTTTTATAGTCTTAGTCTTTAATACATGGTCACTTTTCGCATCGTGGTATGTAGATTCAAAGTCCAAAAGAATGGACAGATATTCATGTTCGCAAAATTTGCTTAATTTTATTGCTTCATCAACTGTAACCATGTTTATAATTTCTCCTTTGGTTTTGGATTCTTGAACTTCTTTAGCAAGTCTTTAGTTGCCTTCTTATCGATTTTAACATTTATTTCAGAACACCATACATCATGTTTGCGACCTATTACTTCATCTATCATTTTCATATTCCGAACTTCCCCCTATATCGATTGAATAATTTGGTTATTTCCCCTGCACTCAATGCTCTGTTGTAGATGCGGACTTCGTCGATGGAGCCGTTGAAAGGTTCGTGGGTTATATCACGGACACCAATCTGAAAAGGTAATATATTAGACATATCCGTTATAAAAGCCTCATCAAATAATATTGTACCTGTTTTATCAAGTCCATTTATATATATTTTAATACCTGATGCACTAGTACTACCATTATACGTAAATCCAACATGATACCAGACACCACCGACTAAAGTCTGACTTGAATTAACTCGTTTTGATTTTACAGTAGTATCAACAAGTTGAACCCATAACTTTCCATCAGTATTAACAGAAAATCCATATCCCTCATAAGGAGATAAAATACGTTGTTTTGAAAAAATATAGTTTGATGCTGCAATATTACTAATGTTTATCCATGCACTCCCCGAAAACGATGATGTTTTTGTGAAGTTCAAACTCGCATCATTCCCCGCATCAACATAATCATCCACACCATCGAATAAATATCCTAATGCCTGTGGAGTTGCTGGTGGCGGGGTTGTTGCACCGTAAACCAAGCCATGATTACCGCGTCCGCTCATATCTGACCAGACAGAAGCGGATTTCATAGTATCACCTAAGACAAGCACAGCTCCGTCTCGCTTATTCCTATCGAGTATTCCACCCCCATGCGGCTTAAATCGAATCAGGGCAGTCACTTATCGGTTCCTCCGCCTGATTGCGTAGATCACCACGACTATCGATATTACCCCACCTGCCACCAATGCCGCAGGGACGTTTGTGGATTCCATTGCAGACATGACCACAGTAGGATTTGTTATGGCCGAATCAACATGAATATAGATAGTATTATTCGGGGTTGTTCCGCTTGTGTATTGCGCTTTCAGGATCTCTGAATTGGTAGCTTTCCATCCACCAGACAGGTTTGTTGCCGTATTGTTCGGAGCATACAGGGTAAGATTTGCGCTGCCTTTTCCCGTAAGCGGGATTGTGGTTGTTCCTGTTGCGAATGTCTCCGTTCCTACTGTGAAAACTGAATTGTTCGATTTCACAAGGAACGGGTATGCGGGATTCCTGACGTACAGGGGAATGCTGGTAGGTGCTGTCGTGCTCAGGTTAGTATAATTCCCGGAGACATTGATGTTATAATTTCCCGCGGTTGAGTTTGATTTCACATTTGAGGTTATGGCAAAATAGATTAATCCGGCTGCCTTTGCAGTATATGAAATATTAACCCATCTACCAGAAGCTATTGCCGTGGTCGCTGCCCCGGTGTTGTTCGTCATGTTTGCAACTACAAATGAGTCCGTTGCAAACCCGGCAGGGAATGAAATGTTCGTATATTCAGTCATTGCGCTTTCTGTGAACGAAATGTTGAAAGTGCCGTTTGTGCTTATCAGGGTTCTGTCCGAAGATCCCGTCCCGGTTACTACTGTTGCTCCTGTTATGGCAGCCTGTGCCCCGGATGCCAGCATCAGGAATATTAGAATTGCTGCTATGAGTTGTTTCATCATAAATTTGCTTATATTTTTAGTCATGTATCTATGTCATCTCCTTTAAATTTAAAACCAAGAAGAATATTTACGTTATCAAAATGCCTACTTCCAATGTTGGTGAACATTCTGTGTATTCGTTTTGGGCACGGGATAACATAAGGTAAATTAGGATGGATGTGATGATATTCAATAGGTTCATCATATGGGTTTTGGTTTGTAATTAAAACAAATCCTCTTTGATGTCTCTTATTATTACGTCGTGCGTCCTTTAGTTTTGTACCGCCTTTCCATTTTACATTTTTAATCCCTTTATTTGCATTGCTTATATTTATACTCCGTTCGGGATTCTCTCGAAAAATATTTTTCATAGTATCGCTTATTTTCTTTCTCCATTCTGGAGATTGGTGGCATGATTTATTATGCTCCAACCATTCGGGCGATTTTGAAGTACATGATATTGAACAGTATTTTCCATGCCCTTCACGAACCACATAAGGACGCACTGAAAATTTATTTCCACATGTTTGACAAATTCTTTCAACCATATTTACAGCCTCTTCTGAACAGAGACTATATATGCTTTCATGACTAAAATAGTTATCGGCGAATGGATTTATACGGCTTTCTTCTGAACAATTAAAGCTATTTTGTCCGTTCGCTAACATCTTTCCTCAGATTATTCCGACGTATGGTGCCTCTGCAGTCGCCCCTGTATTCTTCATTACGATTCTCATCTGGGTAGCTTTCATATATATGGGAATTGCCAGGCTCTGGTTTGTGATCGCTATCGCTGCGATCTTGATTCCATCGCCATCCGCATAATCAAACCAGTATGGATCATCTGCGCTATCGTCTGAGAACTGGACCCACATATTGA
>Ga0180732_1001789_pt1 | contig 12502 bp, 15 predicted proteins | sample KR11_01MetaG_FD_148674 | JGI IMG/M metagenome (GOLD analysis project Ga0180732, IMG submission 148674) | Groundwater microbial communities from the Olkiluoto Island deep subsurface site, Finland - KR11_0.1 MetaG | ecosystem: Environmental > Aquatic > Deep subsurface > Groundwater | place...
CTAGACTTTGGCCTTAAAACTAAAGAAGAGGCAAAGAAACTAGCTGGAAAAGAAGTAGAATGGAAGTCTCCTGCAGGAAAGACAATAAGAGGAAAAATCTCAGATAGCCACGGTAATTCCGGGTTAGTCAGAGCAATCTTCGAAAAAGGCCTGCCAGGACAATCAATCGGAACAGAAGTCAGCCTAGGAGGAAAAGAATAATGAGATTAACTAAATCAAGATCTACAATTCGTGCTCAGGTTGAAAGAGATTTCAATGTCTCACTCAAAAGGAGGAGTATTCATCCAGAATATTATAAACCAGACAGGAGATATGAAATTCCCAGAGATTTATATCAAGAAAAATATCAAGAAAATATTCTTACTCAATTGGTTAAAATAACTGAAACATTATCAATGGGAGGATTTAATTAAAATGGCACTAAGAAAAGCATCTTCATACTCAAAATTCTCAGCGCGCCCGTATACAAGAAAATCAAGCAAAAAGAGCAAGAGCTACATAAAAACAGTCCCTCCTCAAAAAGTAGTCAAGCTCCAGATGGGAAATATCTCAGCATACAATCAAGGAAAATTCTCAATAATAATCAGCCTAATGTCAACAGAAAATGTCCAGATGCGAGACAATGCAATCGAAGCTGCAAGACAGAGCATCCACAAGGAGCTGGAAGTTGCTTTTCCAAATCAGTACTACTTTGGTGTTAAGGTCTATCCCCACCATATTTTAAGAGAAAACAGAATGTTAACAGGAGCAGGAGCAGACAGAATGCAGACAGGCATGACTCAATCATTCGGGACAACTATCGGGAGAGCAGCACTTGTAAAGCCCAACCAAACAATATTTGTTATAGCAGTAAACTCTGAAAAAGCAGTTCAGGTTACAAGAAAAGCAATAAGCAAGATAAAAGCAAAACTCCCGTGCAAAACAAGAATACAAACAGAAAAAATAAAGCAAGAATAATTCTCAACTGCGATAATATTTAAATTTTCTGTGATAAACTGCTGAAATGGCAAAAACACTAAAGATTGGAATTGATGCTGATAATGGAGACTTTGTTGAAAATGACATACCAACTAGAAAGATAATATCTGCTGTATCAAGAATATCAGAAGACTATCCCCTCGCAGAACTAGTTGTTGCTGGGAATAGAGAAAAAGTTTTGGATGCACTCGGAAAAAGAATCCCAAAAAACGTGAGAATAATCCCTTCTACAGCGTACATTTCCAGAGGAGAAAAGATACACTGCCACATGCCCGGCTCTAGCTTAAATAATCTTGTTAGAGAAGCGAGAGCAGGAAATATTGAAGGAATCTTCACAATTGGAAACACTGCTAATGTCGGAAAAGAGGCAATAGGACTAAGAAGAATAACGGGAGTAATAAAACCAACACTTCTAACTCCAATTCCAGTCTATCCTGAAGGTGTTTTCTTTCTTACAGATATTGGAGCAACAAGCATGAATCAAAATCAGCAGGATGGAAAGTTATACAGAACTGCAATAGAAGAATTTGCAGAAGAGATTTACTGCCAGGGAATAATCGCAACAGTATATGCAAGGACGCAAGAAGTTCTGGTTCCAAAGCTAGGACTGCTGACAGTCGGGCAGGAAGAGCATAAAGGGAGTGACTGGGTTTTAAGAACAGACGAGCTGTTCAAAAGCAAGGCAAGAAATCTTGAAGGGTTTCTAGAATATGCAGGAAAAATAGAGCAAAAACACGCAATGCGGGGGCAAGTAGATATCGCCCTCTCTGATGGCCACACAGGAAATCAACTGCTAAAACTCGGAGAAGAAATAATCTACACTGCCAAAACAATAGTAAAAGACATTGCCAAGAATTTAAGACTATTAGAAAAATTAGCATGCACTCCAGCAGCACTAGTTTTAAGAAGAAACCCCCTAGTCAGGAGAGTAATCGAGAGTTACAACCCTACAAAGTATAATGCTGCTCTCCTCCTCGGATACAGGGGAATAATCTCAAAGGGGCACGGAGACTCAAGTGAAGAAGCAGTTTACAAAGGAATAAAACGCGCCCTGGATTCCTGCGGATTAGATTTAGGTCCAAAGATAGAAGAGGCTGTAAAAAGATACATGCCCAAATGATTAGCTAACCTTCCAGTCATAATCTCTAAGTTTTCCATCTCGAGCAGGATCCCAGTAAGCAATCTCGTCGTGTCCAAAAACCCCGATTGCTCTTGCAAGAAGAACGCATCTTTCAGCTAAATGAGGCTTTCTAAGCTTGCTCTTGCTCGAAAGAGTCTTATCAAAAATAAGAACATTGTTCATAAGCTTTTTATCAAGCATCGCCCCTCTTCTCGAGAATATCGGAAAGGGATTCATTACAAGAGGATTGAGATTATGACTCTCACTCTCCTTTTTTATAATTGCAATATAAGCTGCAACATCCTGCGGCTGATAAACAATAAATTTTCCTTCTTCACTTTGTTCCCCGCCGTATCTCATTCGCCACAAGTCATGTTTAGTCCTCCCCTCAACTGGTTCTCCGCACTCATCAACAATCACCTGAGGTCTAAGAAGCTGAACTGCTGCAAGATTATTAGGATTCCTTATTACAGGAACATGCATTAATTTATACTCATATCTTGCTTTTCTTCTTGATCTTGAAGGAACACCCACAACAACCTCAACTCCATCACTTACCGCTCTTGCAGAATCCCTATATTTTACATTCACATCAATTCCTCCGGCTTGTTTTTCAGCGTATGCAAATATCCTCAGCCCAATAGGCGAGTAAACAAAAGGAAACTCCCTCACAGTCCTGTCCCCAAATTCCGGTCTTGAACTTAATCCAAGAAAATTAATCTCCTCTTCTTTCATCCCCGAGAGTTTAGCAAGTTCAGCCGCTCTGACTTGCAGGGGAGTCAGCGGAGAAGAATCTGAATCCCTCCTAGTTTCTGGATAGTGCAGTTTGATTGTATCTCCGTATTTTAGCCACATTCTTGAAGCATCTTCAGCAGTTTTAACACGAGGATACAAAAAGAACCTTCCCGGAATAATCTGAGCTCGAACTATCAGCCCCTCATCTTCCTGCAATCCATCTATTCTTTCAACCAGTCCTCTTTGCCTGTAAGCCTCGCTATGATTCATATCCTGCATTTCAGCCACAGTTCTCTCCTCAAAAAATGATTTTCTGCTCATCCCATTATCTTATTGTTCAAGTTTAATAATAATTTATGTTCCAAAGTGCATATAACTTTATGAGGTGATAATTCTCACCACATTAGCAAGATTTAAAAACGCGAGATAACTAGAAAGAGCATGAACAACTCAGAACTAAAACAAGCTGGTTTAACTGAAAACGAGAGCAGAGTTTATCTTGCACTAATAGACCTAGGCCATAGTTTAGCAGGCCAGATATCAAGAAAAACAGGAATGCACAGAAGAACAGTTTATGATACTTGTGAAATGTTAATTAAAAAAGGTCTAGTGGGATATATCTTGAAAAATAACAGAAGATTATTCCAAGCTAGCAATCCAGAAAGAATCATAGACATACTCAGAGAAAAGCAAGATATACTTGCCCCATTCATCTCCCAATTGTCACAGAAATTTTCAAGTACTAAAGAAAAAGAAGAAACAAATTTCTACAAAGGAAAAGAAGGATTAAAAACTGTATTCGAAGACCAGCTAAACTCTAAGGAAATATTAATCCTTGGAGCCAGTCCCAAAGCCTATGAAGTTCTTCAATTCTATTTCAAATGGTATGACAAAGCAAGAAAAGAAAAGAAGATTCACGCAAGAATAATCTCCCACAGCAAAGATATCAAGCGAATTCCTTTAGCAGAGATAAGATATCTCCCAGAAAAATACTCAAACCCAGTTTCAGTTAATATTTACCAAGATAAAGTTGCCATAATTCTCTGGGCTCAAACCCCATTGGCAATTGTCATCAAGAATAAAGAAATCTCAGAAGGACATAGAATCTATTTTGAGCTGATGTGGAAAATAGCCAAGAGTTAATTATAATTCAACAAACTCTTCCACAAACTTACTGACGAATGAAGTTATAAACTACCTGCACGAACAATTAATTATTAAGAGCAGTTAGTAAACACGTTTAATCAGTTTTTTCTTTTTCAATAAGTTTTTATACTGCTAAATAATCCAAAAACAATGGTAGCATTTATCTCAATAGAAGCAAGAGCAAGAGAACTAATTGAGAAATTATTCAGAAATACTGAAGAAAGAAGCAGATGCCCATATTTAAGAAAAGATGAAATCAGCGCCTATTGCTCAAAAGATATGCGAACAGGAGAAACAATTAGTGAGCAAAGAATATATGTTTGCGAGATACACTCTCTGCAATTATGGTGCCTTGACATAAGCAGATGTGATAAATGTATCTGGTATCTTGGAGAGAAATTTAAGTAAGTTTTATTAATGCCTGATTTTCAACTTTCCATTCATAGCCAAAGAATGTTCAGTTTCAACATTCCTGAATCTCTCTTCAATATGCAAAAGCCTGTCAACCTTCCTTTCAGTCACATCTATTCCATTCTTTATTTTCCCAAGCTTGTAAGCCGCGCCAATTAGAGACAAGCCAGCACCAAAGTAAGGCAGCATTTCAACCCAGATTGCAGAATGAATAATTCCAAGCGCTTTCAGCAAAGCCCAAAACAATATAAGCAAAGCTCCAATTAACAATACAACATCCCAAAAGTCCCAACTTCTTGCCATAATTAAAATATGGTTCAATCATGTGAACTACCATAACCTAACATTTTCATGTTGAGGTTGTGGCTTCTGCTTTCATAGATGCTTCTTGCTGAACTAATTGTCCAGTATTGGAAGCTTTCTCCAGCGAGGCAAGTTCCTTGCCTCTAGCCAAGATATTTATTGCAGAATTGTAATCTCTTGGAAGTTCTCCATTGCATTTCTCACAGCAAAATTGCCTTTGCCATAAGAATAGCTTTCTGTTTCTATGCCCGCAGAAATTACAATCCCTCGTAGTGTAAGCAGGGTCTACATCTTGAACTACACAACCAGCGTTTTCAGCCTTGTAGTGTAGATACATAGAGAGTTTGCCCCAGCTCGCATCTGCGATATTTTTAGCATTATAAGAAATTCCTATTAGATTCTTTATATTCAGTTTTTCAATGGCAATAAATTTATTTTCTTTGATTAGCTTTGTTGATAATTTATGTATAAAATCATCTCTTGCATTTGCTATTCTTTCGTGAATTTTAGCAACTTTTATTCTTGCTTTTATTCTGCTATTGCTTCTTTTCTCTTTCTTTGATAAAGATTGCTGTGCAATTTTTAATTCTTGATGATAATTGTCAAAATGTTTTGGATTTTCATAAGCATTTCCATCGCTGTCATAAATATAATTTTCTATTCCAACATCAATGCCAATCTCTCCAATTCCACAAACTCTTTTAATTACATTGTCAGTAACAACAGAAGCATACCATCTTCCAAGAGATTTCTTTATTGTAATGCTCTTTATGTTTCCTTCAACTTGCCTATGCAGTTTGATTGGAATCTCGCCAATTTTTGAAAGCCATAATATCCCTTTCTTTGCTTTCAAATGCGTGAGAGAAAATCCAGATTGATTGTAAGTGAAAGTCTTAAACCAATTTTTACCTTTGAATCTTAGTCTACCAACTTTATGCCCCTGCTTTTTTCGTTGTGAAAGTGATGATAGATTGCCAAATAATCTTTGATTTTCCATCTGTAAAACTTTTGAATGAACATTATCCATTTGAGGATTTACAACTTTCAAATCTAATAAGAAATTTTGTATTTCGTTCTTTGTATATCCTTCATTCAGTTCGGCAAGAAGATAATTGTAAGTTTGTCTGCAAACTTCTTTAGCAATTTCTAACTTTTCTACTTCTGCTTTCTTTGGATACAATCTGAATTTATATGTTATCATTATATTTTTTTATGTCTATCTCAACATAATCTCCTTCTTTTATTTTCATTTTTTGTAATATCGGCTTATCGATTATAACTCCTAAACTTTGAGCTATTTTTACTACTTTTTTAGTTATTTTCATATTATAACTATAATACTATCCTTTATATACCTTTCTATTCCAATTCATCCATAACCTAACTTCTAAAGTCCAGGATATGGACTTCTTGGAGACTAGGTTAAATAATCTTCTTTCTCAGCAAGATTTATTAATCTGTTTCTTCTTAAGAAAGAATGAATCTTAAAAGAGGAATCGGCATAGTTTTAATCTTAATTTCAGGAGCAATAGGCTGGACAAATACAATTACTGGGGGAGTGATAGGAGTAAGCTCAAGCCCGGGTCTGAATATTCTGACAGTTTTAATCTTCATTGCCGGGATGATTCTAGTTCTGACTGAAAACTTAGAAGGGAGACTGCACTCAATGATGACTTCTAAACAAAGAGAGAAATATGGGCAATTGTCAGAAGGCGAAAGAGAAGCATACCAAAAAAGCCTGAGAAGATATCAAGAAAGAAATATGAAAAGATTTGACAAATCTTACTATTCAAAGAGGGTCAAGGAGCTGCTTTCTCATGAAGGAGATGCTTGGATTGCTCTAGGAGAAGTTCCGGGAGTAGTTAAAGAATTGAATAAAAGAGGGTATATCGCTGAACACAGAGTAAACGAAGCAACACTCCACCTTTCAACAGGGGTATACAAAAGAAAAGAGGATGATTATGAGAATGGAAATGCAAATGTTCCTTACAGAAGGATACTTCACATAGAAATATCTGGAAGAGGCAAGAAAAAGGGGATAACAAAACACTTGCTCGTAAGCCGAGATCCTTCAGATGAGAGAATAATAAATCAGGCAGGAATTGATGATTCTGGAGAGAGAATAAAAAGAATTCCATCAAAAGTTTATTCAATTGATGAACTAGGAAGTCCAGTCTATCCCGAGATAGGAATTCCGAAAACAGTTATTCTAGAAAAAGAATATGAAGAAGGAAGAAAGTCAGCTGCAAAGAAAAGATCTCGGAGACAATACGCCAATCAAGTCTAGATATTGCCTGATAGCCGGATAAACTTCTTCAATTTTTCTATAGCAGTCTGGATGCTCAGATTGGATGTTTTTATCTCTAATAAAACTCGGAATGAAAACTCTCTTTCTTAAATCAGTAAAATCAAAATCTCTGCTCTTAGCAGAGCTTCTTGAAATCTTTCTTCCAGTACCGTGGCACATAGAATTCTCTAATTCAACAATCTGTGGTTTAGCTCTAACAATTAAAGCATCTCCGCCCATTGAAGAAGGAATCACAGTTATCTCACCAGGCAGTAATTTAATTGCGCCTTTTCTATAAGTTACTTGTTCATCATCTAATTCTACAGTATTATGAGGATGATTAGAAACAATCTCCATTCTGTTCTTAGCCATGCTCTGAATAAGATCTAGAATATTTTTCCTGTTTTGTAACCCAAAACCAATAAGTCTATCATAAACCCCCATAAATCTCCCTCCAGAAACACCATGCGCATAAACCTGTCTTCCTAATTCCCCACTCCCGCTATGAACCAGAACAAGGTTATCCTCCGCTTGAAGACCTACCTCGCTATCTTCAGCAATCTTTACAGCTTCATAAAAAGTAATAAAATGATTCCCTCCACCAAGACTTCTAAGCTCAGAACTAGAAGATTTTAGTCTAGAAGCAGCATTATGAGTCAAATACTCTAAGCCTTCCAAAGGCCTTTCAAACTTAGCAAGTGTCATCCCACATCCAATATCCGGCCCAAGATAATCTGCCTGGACTTCATGACTCATTCTATCATAAACACCAACAACCCCCACAGGCAACCCTTCTCTTCCAGGCGAGTAATCAGGCAAGACTATCATTTTCAGTAATCCTTCTTTGCTTCCCCCAAATCTAAGCGGCTTGTCTGATAAATTCATAAATTCCATTTTATCTTGCTCCCCCCGACAGCTCTTCAAGCTGTTTTAAAAGTTGTGAAATCACTCCGCAAGTTGCTCCATTCTTAGGCACAGTGAATCTTCCTCTCCCGCCAAGTTTAATAACAAGTTCGTCAGGCTCAATCATTATAAAAATATTATGACTAGATTTTTGTTCAATTGCTAACTCAAGACAGCATTCAGTTACCGGAACTCTAGAACATACAAATAAATCTAACTGAGAAACATAACTCTTGCTATTAATAACTCTCTGGAACAATTCAGGAGACTGCAAAACACCAACACCAGCAAAAAACCCGTATCTAACTAAAGAAGTTGGAGCAAAAGGAAATTGTATTGTTCTTTCATACAACGGGCTTGTTTCATCAATTCTCCTGTTAGTCTGCAGCACTTTTCTAGCAGGAACCCTATATCCCCAGTTATCAGCCCAGCTGACAATCTGCGCTTCTTCAGGTGTCATTATCTCGTTTTGGCTCATTTTCCCACCTCAGCAAGTTCGGCTGGTTTTTCTTGTTTCTCAACTTTAAAACCCTTAACATATTTCACTTCTCTATTAAACTCTCTTTTAAAGTCATCAAAAGCAGGCAAGTTACCACCATGCCCCGCAATAAAATCATACAACTCCCTAACAGCTGTTGCAAGAGATAAACTTGCTCCAGAATATCCTGAATTATCAACAGCTTCCTGCCTCTTGTTTCTGTAATTGACTGCTAAAACTTGAGCGTAATCCCTAACAAACTCTTCAAGTTCTGCTTCTGGAATCTGAGATGCTATTTTTTTATAGGAGTCTAGCTCTTCTTTAGGAATGTCTCCTCTGCCCCCCGAGCATAATTGAATAGGATGCCACTCGAAGAATTCTCCATTTACAAGAAAGTCAATTCCACCCTTTTTGATTCCCCTGTCTCTAATTTGGCAACTAATCCCATCTCTAGCAACATAATTGGGAACATATTTTTCTAGCAATAGGGCAACAGCCCCTTCTTGCTGTGAAAATGCATAAAATCTACTCTCCACATAATAAGAATTTAGTTTAGTCTTCTCCATTTTCTTCAATCCGCCTACTAGTCCTCCTCTGCGAGCATTGTATCTCTTATTTGGATTATTAAATAGCGTTCTAGATATTTTTAGTTTAGTTTCTTCTGAAAGATGTTTTCCATCCCAGGGAGATTTGCCAATCATGCCATGTCTTATCGCTTTTCTATGCTCTTCTGAAAGAAATCTTCCATAATTAGGATGATTATGCCCTGATAATGCTTCAGATATCTTTCTTCTAGTTTCATCTGAAAGAACTTTTCCTTTCAAAGCCTTGCTAAGAGCTACCCTATGCTGCTGCGAGAGACTCTTTCCAGTTCTAGATTCAGAATTATTCCTTCTTGGAATTTTCATTTTTCTCATCAAGTATCTAACACTCCCTGCTTCAACACCTATATCTTCTGCTAACTCGGCAATATTTTTTCCATTAAACTGATGTTCATAAAGTAAATAAGCAGAAAAACTAGGTGCTACCCCCTTATCAATAATACTTTTTTCAAATTCCAAGTATTTTCCATACTGTGTCTTTCTACGTCCCTCGCTTGCAACTTCCTGCAAACTCCGAATATCTAAATCCTGAATATCCATTATATCAGTTAATTGTGTCATTTTCTCTCATTCATAAATTTATTTAGCGCAAACTCAATCACATGGCTTTTGTTTCTAAACTGCCCGTTCTCCACATATTCATCAAGCCGAGATACAGCTTCCTCATCAATGCTTATGCTGATTTTCTTCTTCATCTTTTGTCCCGATCCCCCATTACTCTCTGAAACCATCCCCTCACAAATACAGAAACATTTTTTTCTGACATTAAATCTCTAAATGAATATATCCCCTTGCTAACACAGGCAGGTCTCCATTCAGAAAGATATCTTCCTAAAAAACCATCAAGAGTGCATATGCCCTCATCCCAGCCATCCTTGTACAATGCCCCGTCAGAACATTTAGAAATATCCTCATCTGTCTCCAGAACTCGCGCCTGAACACTATCTTTGCCTCTTAAAAATAAAACTGCGGCTCTATTGTGTCCGTCTGCAATTAAATAATTAGAACCAGAAGGAACTGCTATCAAAGGCGCATTCTTTTTTTCATCCCAAAAAGTATACAAATCTTGCACCCTTCTCCATCTAAGAGAAGACTCAATCGGTAATATTCTCTCTAGAAGTATTATTTTAGTTTTCATAGCATAAGGTAGCAAAAAGTAGGATATTTAAAGCTTTCTAATTAGTGTTATTTAAAAGTGACAACAGATACTCAATCGTAAGCTAATCCTCGTGATCTAACAGCAAAGAAACATCTTCCTCGTCATCTTCATCACTAGAAACAGCGCACTTCTTCCTTCCAACTTCACATCCCAAAAATAATTCATCTATGTCAGTCATCTTGAGCTTACCTCATAAGCGAGAGAGACAGAGAATTTGATTCTCTGTATGTTAAAGCCGGATATTAATACAAGTCACAGGAATATATAAACCTTCTGAAACCAGATTAACACAAAATATTTCTCGCAAACAGTAAAATATTTAAACCCCTATTTACTATTTTAGTTATGGGACATAGATAACTATTAGCCAGGAAGTATATCCCGGGCTTCGGCTCCTAGCTAGTGTTCATAGTTTCCCTTGATGTCAAGAACTATCTTCTATATATGGTTCTTGAGCACTATCAGAAGTCTGAATATCAATGAAGATTTCTGGAGTTCTTAACTAGTTATATCAATTATCAATAGATTTATAATTCCGATTTCACTAAGTTTTGAAAAGAGGGCAAAACTAACTGCATCTATGTCCTATGACAATTAAAACAGAAATCAACATGGCAAGAAAGAAGAAAGAAGATATAGACTTCAAGTTTGACTTGAAAATATACTGGAGTCTATTAAGAAAGTACATATGGCTCTTCATAGCAGTGCTTATCCTAGTCTTGCTAATGGAATCAGCATCTGTAGCTGAGAAATTCATGTTCAAGATGCTAATTGATAAAGGAACAGATCTTGAAGCAGGAAGCATTATCCTAAACACATTCCTTAACTTTATGATTGTTCTTGGAGCAGTCTTCATCTTAGTATTCATCTCAAGAGCGCTTATGCAGTGGCTGCATATCCATATGATTAACAGGCTAGACGGGCATCTTATTCAAGACCTAAAAACAAAATTCTTCAATCATTTAGTAAGTTTGTCTCACTCATTCCACGTATCACATAAAACAGGAAGCATGATTTCCAGGCTATCAAGAGGCGGAAGAGCAATAGAAAGAATGACAGACACAATGATATTCAGCTTTGCTCCTTTAATATTCCAGATAATAATAGCAAGCATCTCTCTCGCATTCATAGACTGGGTCTCAGCGCTGGTTATTTTCATAACAATTATCGTTTTCCTAGTCTATAACTACATCAGCCAGCAGATTCAGAGACCGAGCAGTGTAACAGCAAATGATGCAGAAGACACCGAAAAAGCAAACATAGGAGACATTTTCACAAATGTAGACTCCATAAAGTATTTTGGAAAAGAACAGATGATTAAAGGAAGATTCCAAAAACTGACAGAAAACACTAGAAGAAGGTATCTAAAAAACTGGGACTACTTCAGATGGGCTGATTCTGGGCAGAGAATAATCTTAGGATTAGGAACACTATTCTTGCTGTTCTTCTCCATAACAAAGTTCATGGCAGGAGGAATGACTTTAGGAAGCTTAGTATTTATCTACACAATCTTCCTGAATCTCATGGGTCCGCTATACTCATTTACTCATGGAATGCGCGAGTTATTCAGAGTTATGGCTGATTTTGAATCTTTATTTCAGTACGCAAAAATAGAGCAGGATATTAAAGATAAAGAAAATGCTGCAGCAGTTAGAATAGAAAAAGGAGAAGTTGATTTTAATTGCGTAAACTTCAACTATGGAGCAAGAAAGATATTCCAGAATCTGAATCTTAAAATAAAGAAAAATGAGAAAATAGCCCTGGTAGGGCATTCAGGCTCAGGAAAAACAACCCTAGTCAAACTGCTGTACAGAATGTATGATGTTAATTCTGGCGCAATCCTAGTTGACGGGCAGGATATCAGAAACATAAAACAAGAATCACTAAGAAGCGAGATGTCAGTAGTTCCGCAAGAATGTATTCTATTTGACGCAACTGTCTATGACAACATAGCATTCTCAAATCCAAGAGCATCTAGGGAAGAAGTGCTAAAAGCAATAAGATTCGCCCAGCTAGACAAGATTATTGAGAAATTTCCTAACAAAGAGAACACAATTGTTGGAGAGAGGGGAATAAAATTATCTGGAGGAGAAAAACAAAGAGTAAGTATAGCCCGAGCTATCTTAGCGAATAAGAAGATACTTGTGTTAGATGAAGCAACATCTGCGCTAGACTCAGAAACAGAGCACGAAATCCAGCAGGATTTAAGAAAACTGATGGAAGGGAGAACCAGCATAATCATAGCTCATAGGCTATCAACAATTATGCACGCAGACAGGATAATAGTTATGAAAGATGGAAAAATAATCCAGGAAGGCAAGCACTGCCAGCTGATAAACAAGCCAGGCGAGTACAGAAAGCTCTGGAACTTGCAAAGAGG
>Ga0180732_1001790_pt1 | contig 12500 bp, 14 predicted proteins | sample KR11_01MetaG_FD_148674 | JGI IMG/M metagenome (GOLD analysis project Ga0180732, IMG submission 148674) | Groundwater microbial communities from the Olkiluoto Island deep subsurface site, Finland - KR11_0.1 MetaG | ecosystem: Environmental > Aquatic > Deep subsurface > Groundwater | place...
TACTCTCTTATCAAAGTGTTTGATTGAATTTCCGGCGATTCGCATACGCTACCAGGCCTCAACACTGCTTTAGATCAGATATTGCATAAAGGCCTATGATGCTGTTTAAACTCGGCTGCCCTGCTGCAGGGTGTCATTTCTATTGACATATCCTTTGCTTAGATGTTAGAGCAAAATTTCCGAAACGGTCGTTCCGGCTTATCACAGATGTTCTGAAATCTTAGATATATATTAGTTATAATGAAGGAGATATTTTCATGAAACCTTGGCTTGTAGCAATTATTCTGACCATAGCGGTAGCGTATTTTATTCATCGTGTTACATACCTAATAAAACTTCTCAAGCTCGGAAAACCTGAAAACAGGTATGACAGGATTGGTGAGCGCTTATTGATTACCATCAAGCAGAGTATTTTACAATTTTCACAATTTAAGGTTGCAAAAGGCGATTATACTTACGCAGGAATCATGCATATATTTATTATTGCAGGTTTTATGATCCTTTTGCCCGGAGAAATTGAGTTTATTATAGGTGGTCTTGTGCCTGGTTTTGATTTTTCCTTTTTAGGCGAGTCGGCATTCGGATTGTTTTTGCTTTCGCAGGATCTGTTTATCTTTGCAGTTTTAGTAGGAATGATTATGGCTTTACTGAGAAGGTTTATTATGAAACCCCCTCAGATTAACTATCACTTAACAGCATATCTGATTTTGGGTTGTATCAGCCTTTTGATGTTAACCCTGCTAACAATGAATTCTCTTCGTTTGGTTGATCCAAAAGAAATTGAATTTGCTGCCATTGCAACCAACTGGATGCCCATTACCTCTTTTGTTGTAAAAGCAACCGGTTTGAACGCTATGAATCATATGCTGTTTGAGATTTGCTGGTGGCTACATCTCCTTGTATTGATGTTTTTCCTTGATTACATTCCAAACAGCAAACATCTTCATGTATTTTCTGCAATACCGGCAAATTTTTTCAGAAATTTCCCGCCACCTCTTGTTACACTGCCGAACATTGATTTTGAAGCAGAAGAGATTGGATCCATGGGTGCTTCAAAAATTGAGGATTTCACATGGAAACAGCTTTTTGACGGATATACATGTACCGAATGCGGACGATGCACAGACCAATGCCCGGCAAACAGCACAGGAAAGGTGCTTTCGCCTCGAGAAATCGTATTATCGCTTAAAGAAAATCTCTTTGCAAATGCAGACAAACTCCTTTCCACCCCGAAAGATCAATGGAGAGAGATGGAACGAATTGAGCTTATAGGAGGCGCTATAACTTCTGACGAGCTCTGGGAATGTACCACTTGCGGAGCATGTGCAAATGTTTGCCCCGTGGGTAATGAGCATCTAAGAGATATTATTGAAATGAGACGGCACTTAACTATGGAAGAAGCTGCTGCTCCTGAACTTATGGGCAAAGCAATGAAAAACATGGAAACCAGAAGCCATCCGTTTTTAGGCACCGGTTTTGGTCCCTTAGACTGGCAGGAAGGAATGGATGTTCCTGTTTTTATACCCGGTGAAACGGAATATCTGCTATGGATAGGATGTTCCGTTGCTTATGAAGAACGTGCCCAGAAAATCGCAAGGGCCATGGTAAATATTCTTACGGCAGCAAATGTGAATTTCGGCATTCTTGAAGAACCCCGCTGCACCGGTGATCCTGCAAAGCAAATGGGGGATGAGCTTCTTTTTACTGAAACAGCCCAGATGAATATTATGGATTTTTCTGAAATGGAAATCAACAAAATCATAACTTTGTGCCCCCACTGTTACAACAGCTTTACCCATCATTACCCACAGCTGGGCGGCAATTATGATGTTATTCCCCATGCAAAATATATTTTCGATCTGATTGCTTCAGGAAAATTAAATCTTTCAAAAACATCCGAAACCATTTGTTATCATGACCCATGTTATCTTGGAAGACATAACGGCATAATAGATGAACCGCGAAAAGTAATATCGAGTATAGGCGAGCTTACTGAAATGCCAAGAAACAAAAAAGCAAGCTTTTGCTGCGGCGGCGGTGGCGGCAATTACTGGGCCGAGGAAACCGGAACCAGGATTAATCAGGCAAGGGCTGGTGAGGCTGAGGAAACAAAGGCTCAAAAAATTGCTACTGCCTGTCCTTTCTGCCTTATGATGCTGACAGACGGTTTGAAAAAATTCACAGATGAACCAAAAATATTTGATATAGCAGAACTGGTTGAATCACATCTTATAACCGGATAACAAACCTTACTATGCGTGCGGTAATACAAAGAGTAAAAGAAAGCTCGGTTGAAGTAGCAGGCAAGACAATAAGCAAGATAGGTGCGGGCATTCTGGTTCTTCTTGGAATAGCAAAAGAAGATACAACTCATGATGCAGATTTTCTTGCAGATAAAATAATAAACTTAAGAATTTTTGAAGACGAAAACGGCAAAATGAACAGATCGCTTATTGATACAAAAGGGGAAATGCTTGTGGTTTCGCAGTTTACTCTTCTTGGTGACTGCCGTAAAGGAAGACGCCCTTCATTTATAAACGCTGCGGAACCCGAAAAAGCAAACGAATTTTATGAATATTTTACCGCAAGAGTGAAGAGCAACAATATTAAGGTTAAAACCGGGCAGTTTCGTGCAATGATGGACGTACATCTTGTTAATGATGGACCTGTTACCTTAATAGTTGAAAGCAGATAAAAAAGTGTACTAAAGATATCGAAGATCGTGCAATTAAGCTATAGCTAAAAAATACTGCTTATGAACTGCAAAAGAAAAAACCGGATAACAAAACAGATAATTTTGTCATTCTGTCTTTTTCTTCTTTTTTACTTCCCGGCCCCAAACATTTGCTTTTGCGCAAAAAACAATCTGTCCTATATTAAAAATCTTATAAGTGATAATGACGCCATTGTTGTTGCAGATTCAGACGGAAAAATAATTATTGAAAAAAACTCCGGCAAAAAACTTGTTCCTGCATCTATTCTTAAAATCCTGACATCTCTTGCAGCCTTTCACTATCTTGGGCACGATTATAGGTTTTTCACCGAATTTTATATGGACAAGGATTCAAATCTTAAAGTCAAAGGCTTTGGCGATCCTCTTTTAACTTCAGAAAACATAAATGATATTGCAAATAAACTAAGCTTAGAAATTAAACACATTAATGATATTGTGCTTGATGATTCATATTTTAACTCTGCAATTCCTCCGGGCATAACGCTATCATCTGCACAACCCTATGATTCACCGAACGGAGCCCTTTGCACTAATTTCAACACAGTGAATTTCAGCGTTGCAAATGGTAAATTTGTGAGCGCCGAAAGTCAGACGCCTCTTATCCCCTTTGCCATAAATTTAATCAAAAAATCTGATATAAGACATGGTAGAATTCTGCTCTCATCAGAAAATAATGAGAACTCTCTTTATACTGGGCACCTTATCTCTTGGTTCTTAGATGAAAAAGGAATAAAACCAGAAGGGCAGATAAAAACAGGAACGGTTTTTTATAAAACAGACAAGCTTATATTAAAATACTATTCTCCTTTTTCGATGGAAGATGTCGTATCAAAGCTTTTATTTTACTCAAATAATTATATTGCGAATCAACTTGTCCTTGCGATCGGTGCCAAAATGCACAGCCAGCCCGGAACACTTGAAAAAGGTGTTTTTGAAATTAACGATTATGCAAAAAATATCCTCAATATTTATGATCTGTCAATTATTGAGGGATCAGGCATTTCAAGAAACAACAGCATATCTGCAAAAAGCTTCTTAAAAATACTAACTGAGTTTAAACCTTATATGCACCTGATGAAACATAACGACAATGAATATTTCAAAACCGGCACACTCAATGGTGTGAGCACCAGAGCCGGATATATCAAAGGCCCAAAAGGCCGCTTATATACTTTCGTGATACTGACTAATTCCAAAGGAAAATCTGCTGAAACCATATCAAAAAGGTTATGCTATCTTTTGGGTAGGTAAGTTTTACCAAACTTTGGCCAGGATCGATGATTTGAATCAGTTCAACACGAAAAAGGTCAATTTACTTTTCTTTGATCGTCAATTTATACTCAACGTCTTGTGAAAAACCATCAGGAAAACGCCCGCCAAAACGTATCGTATGTTGTCCCGGCGTAAGAGGCCGAAGCATCAACAGAGCTGGTCGGGAAAAACTGTACAGTTGCTTAAGTGGTAAAGCTGTTCTAAATTGATTTTAAAATATAGAAAGGAGCAGCGGTAAAATGAAGAAATTAAGAAGGAATCATGGAGCAACGTTTAAAGCAAAAGTAGCGATAGCGGCTATCAAGGAGGAGAGTACGATAGTTGAGCTGGCACAGCGTTTTCAGGTGCATCCTAATCAGATATCGGCATGGAAGAAACAGCTATTAGAGAGATCTGCAGATATATTTGCCGGAGAGAAGAAGACAGAAGAAGGACCGAGTGTTAAAGAACTGCACGCCAAGATAGGGCAACTTGCCATGGAGAACGATTTTTTGTCAGTAGCGCTCGGTCGCATAGCCGATCCGAGCGCAAAGAGATGATCGACCGAAAGAGTAAATTGTCTATAGTCAAACAATGTCAATTGATTGGGACTTCAAGGACCAGTATGTATTACAAACCGAAGCCGATCAGTTTCAAAGACTTAGAGTTAATGCGTCTTATTGATGAGATACACTTGAGACTTCCATTTTACGGAAGCCGGAGGATACGCGATGAACTGAATGGCAGCGGTCATGAAGTTGGGCGAGGGCATGTATCAACTCTAATGCGAAAGATGGGAATAGAGGCGTTATATAGAAAACCGAGGCTTTCGGAGCCTCATCCGGGACACAAAGTTTATCCGTATCTATTACGAGGCATGGAAATTACCATAGCAAACCAAGCGTGGTCGACAGACATAACATATATTCCAATGGCAAGGGGTTTTTGTTATTTGATTGTGATTATGGACTGGGCAAGCCGCAGGGTATTGTCCTGGCGTTTATCAAACACGATGGATACTTCTTTTTGTACAGAGGCACTTGAAGAGGCGATAATACGTTTTGGGAAGCCTGATATTTTCAATACCGATCAGGGCAGTCAATTTACTTCGGAAGCATTTACTGGAATTCTCAAAGCAAACAACATACAGATCAGTATGGATGGCAAAGGGCGGTGGAGGGACAATATATTTATTGAGCGGTTATGGAGGAGTGTAAAATACGAAGAGGTTTACTTAAAGGCTTATGGTTCGTTGGTTGAAGCCAGGCAAGAGATTAGAAATTATTTTGAATTCTATAACTATCGGCGGCGACATCAAAGTCTTGACAAGAAAACACCAGATATGGTCTATTGGGCGACACTTCCCAAGAGAGAGACAGCAGCTTGAATAAGCAGCTTACCCACTTAAAAAACAATTTTTGCTGTTCATACAATCCCGACCACCGCTATCAGACCCTTTCCCGGCCATGAGATATTCCAATGCCCGGATGTGCGCATCCGCAAGATCGTTTACATGGGTATAATCCCTGATGCAGGTGCCGTCCGGTGTGGGATAGTCGGTGCCGTAAATTGAGAGCTTTTCGTATTCTCCCCTGGCTGTCTTTAAAGACCTGGTGATGAGGTGTGTTGCTTGTACATATGCCTGGCCGATGTGACCTTCGGGGTCGGCCCCTGCTACGTTAAAATACCGCAGGGCAATGTAGCGGAAAGAATTGGACTTTACCAAATCCTTAAGAATACTTTCTACCATTACTTTTGAAGCCCCATAGGGATTGATGGGAGATAAGGGGGCTGTCTCGGAAACGGGGATTGTTTCAGGGGGCGATGGGGGGACGCCCTTTACATTTATAGTTACTGTGTATTAATGAAAAACGGTTTACAATTCACAGTTTACAGTTCAAGGTTTACGGTTCAAGGTTTACGGTTCGCAGTTCAAGGTTCAAGGAAAAATTGGTTTGAGTATGCTCCATTCGATGAGTTCGAATTTTTTTAATACACCTCATCATGCTTTCCGATATCCACAAGAACAATCAAATCTTTCCCGCTGTCCGGATCTTTGGCAAATGTAAATACAATACGGCAATCGTACTCGACCTGGCAGACCCAAAGTCCAACCAATTTCCCATGCAGTTTGTGAGCTTTAAGTGAAGGATCAAATGGTTCTCTTGAAAGCTTTTCCAGTGCAAAGAAAATCTTCTCCTGTAAAACCGGATCTTTTCGTGTAGCCTTATTAAACCCGCGACGAAATCCATTTGACCATGATAGAGTGTACATCAACCTTTTAAGAGATCCTTTTTCAAATCTTCCACTGTTCCGAATTGTGCCCGCTTTTCTTGCACAGCTTGCAATGCTTCCTTTGCATTGGCTGCAATTTCATCACGCCTCTCTTCGGCAACACGCATTCTAAGAATCTCAAGAAGTTCCTCACGATCATCAAATGGAAGAGACTCCACTGCATCAATAGCCTTTTGAAAAGATGTTTCTTGATGGGAAATCATATTATCCTCTGCAAACCTCTTTCAATAAATACTTATTATATAAAAACCTTAATGAATTTTATAATATTTCAAACCACCCTGTTTGTCAACATTCGGCAAAAACAGTGGAGGACGCCCTTTACATATATAGTTACTGTGCATTAATGAAAAACGGTTCACGGTTTACGGTTCAAGGTTCACAGTTCACGGTTTACAGATAAATTGTTTTGCGTGTTGAATTTTGAGTTTTGTTTTGCCACTGGGGGACGATTCGGAAAAACGGGTATTGATATAGATCATTACATCCTTTTTACCTATTGAGCCAGTTTCAAAACTCCCCATTTTAGCCGATCTTAAGCGTTGGGCTCAAATTTCGCACGTAGTGAAGAATAAGCGCTAACCTTTAGCGCTAACCTCGAAATACTAAATGTATTCCTGTGGTTGAAATTTTCTCCCGCCTTGAGCTTGAACAAACTGAAACGTTTTGAAAGTAGCTCATTCGACTGTAAATATACGATTGGTATATTCGCCGGTATATATAAAATTTATTTTGCCGGAGCTGTCAGATATACAAACTCCATCGTTGCATCCGGCTATACCATCGCCCAAAACATTATCTACTAATACCTGATAACTTTTATTGGCTTGCAAATCGCCTATCACATGGTGGGTAGTACCAATTAAATTATCAGAACTTTCTATCCATTGTTTTGAATCTCCCCATGATAGATTAGTAATGTCTAACCATTGTTTAGTATCAGATGATTGAGGAATAACAGCAAAATCTATCGGTGAAATTGATCTCGATGATAAATTGCGATATTTACCATCTCCATAAATTCTTATAGAAATATTACTGACTTTATTTATCCCCATAATATATGGCGGTTGATATTCAATGGCTCCAATATCACGAGTTCCATATATGGGATTCCCAAAAAAATCAGCCGAAGTATTAGAAGTTGTCCCAGCATCAATTAACAGTGAATTTTCAAGCAAACCAAAATTTAAATAAAATTTATCTAAAAAAATGGCACCATAACCTATTTTTGAATTCTGATCTTTTCCTGTTATGGCTTGCCAAGTAGATAATTCGTTTAAAAAAAATGTTTTATCTGTAACATATTTTGGATAATAAGTAATATATGCAAATTGGTCAAAGTTATTACTATAATAGTTATTAGCCATAGTTATAGGTGCCAAGTCATTATTCCTGGAAGCTCTGATTAACCCTTCCGTGGCATTAAAGCAAATATTGTTGCGAAAAGTTATGTTTGATTGTAAAGCAGTGTTAATAAAAACCATCAAACAACGCCCGTTTTTCGTATCCGTTCGTTGATTATGTGACCAGCCATAGCCTGAATCAACAATCGTATTATTATCAAAATAAATATTATGTGCTTGTGTAGTTTCAGGTTTCTGCCAATATTCTATACCATATTCGGAATTCCAAATTATATTATTAAGCACATAGATATTATACACTGTAGAATCATTATAGCTTTGGGGCGAAATAGCAGCATCATATATCTCCCAGATTCTGTTTTTCTCAATATTAATATCATGACCACCGCATTCAACACCAATAGCATTACCATTTCTAACGGGATCAACCCCATTCATATTCTGATCAGCACCGCCTATATAAGAAAAATCACAATTTATTATAGTAATGTGATGCGGATTATATCCAAAAATACCTGCTCCATAAGTACCGGCCATTGAAAGGTGTAACCCATCAATAGTGATAAAACTTTTACCGCTGAAATTAAAACCAAACCCACGGAAAACCAATTTTATATCGCCATTATAGTAAATTGCGGGATTTTGCGTTGAATATATTTTTAATATTTTGCTCCCAATATCATAATAAAAATCTCCTTGCGAGTTTAAAGTAGTCCAATATGATTTTTGATCCGCTGTCCAGTATTCTGCTGATGTATTTAGCCCCCATTTTTTTACACCAAAATCAGTTTTATTGTCCATAATCAAATTAGCTACATCAGTAATCAATAATTCATTACCATCAACCTCTTTTAAGCTGAGTGAATCTAAGTAGAAAATAGCCCCATCAGGAATTACATTACCTAAATAGAAAGTAATGCGCGCATCATCTGCGGTTGTACTGGCAGCATAATATATTGTATAAGTTTCCCAGTCAGTATTAATTTCTAACGATAATTTTATCGGATAAGAATAACTATTGTATGGTGATTTGGTTTTGTGAAGCAGTAACGATGAAATAGTAAACGGTGAGGTAGCTTTAGCACGAAAAGTGAATCTATAATACTTTCCGGATTCAATTGATATATTATATGTATACAACTGAATATCAGATCCCTTATCTCCATTATTATTAGCGATAAGCTTTAATCCGGCCGGCCCGGAATCAAATTCACCTGAAGTTGCAGTTCTGGATATTGAACCGGCAGCACCTGAGGAAGAATTAAAATGTACTGCCCAGTTTATTGTCTGGGGCGATTGGGGGGACGCCCTTTATATTTAAAGTTTATGTGCATTAATGAAAAACTGTTTTGAGTTTTGTGTTTTGAGTTTTGTGTTAAAAAAAAAGAATAGCTCGTAAGTTGATAAGCAAAAATGGTCTAAAGAACATGGATTAGATCTTACATTACATGTGGATCAATAACATCCAAACCGATAATACCTTTGAAATCTACAACATTATGCGTGACCAGTGAACAATCTTTTTCCAATGCTGTTGCGGCAATAATTGCATCAGGCACTTTAATTCGTAAGCCTTTCCTGATAATTATTGCCCTGTCAATAATATTGGATTCAACGGCAATTTCAGTAAATTGTTTCAACAGTTCGTTAATTTTAAGTTCTTCCTCAGGTTTAAGCCCAGGATAACCAAACAGCTCAAGCCTTGTAATAGCTGAGTATCCAGCCCAACTCGCTTGAACAGTATATTTTAAAAAAACTGAAGCAGAAAGTTTGCCTGTTAAAGCATCTATCCAAACATTAGTGTATAGCAAATGCCTCAAAGACGTTTATCCCATTCCGACCTGATCTGTTGCTGCCACTGTTCCGAGTCCACATCGCTTTTCAGCCATCCAAGCAAACCACTTATTTTTTCAGTATCCGGTTTAATGTCTTTTTCATCAAGGACAATTAATAGCAACTTACCTTCTCTGGGCAATTTCTTCGGGTCTATGGGATAAATTATTCCTTCTTTAACAACTGCTTCTATTGTATTGTAGGTTGCCATAGGGATTTCCTTTCCCATAATTTAATAATAAATTATCTATCTTCATAAAAATAATATTTTTATTTTTTTATTATGTTGCCATCTCTCAAGAGAAGCAAGTACATATGCGATTGGGGGACATTCAATATATAAGTTAAGATTGTTTTGAGTGTTGAGTACAGAAACAGAAAACTGTGTTGCGTTTTGAGTTTTGAGTTATAAATGGAAAAGAAGGATTCCAGGGTTCGAGTGACAGAGTGACAGAGTGACAGAAAAAAATGTATTGTATTATAAAAAGGGATCACGGTTCAAAGTTTTGGGTTATAGATGAATATTTATCATTGTGCTGATGAATGCTTTTCTTCTTTAACTCTCTCATGGAGCCAGATCTTTATCAAAGCCGCACGATCAACGCCAATCGACATTCTTATTCTATCTATTTCTTTTACAAGATCTTCTGACATATCAAGAGTAATTCTGACTTTTTTGCCGGGCCTTGAAATTTTGGCTGTAGTCATATCTATCAAGTCATGTATATCTTCACCAGTCTCAAACCTGCTGTCAAACTCCTTTGCACTCTTAGCTGTCTTGTTCTGAACCATATAATGATGCCTCCTTTTTCCTTGCCCGCCTCACCGATATGATACGTATTGAGTCTTCCCTGAAAGTGAATACGGCCGTCCAGATCTTATTATCCATTCTCCCGATTAAGATAGATCTGTCTTCATCGGGAAATGATATCTGAATCTCAACTCTGAATGGATCATTCCATAATCTTTTGGCTTCCTCAAAACTAATACCGTGTTTCATCTTATTGGAAACGTTTTTATTATCATCCCATTCAAATGTCATGCTATTTTATACCTATGTTAATCAAATAAGCAACATTTATAATTAATTTTGAGAGTGCGATTGGGGGACAGAAACGAAAAGCTGTGTTGCGTTTTGGGTACAGAAACAGAAAACTGTGTTGCGTGTTGAGTTTTGGGTTTTGAGTTAAAAAAAGGGTTCAGGATTCAAGGTTCAAAGGCACAAGGTGCAAGGAAATATTAGCTTATAAGCTCGTAAGCTGATGAGAAGGTAACGTAAATAAAGATGGCTCCGCTCCCTCAATTACAAAAATCTATATGTGCATAATAGTCTTTTTTATGCAATCATATATTTGATATTTCTCATTTTTTCTTCTTCTTTATCGGGGTATTGTGGGGGGACATTCTATACTCCTTATGTCAAACAAAAACATAAAAGAATTAAATATAATATAATCAGATAATTACATTATATGCCAAATTGAGAGCGCAGCTCCGATACTACACCTGCGGTAATGTGCATTTTGGTTTCGGCGGTTCTCTCATGCGGCGAATTCTATATCTAATCGTTACGTTTATCCGGCATCCCAGCTATTAGCTGACCGCCACATCATTCCTTATCCAGATTAAAGAATTCAGAGAGAAGCCCTTAAATTGTCCCTCCCGGGTAAGGTTTCCGGGACGCCCTTTAGATTTAAAGTTACTGTGCATAACCTTATAATTATGTTGCGTTTTGAGTACAGAGACACAAAACTGTGTTGAGTAAAGATTTGCAATCTCATTTAGTTGAAATTCGCTAAGGCATAGCGGTTTTTCCACGAACACATGCTTGCCGGATTTCAGGTTTTGGAGGATTTGTTTCATTGTTTCTTTAACTCATTTAATACGTCTTCAATAGTGGTAACGGTAACCCGGGGGGATAATAAGTATGACTCAGACACCGGCGCAACCACCCAGGCCCGGTCGGCCTGCAAAACATCCATCGTTGCTGCAAAACCGCGAGACACCCGGGGGGACATGGAAGCCTTACATTCAATGGCTAACCTCATTTGACCCCGTTCAAGAATCAGATCGATTTCTTCCCCGGAAGATGTCCGGTAAAAACTTGGACGCCATTGTGGCATAGCAACAATAATCTGCTCCAGACACCAACCCTCCCAGGACGCCCCGGCAACCGGATGGCCAAGGAGATCTTCGGAAGTATCGATCTCCAGAAGAGCATGGAGGATGCCTGAATCGCGCAGATAGACCTTGGGAGTCTTTACAAGTCTTTTTTTCAGATTCGCAGTCATTGGCTGCAGAAGCCGGATCATAAAGGTCTGCTCCATGATGTCCAGGTACTTGGCGATAGTAGGATGAGTTACACCCAGTGACTGGCCAAACTTGCTGGCGTTTAAGGTCTGTCCGTGGTAATGGGCCAGCATAGTCCAGAACCGCCGCATGGTAATCGCCGGAATCGAAAAACCAAACTGGGGGATGTCACGCTCCAGAAATGTCCGGATAAAATCCAGCCGCCACTGTATGCCAAGCTCCTCGGAGCCGGCCAGAACCGCACCAGGGAAACCGCCCCGCCGCCATGAAAAAAGGGGATCTCCGTATTTGTCTCTGTCTTCGGCAAGTAACTCCTCATAGGTAAAGGGCGTCAATTCAACGAAATGGACCCGGCCAGCCAGGGTTTCAGAACCATGCCGAATCAAGTCCTGTGAGGCGGAACCGAGAATCAGAAACTTTCCTGGCTGTTTGACTTCATCCACCACAACGCGGATGATGGGAAACAACTCCGGCCCCATCTGAACCTCGTCGATACAGATCAATTTTTCCTGTTGGGTATGAAAGAAAAACTCCGCATCTTCAAGCTTTCGCAAGTCCGATGGTTTTTCCAGATCCAGGTAAACCACATCTTCCCGGTCAGCCACAACATGTCTGGCCAGAGTAGATTTGCCGCACTGGCGAGGTCCAAGAATCGCGGTTACGGGAATGTTCCGCAAGGATTCTCTCGTCTCTTTCTCAGCTTGTCTGGG
>Ga0180732_1001791_pt1 | contig 12494 bp, 9 predicted proteins | sample KR11_01MetaG_FD_148674 | JGI IMG/M metagenome (GOLD analysis project Ga0180732, IMG submission 148674) | Groundwater microbial communities from the Olkiluoto Island deep subsurface site, Finland - KR11_0.1 MetaG | ecosystem: Environmental > Aquatic > Deep subsurface > Groundwater | place...
TTTAAGTAAAACTCACGGATTAAATTCTGTAAAATTTTTCTTGAAGTGGACCCAAGCATTAATGCTTTGCCGCAAAAAAATTATTTGCAAAGGAACAAGTTTTCCACCAAATTAAGTTACTTATACCTTACATTGTTATATGGTTGTAATTATATAAAAAAGCATTCTAATTTAGAGCGCTTTTTTTGTTTTTTAGATTGTGGTATAATTAAAATAAGATAAGTAAGAGCAAGAATGAAAATATGAAAAACAAGATAAGTAAGAAATAAGTGCATTTTATTTTATTATTTTTATTATTTTATTATTTTTATTATTTTATTATTTTATTATTTAAAAAAATGAAATACGATGTCGTCACAATCGGCGGCGCTACCGAGGATATAACTTTTTATACCAGAGAAGGCGTCCTGATTGACAATAAGGAAAATATCTTAATGCAGAAGCTGCTTGCTTTTGAATATGGCGCTAAAATTAAAATTGACAAATCTTATTCCACTTTTGGCGGAGGCGCGGCCAATGCCGCGGTTTGTTTGTCGCTCTTGGGGTTAAAGGTTGCCGGTTTGGTCGCGGTGGGCAAGGACGAGCGGGGCAATAGAATTTTAAAAAATTTAGAAAAACATAAAGTGGATACGAGTTTGGCGCAAAAGTTAGATAATGCAGAATCCGGCTTTTCTTTTTTGCTGGTTGGACAGAGCAATGAGCATGTGGTTTTCTCCAACAGAGCCGCCAATGCTGAATTGCAAATTAACGATGCTGAATTGCAAAATTTAAAAAATACGAATTGGATATACATGACTTCTTTATCCGGCAAGTGGCGGGATGTGCTTAAAGGCGTTTTTTCAGTTAAAGGCGTTAAAATCGCTTGGAACCCGGGACATATCCAGCTTCATTTGGGAGTTAAAGCAATTGGAATGTATTTAAACAGGGTAAAAGTTTTAGTCATTAATAAAGATGAGGCAATTGAGCTGATTGTTTCGGACAAAAAATACGCCAAGAAAGACAGTAAGTTTTTAAATAACATGAAAAATTTATTGAAAATAATTCAGGGCTGGGGTCCGGAAATTGTTGTTATTACCAACGGCAGATTTGGCGCTGACGCTTATGACGGCAATAAATTTTACCATCAGGATGTCATCAGGGAGAAAAAGCGGCTTGATACAACTGGCGTGGGCGACGCTTTCGGCTCTTCATTTATCGCCGGCTTGGAATTGTATAAAGGCAATATCGCGAAAGCCATGAAGCTTAGTTCCAGAAATACTTCTTCTGTAATCGCCAAGCAGGGCGCGCAGAACGGGCTGTTGAGCAAGAAGGATATATAAAAACAATAAAGCAATAAAACACTCGGCTTCGCCTCAAAACACAAAAACACAAAAACACAAAAACACAAAAACACGAAAGCAATAAAGCAAATTAACAATAAATCAATAAAGCAATAAAGCAATAAAATTTATGCCAACAATCAACAAACGAGAATTAACCGAGGTTTTATCATCTTCACAGAAAAAATACAAGCCATCCAAGAAAATTATCAGCCAAGCCAATGTAAAAAACTATGAAGCTGTTCTAAAGGAAGCCGCGCGCAATCCTGAAAAATTTTGGGAAGAAGCCGCGCAAGATTTGGAATGGTTCAAACCGTGGGACAAGGTTCTTGACGCGAGCAAGAAGCCGTTTTTCAAGTGGTTTACCGGCGCCAAATGCAATTTGGCTTACAACGCGCTGGACAGGCACATTGGAACAAAAACAGAAAAAAACAAAGCCATAATCTGGGAAGATGAAGCAGGACGGACAAGGCAGTATGCTTACCTTGAATTATATCAAGAGGTTAATAAATTAGTTAATGCTTTGCGCGGGATAGGAGCGAAGAAAGGCGATAGAATAGCCATTTATATGCCGAATATTCCGGAAATCGCTTTCGCCATGCTGGCCTGCGCCAAGATCGGGGCCATACATTCGGTTGTTTACGCAGGATTTTCAGCCGCCGCCTTGGCGGACAGGATTAAAGACGCGCGGGCCAAGATTTTATTCACGGCAGACGGCAGTTTTAGAAGAGGCAAGGTAATCAATCTGAAAGAAATAGCGGATAGCGCGGTAAAAAGCTGCAAAACAATTAAGAAAGTTATTGTGGCGAAAAATAATAACGAAAAGGTCAAGTTCAATAAAAGCAAAGATATTTGGTATAAAGATTTTGTCAAAGGCCAGCCAACAGAAGCCAAATGCGCGCGAATGGATTCGGAAGATCCGGCGTTTGTGCTTTATACTTCAGGCACTACTTCCAAGCCAAAAGGCGTAGTGCACGCGCATGGCGGTTATCCGGTTGGTGTTTTAAGGACAATCAAATGGGTTTTTGATTTAAAAGGCGATGAAATATTTTGGTGCACCGCGGATCCGGGCTGGATCACCGGGCATAGCTATATTATTTACGGTCCATTGCTGGCAGGTGTTACAACCTTAATGTACGAGGGCGTGCCGGATATGCCGGCGCCTGACAGAATGTGGAGAATAATTGAAAAATATAAAGTTAATGTTTTGTATACGGCGCCTACTTTGATCAGGGCGATGATGAAATATGGGGCTAAATGGCCGGCAAAGCATAAAATGCCAAGTTTAAGAATTTTGGGCTCGGTGGGAGAGCCGATTAATCCTTCCGCATGGAAGTGGTATTACAAATATATTGGCAAGAATCGCTGTCCGATCATGGATACTTGGTGGCAGACTGAAACAGGCATGAACATGATCACGCCCTTGCCAACGGCTCCGCTAAAGCCGGGGTCGGCTGTCAAGCCGTTCCCCGGGATTATCGCCGATGTGGTGGACAAAAAAGGCAAGCGCGCGCCTGCGGGCAAGGGCGGCTATCTTATTATCAGAAATCCATGGCCCAGCATGATCAGGACTATTTATAAAAATCCCAAAAGATACATCAAGACATATTGGAGCAAGGTCAAGGGAGCTTATTTTACCGGCGATGTGGCTTTTCGCGACAAGGACGGATATTTTTGGATTCAGGGCAGGACGGACGATGTTTTAAAAATAGCAGGCCACAGAATCGGCACGGCTGAAGTGGAAAGCTCTTTTGTTTCCCATAAGTCCGTAGTAGAGGCCGGAGTAATCGGCGTGCCTGATCCAATAAAAGGGGAGGTGATAAAAGCTTTTATTATTTTAAAGCAGGGAATAAATCCAAGCGATAATCTGAAGCAGGAATTAAAAATGCAGGTAAGGAAAACCATCGGGCCGATTGCGGTGATCAAAGACATTGATTTCGTTGACAAGCTTCCCAAAACCAGAAGCGGAAAAATTATGCGCCGCGTGCTTAAGGCCAAGGAATTAGGATTGCCGCTGGGGGATACAAGTTCATTGGTTTAGCTCGCGTAACGCATAATTTATAAATAATTAAAATATTACTCAACTAAAGTATTATTTATTATTTAGTTAAAGAGTTAACGGATTAACGGGTTATTTTATATATTTTATTTTATTAAAGAATCAGAACTCGTTAACTCGTTAACTCGTTAACTAAATAATTTTTAATCAAAATTAACTCGTTAACTAAAGAATTAAATAATTTGCGTTACGCGTTATGAGTAAAATAATAATAGAAATATCGGCGCGCCACGCGCATTTGTCAAAAGCGGATTTTGAAGCTGTTTTTGGCAAGGGAGCGGAGCTGACCATGCTGCGCCGGCTGTCTCAGCCGCACAGCTACGCGGCCAATGAAGTGGTTGATTTGAAGACTTCTAAAGACGAATTAAAAAATGTTCGTATTTTAGGGCCGTTAAAAGACAGGACTCAAGTGGAAATATCAAAAACAGATTCATACTATTTGGGAATTCCCGCGCTGACGCGCGAAAGCGGAAATTTGGACGGCACTCCAGGCCTCACAATCATCGGCCCAAAAGGAGAAGTCAAAATCAGAAGCGGAGTTATTTTGGCGCATCGGCATATTCATGCTTCGCCTGCCGATGCCAAGAAATACAAGGTAAAGCGCGGCCAGCTTGTTTCAGTGAAATTCCATGGGCCGAGAGGAGTAAAGTTTTATAATGTTCTAGTAAGGGTTGACAAGAAATTCAGCTGGCGCATGCAGATTGACACGGACGAGGCCAACGCCGCCGGCATAGACGAGGAGCATAATGTGGGGGAAGTGATTGTCGCGTAGTGCGTAGCGCATAACGCATAACGCATAACGAAAACACGAAAACACGAAAACACAAAAACACACGGCTTCGCCTCAAAACACGAAAACACGAAAACACAAAAACACACGGCTTCGCCTCAAAACACGAAAACACAAAAACACGCGGCTTCGCCTTAAAACACGAAAACACGAAAACACGAAAACACGCGGCTTCGCCTCAAAACACGAAAACACGAAAATATTAAAATATGAAAGCGCTAAATAATGAAAACAATAAAATAACAGGCAGAAAACATAAGTGTTTTCCGTGTTTCCGTGTTTTCGTGTTTTTGTGTTTTTGTGTTTCAGTGTTTTCGTGTTTTCGTGTTTTTGTGTTTTCAAATGCCGCGCAGTCCCCGGACGCCATCGCCATCCGCGTCATTCCCAACCCGGAGCATTACAGCGCTCGGCGCTGGTACGCGGAGCAGGGGTTTTCCGGCTCCCCTCAGTCATTAATCGTTGACGGCTATGAAGCCGTGCGCGACGGCCGGACAGTCTACGTGAACGCGGCCAATATCGCGGACAATAATTTGTACGTCAACATTTATTTGATTTCCTACAATCAAGATCCGGAGCAGGCGACCATTGACATTTTCAGCCAGATACTGAAGCGCTGGAATTTTAACACAAATTTAACTTCCCCGGGAAATTGCGTCCAAGCAGACTATTATCTGGGCGCCGAGTGCCTGATTGACGCGGACTGCCCGGCAGGCGAATACTGCAACAGCGTTAAAGCGAAAATAACCAGAGACACCAGGCGGCTGGCTGATTTAACGGAAATCGCCATTCTGCTAAAAGAATACAAAAATATCCACGGCAGCTATCCGGCGCTATTATCAGGCAGCTATATTCCCGGCAACACCATTTCCGCCTGGCCCAGCTGGCAGGACGCGCTGGCCGAAGAATTAGGCCAAACTCTGCCCATTGACCCGATCAACAAATTGGGAGATTGCGGCGATGACAGATTTGACCCGGCAACCTGCTGGGATGAAAAGAAAAAAGAATTCGCTGACAGCGATTTGTCGGATCCGGCGCTGAACCTGCCCGCCTGCAGCAATGTTTACGCCTACAACGCGGCCAAGAATCAAGTTTCCGCCAACGCAGGGGAAAAGAATAATTTTACCCCGTTAAATAAAGCCACTGACCCTATTGGGTATGAAGAATTATCTAATTTAACGGGGTCAACATTTAAAATATTAACCGCGATAAAAAACCTGTTATTCAACGGAGCGCAAATATCCAAATCCGCCTCGGCCCAAACCGCCGACTCCAGCTACAATGTCTGCGGAGTCATGGAATCCGGCTATATCACCACTTTGGAGCAAGGCGCCTGCGCCGGCTCGGTTGAAGCAACAGTCGGAGTGTCGGAAACAATCCAAAACAGCCAGCCGGCATTCACCGGCAAGAATCTGCCCATCGGCTATTCAGGCGAAGAGTATATCGGCTACATAGAAGCGTCTGACGCTGACGGAGACAGTTTAACCTGGTCGCTGGATACTTCGTCCACAAATTGGTATTTGTGGTCCGGCGATCCGGTGATGAACGACACCAAGGTCGTGAGCCAAAAGCAGATTTACGCCTCGCATGCCGGCAAAGCCGGAATTTATTCGTTTTCAATCACAACCAACGACGGCAAGGCGGAAGCCAACAGTATCCGGACTAACAGTTTCAGCATTGAAATATTAAATACCCCGCCGATTATTACGGCTCAAGACATAACCTACTCCGCCAGCACCACCAACCCCGTAAACTACAGCGGATTAACGGCTAAAGACTCTGTTTCAAATTATCCTCTCACATACAGCCTGTCCCCCGGCGATCCGAATAATTTAACGCACAGCATTGCCCGATTATCAGCCAATGATTTTTTCACTTTCGCGCTCACAGGCATATTTGACCCGGAAACAGAATCTCCGATTTATCCGTCCAAAGACTATGATTTTACTATTACCGTGACAGACGCGTTTGAGGCCTACGCGGAAGAAACTTTCACCGTCACAGTGCTAAACAGCAAGCCGGTAATCACCCCGGCTGAACTTGCGGACGCCACTGGCTGTATTGATTATTCCTATCAAGTAATCGCCTCTGATCCGGAAAACAATGAAATGGAATATTTTGACAATTCAACCCTGCCTGCGGGGCTGTCAATCAACCAAGCAACCGGCAGCATAGCCGGCCGGCCGCAAGTCCATTCAGGAGATTACAGTTTTAATATCACCGCAAGCGACATTTACGGAGCAAAAGAAACTCAAAAGTATGATTTAACAGTGGTTGACGAGGTTTTTTCAATCAATCCGATCAGCGCTCAAACCATCTATGTCTATCCGACAGGAGCCACACTTCCTCTTTATTTCGGCCCCACCCAGTATAACGCCGCAGCCGGCGTTACCACAGCCAACCCTGTAACATACGCGTTAACAAACAACCCGTCTTGGCTGATCATAGATACAAACACCGGAGTTATGCAAGGCACTCCGACTGACAACATAAAAGATCCGGACACCTACACCGTGACAATCACCGCCGCCACCGACTACTGCGGAGCAACAGCCAGCGCCGACTTTATTATCACAGTAAAAGCCAATGAGTGGTGCGGGGACGGAGCAGTCCAGGCCGCGTATGGAGAGCAGTGCGAAGCCCCGGGCAAAGGAACTTCGGCAAGCGACCAATGGGATTGCGTTGGCTGTAAATGGACCGGCGGCTGGTGCGGAGATGGCACAATCCAGGACGCGTACAAAGAGCAATGCGACGGGACTAATCTGAACAGCCAGTCGTGCGGTTCGCTGGGTTGCGACGCGGGAAGCTTGTCTTGCAATGCCAGCTGCGGTCTCAATTCATCCTGCGTTAATTATGTTACAACATCCGTAAGCGCTTATTCCGCTCGATGGGAACAAGTTGGAGGAAGCTGGATGAGCGAATGGAGCACCGGGCAAGGCACTGCTCGCTGCGGGCATGGAGCAGGATGCAACTGCAATGGCCAGAATTATTGCGGAGAATACTCAAATGGAGAAACAACAACGCATTGGCCGTATAATAATTGCAATAATGCTCCGTGGACAATAAAATGCAGTGTTAAAACAGAAGGCAGCAGGACAATAACCACGACAACTAACTGCAGCGGGAGCAGCGGCGGAGGCATGAGCGTGATAGGCACAACCGACCACACCGGCTTTTTCAGCTTAGGCGAATTTAACGGAAAACTTTATGCAGGAACTTATAGCTTGAGAGGAGATTCAAAACTATACAGTTATCCTCCATGGGAGCATGCTGCTTCAGTGAACACTGGAGAAAGCATATATGATATTGAAGAATATAAAGGGAGTATTTATTTAAACAGTGAAAATAGAGGCAGAATATTTAAATCTTCTGATGGCAGGAATTTTAGAGAAGTTTTTAGAGATACTCAATCCAGCTATGTGTTAGGATTTGGCTTGACGGAATTTCAGGGAAACTTATACGCGTCTACCCAAACAATGCCGGAATATGGAGGCGAACTAAAGATCTGGAAAACCAGCGATGGAGAAAATTGGAATCAAGTAAGCCTGCCGATAGATACAACCAGATTTTGGACCCATGATTTTATTGAATACAATAATAGGTTATACGCATTTATCGTTGATCAAGATAATGCTAATGATGTTGGCTGTTTTGTGACTTCTGATGGAAATTCATGGAGTTGGATTGATTTAGAAAGAGGCGCGGGAAATGTGGCTTTTGCAAAAGGCGTTGTCTGGAATAATAATATTTGGATAATCGGCAAAGGAGATTCTGCCGGAGATAATTTTTACAAAGTTTTAAGGTTTAATGGAACAAGCATTGTTGAAATGTATAGATATAATGGCAGGCCATACGCGACAGATATAGTTGTTTTTAATGAAATATTGTATTTATCGGATTCGGTAAGTTGGAATGCCACAACAGGCAATGCGAGTTTATATAAATCTTTAGATGGCGCGAGTTGGTCAAAGGTGTATGATTTTCCAGAGCATGAAATTACTGGTATGCATGTATATAACAGCGCGCTGTATATTAGGACCAAGCATAAAGGCGGGACAGGGAAGGTTTATAAATATACAGGCGAGTAGCCATAGCGCTATCCAAAGCATCGCTTGCGATTGTTGCTCCCGCAAACAGCCGGTGTTAGGCGGCGATTTCTGGAGGCGGGCGGGGTTGTTAGGAAAAAATATTTGCGCAAAAACCGCTGCTTTTTAAAACAGCGGTTTTGTGTTATTATGGAATTACAATACTCAAATCTACGAATGATATTCAAATCTACAAATATAATTTAGTTTAATATCCAGAAGCCAATCAAGCTGACGAAAAAGCCGATTAGAGAGCCGACTAAAACTTGCGCCGGAGTATGGCCTATTTTTTCCAGCAAATGAGGATATTTCTCGTCAAGCACTTGATCATCCTTTAAATCTTTTACTAAAACATTAAGAATTCTGCCATGCTGGCCCAAATAGCGGCGTATGCCTAAAGCGTCCCTAATGACAATAATTGCCAAAATCGCGCTTACCGCGAAAGCAGGGGAATGGAATCCCTCTCTTAGCCCGGCAATAGTTGCCAGAGAGACAATTAGCGCGCTATGGCCCGAAGGCATGCCTGAATAAGCCAGAAGATTTTTAAAATTAAATTTTTGCTGGTTTGATTTAATAAGGAATTTTATAATTTGAGTTATAAAACCCGCCAGTATCGGCAAAAGTAGGATTTGGTACATAGGTTTCGCATAACGCATAACGCATAACGCGTAACACGTAACGGTTTAATATTAATATTTTAAATTACACATTTTTATATTTTTATATCAATTTTAATTCCATAGCTCGTTACGCGTTACGCGTTATGCGCTATGCGTTGCAATGCAATATATTTACGCCATCGTCTTCGGCATAGTCCAGGGGATAACCGAATTTCTGCCTATTTCCAGCTCCGGGCATTTGGTTATTCTGCATAAATTCATTAACCTGCCTTTGCAAAATGAAATGGCTTTTGATGTTGCTCTGCATCTGGCCACCTTGTTTGCCGTGATATTCTTCTTTTATTCTGATATTAAGCGGCTTTTTTTGTCTTGGATAGAAAATCTCCCCCTAACCCCCTCCTTATTAAAGAGGGGGAATAATGTTGATATTTTGAAAAAGAAAGATTATGAATACAGTAAAATAAGCTGGCTGATAATTTTGGCCACAATTCCGGCCGGTTTGGCCGGTTGGTTTTTTGAAGATATTGTTGAAAACAGTTTGCGTTCGCCGTTAGTTGTAGCTGTTATGCTAATTGTTGTAGGCGCGCTTTTTATTATTTTTGAAAAAATAAGCAAAAAAACAGATAATTTAAAAAATTTAAATTGGAAGAAATCCTTGATTATCGGCTTAGCGCAGGCAATCGCGCTTATCCCTGGGACATCCCGCTCCGGTATAACCATTATAGCAGGTTTGGGCGCTGGATTAAAGAGGCAGGCCGCGATTCGCTTTTCTTTTCTTTTATCTATCCCTGTTATTCTCGGCGCAAGCGCGACAAAAATTCCTCAAATCATTGAATCCGGTTTAGCTATTAATGAATTGGTAATTTTGGCAATAGCTTTCATCGCTTCGTTTGTATCTGGAATTTTAGCCATAAAATATTTTTTGCGCTTCGCGGAAAAACATAGTTTGAATACCTTCGCGTTTTATAGGTTTGCGCTGGCTGTCGTGATAATTGTTTTTTTGATTTTTTGAAAAACAACTACAGCCCGCGTTCGCACCGCTCAGACTGTTCCCGCCGCGGCGGGATTGCGACCGCTCCATCTGTTCAAAGCGATCGAGATGTCAGCGGCGGCGCGAACGCGGATGTGAAACAACAAAACCTATTCTTGGCATTTATGCCTTGGCGGGGCGCGAGGATAGGAGTTAAATAGAGTGTTTAGTATTAGCCAAATAATTCTCTAAAGTGAGGCAGAAAATAGAATTTATGTCCTTGATCAACGAATTAATACAATCTAAATATTTAAAATCCCCTGAAATAATAGACGCTTTCAGAAAAATAAAGCGCGAGGACTTTTTACTGGATCAAGATGAAGGCATGGCAGAAGTTAACGTTCCATTATCCATAGGGCATGGCCAGACAATTTCACAGCCCTTGACAGTCGCTTTTATGCTGGAACTGCTTCGGCCGGAAAAAGGCGATAAAATTCTTGATATCGGCAGCGGTTCCGGCTGGACCGTTGCTTTGCTCGCGCAAATTATCGGCAAGAAAGGAAAAATATACGGCGTAGAAAGGATAGAAGAACTGAAAAAATTTGCGGAAAATAATATTTTGAAATATAATTTTATTAACAAGGGGATTGTTGAGATAATTCACGGCGACGGATATAAGGGGTTGCCTGGATATGCGCCTTTTGATAAAATTATTATAGCGGCCGCGGCAGAAGAAATTCCAACAGCGCTATTAAAACAGCTTAAGGTCGGCGGGCGCTTGGTTATCCCTGTCGGCCGGCAGTATGAAACGCAGGATATAGTCGCGGTTGATAAAATCGGCAAAGACGAATTTAAAGAAAAAAGATATCCCGGGTTTGTTTTTGTGCCGCTGGTAAAATCGCATAACGCATAACGCATAACGCATAACGCGTAACTCATAACGCATAACGCATAACGCATAACGCATAACAAAGAAATTCTTTCAAGCGCGTAAGGCGTAAATTTATTATTTAATTATTTTTTATTTTATTATTTAAAATATGAAGAAAAAAACAATCGTGGCCGTAAGCGGATATTTTAATCCGCTTCATGTCGGCCATTTGGATTTAATTAAAAAAGCCAAAGAATTGGGCGATCATTTGGTAGTAATAATAAATAATGATAAGCAGGTGGGGCTGAAAGGCAGGATTCCATTCATGGGCGCCAAAGACAGGGCTGAAATAATAAAAGCGATCAGATGGGTTGACGAGGTTTTTGTTTCCATTGATAAGGATATGACGGTTTGCAAATCTTTGCAAAAGATAAAGCCGAATATTTTTGCCAATGGAGGAGACAGAAAAAACTTAAACGACATCCCCGAATATGATATTTGCAAAAAATTAAACATAAAATTAATAGACGGCTGCGGCAAAAAAATCAGATCAAGCTCTGTCTTGATTAAGCGCGCGGCTGAAAAACATTATGGCTAAGCCGATAAAATTTATTTCAATTTTAATATTAGCTGTTTTTTTAATCAGCGCTTTTTCTTATTGGCGCGGAATCAATAAGCCGGCCTTGGAAGACAGCCAAGATCAAATTTTTGTTGTTTTAAGCGGAGAAAGCGTCAAGAAGATAGGCGAGAATTTATTTAACGCGGATTTGATTAAATCGCAATTTTATTTCAAAATTTATGTCTGGCAAAAGGACAAGCAAGCCGAGCTCCAAGCAGGGGAGTATTTGTTAAATCCAAGCATGCCAATCACGGAAATAGTGGAAATTTTAACCAAGGGCAGAAGCTTGAGCAAAGAAAAGAACATAAAAATCATTGAGGGCTGGAATATTCGCGATGTTGACAGCTACTTGGCTGATACGGGCGTTATTTTAGATGGCGAATTTGTTGAAATAGCAAAAAAGGGAATTAGGAATTATGAATTAGGAATTATGGAATTTAAATTTTTAAATGACGCGCCAGCAAGCGCGAGCATGGAGGGTTATTTATTTCCTGATACTTATAGAATTTATCAAGATTCTTCCGCTGAAGATATAATAAAAAAAATGCTGGATAATTTTGACAAAAAATTAACAGATGAGATGAGAGCGGAAATTAACAAGCAAGGCAAAACTATTTATGAAATAATCACCATGGCCTCTGTTGTTGAGAAAGAAGTAAGAACATTGGAAGACATGAAAATCGTTTCAGGAATATTTTGGGACAGGATTAAATACGGCCAGCCATTAGAGTCATGCGCGACTCTTGCTTATGTTTTGGGCGTGAATAAAAAGCAGTATACCATAGAGGACACGAAGGTTGACTCGTTGTATAACATGTATCAGAATAAAGGCCTGCCGCCCGGCCCCATCTGCAATCCCGGGCTTAGCGCCATCCAAGCCGCTGTTTATCCGGAGTTTACCGATTATAATTATTTTTTAAGCCGCCCGGACACCGGAGAAACTGTTTTTTCCAAGACTTTTGACGAGCATAATATGAATAAGGCGAAGTATTTGAAATAAAATAAAACTATGGTTATATGGCTATATTGTTATATTGGGTATAAGTAACTTAATTTGGTGGAAAACTTGTTCCTTTGCAAATAATTTTTTTGCGGCAAAGCATTAATGCTTGGGTCCACTTCAAGAAAAATTTTACAGAATTTAATCCGTGAGTTTTACTTAAA
>Ga0180732_1001792_pt1 | contig 12483 bp, 14 predicted proteins | sample KR11_01MetaG_FD_148674 | JGI IMG/M metagenome (GOLD analysis project Ga0180732, IMG submission 148674) | Groundwater microbial communities from the Olkiluoto Island deep subsurface site, Finland - KR11_0.1 MetaG | ecosystem: Environmental > Aquatic > Deep subsurface > Groundwater | place...
GGCCGGCCATAAATTGCAGTGAGAAAGAAAAATTTGAAAAAGGAATGGTGTTCACTCTTGAACCGGGACTTTATTTTAAGGGCACCGGGGGAGTGCGGGTGGAAGATGTTTATGTCTTAGAAGACAAAGCGAGGGTTTTAGGATGATATCTACGGCTGATTTTTCAAACGGGGTTTATATAAAGGTTTTGGACAAGCTTTACCGTATCCTATGGTTTCAGCATCACAAACCCGGCAAAGGCCCTGCGATAATGAGGGTGAAGATGAAAGATGTTTTTGGCGGCGCGACCATTGAAAGAACATTCAGGGGCGGTGAAAAATTTGAATCCCCCGAGGTGACACGAACCCCCGTCACATATTCCTATGACGCGGGCGACAGCCTCGTTTTCATGGATTCGGACTACGAGCAGCATGAGATAAAGAAAGGCTCCATAGGTTTAAGCGAAAAGTTTCTTGTCGAAGACATGAAAGTCGTTATTGTCATGACAGAGGGAAAGATTATAGATGTTGAACTCCCTCCCTCCGCGGAAATGGAAGTCGCATACACCGAGCCCGGCGCCAAAGGCGACACCGTTTCAAATACCTTAAAGCCGGCGCGGCTTAAAAACGGCCTTGAAGTGAAGGTACCTCTTTTTATAAACGAGGGCGACAGAATTAAGGTTGATACGCGTACGGGCAAATATTTGGAAAGGATGTAACGCAGAAAGCAGTTATGAAAAAAAACACAGGAAACTTTCAAAACCTTCAACCGGAGTCTCCGAGGAGCAGCGTGACTCCGAAAAAGGCAAATGATGATTTGGATTTTAAGGAAATAATGGAAGTTCTGGGCGCCACCGACGTCTGTGAATTTGAATACAGTAAAGGCGATATGCATATTGTCATTAAAAAAGAGCCCGTCAGTATAATGCTGGGGGAAATAGAACCCGAAGCTATTTTGGGAAATACAGCTAAAGCTGAAAGCGCGCCGGGGCTAAAAGTCCGCCATGGCGAACGTGAAGAACAAGTTGACACACATTCCTGTATCGAAACGATAAAATCTCCGGCGGTGGGAACATTCTATATAAGCGACGGCGATATTCTTCTTTCATCCGTCGGCGAAAAAATCAAAAAAGGCCGGAAGATAGGCTGGGTTAATTCCATGGGCATAAGGCAGGATATAATAGCCGATAAAAATGCTGAAATTACCGCGATTTTATGCAAAGACAGAGAAGTCGTGGAATGGGGACAGACACTGTTTGAGATAAAGGAAGAAAATGTTTAAAAAAGTTCTTGTTGCCAACAGGGGAGAGATTGCTTTAAGGGTTATCAGGGCACTGCGGGAAATGTCGGTAAAATCCGTCGTTATTTGTTCGGAAGCGGACAAAAATAATTTTTACTGCGGTCTTGCCGACGACAGTGTCTGCGTCGGAGCGGCTCAGGCCGCCTCAAGCTATCTGAATATCTCCCAGATAATAAGCGCGGCGCTGGTTAAAAAATGCGATGCTATTCATCCGGGCTATGGATTCCTCGCTGAAAATCATCATTTCGCCGAAATATGCGCTTCTTATGGAATTAATTTCATAGGCCCATCCCCGGAAACAATTGCTTTGGCGGGACAGAAAGCCGAAATCATAGATCTGATGAAGAGGAAAAAAATTCCGGTTGTGCCGGGTTCCAAAGGGGTGGTTCCAAGCGTCAAGGAAGCAAAGGCCGTCGCCGCCGCGATTAAATACCCTGTCATAATAAAAGCTACCGCGGGCGGAGGCGGAAAAGGCATGAGAATTGTCCGCAGCGAAAAGGATATTGAACAGGCTTTTGAACTTGCCGGAGCTGAGGCGAAAAACGCTTTTTCCAACGCTGACCTTTATGTGGAAAAATACATTGAAGCCCCCCGCCATATAGAAATACAGATTGCCGCCGACAAAAAAGGCAAGGTTGTTTTTTTCCCGGAGAGAGATTGTTCCATACAGAGAAATCATCAGAAAGTTCTTGAGGAGTCGCCTTCCCCGCAGATAGGCCCGAAGATGAGAAAAAAACTCGGTGAAACAGCCTGCCGTGTGGCGAAGCTGATAAATTATACTACCGTTGGAACAGTTGAGTTCCTTGTGTCAAAAGACAAGTTTTATTTTATGGAAATGAACGCAAGGATACAGGTTGAACATCCTGTGACGGAACTTGTTTCAGATATTGACCTGGTAAAGCTGCAAATAGCGCTTGCCGCCGGCGAAGACCTGAAACTCAAGCAGGACGACATAAAAGAAATATGCCATTCGGTGGAGTGCAGAATCAATTCCGAGGACGAAAATTACATGCCGTCAGCCGGAGTTATAGAAAAACTTATTCTTCCCGGCGGCCCTGGCGTACGGGTGGACACAGCAATGACGAGCGGTTCGGAAATATCTCCTTTTTACGATTCCATGATAGCCAAAATTATTACTTATGGAAGAAACCGGGCGGAAGCCATTGAAAGAATGAAGCGCGCGCTCATGGAAATGAAAATAGAAGGCGTGACGACAAACATAGCGCTTCATCAAAAAATACTTCAGGACAAGAATTTTGCCGATGGCTGTTACACCACGGATTTCATAGGGCTTATGAAATGAGCGCGCGGAAAACTATGCCGAGCCTGGGAACGCTGCTGGAAGATAATATAGACGAGCTGACACACGTTATCCGCGGGTTCAAAAATTGCTCCGTTGATATTGATAAAGCCGTTAAAATCATTAAAACAGTTTTAAAAAACCATGGGAAAATACTGATATTCGGAAACGGCGGATCCGCATCAGACGCCAATCATTTCGCAGCCGAGCTTGTAGTCCGTTTTGAAAAAAACAGAAAAGCCATGCCGGCAATATCGCTTAATGCCGACACCTCAGTTATTACGGCGATAGGGAATGATTTCGGATATAAATATATTTTTTCACGGCAAATAGAGGCTCTCGGCGCGAGAGAAGACGCTGTGATAGCTGTTTCAACAAGCGGGAAATCAGAAAATATTATCGCCGCCTGCCGCGCCGCACATAAAAAAGGAATTAAAATTATCGCTTTAACCGGCGCCTCGGGCCTTCGCATAAAGGGTATTGCCGATGTCGTCATCGCTGTTCCCTCAAAAAGAACAGCCCGGATACAGGAAGCCCACGCTCTGGCGCTGCACACGATTTGCGGCGTTTTGGAAAATGATATTTAACATTGCAGCCGCGGCGGAATTTTCCCGGCGCGCTCGCGCAAACGGCAAAAAAGTTGTTTTCACAAACGGCTGTTTTGACATAATACATTCAGGGCACATAAAACTGCTTCGTGAAGCAAAAGCTATGGGTGATATTCTGATTGTCGGGATCAATGCATCATCTTCCGTAAGCGCCATCAAACCCGGCCGGCCTATAAACGGTTTCACCGACCGAGCGCTCGTTATAAACGCCCTAAAATCTGTTGACGCTGTCTGCGGATTCAAAGAAAAAACGCCATTGAAACTCATTAGAAAAATTCGGCCGGATGTTCTTGTTAAGGGCGGGGACTGGAAGGCATCCACAATTGTCGGCGCGCCGTTTGTTAAATCTTACGGCGGCATAGTGAAAATCGTAAAGCTCAAAAAAAACCGATCCACGACCGCACTAATAAATAAAATCATAAAACTCTAAACTTCTCTATGGATAAAGCACTGAAATTCTGCCGTAAGCAAAGGCGGCGGATGTTCTTTTTTTTACTGCTGCTGGCACCATTCGCTTTCGGAGGCCAAAAAGTCGCGCTGACTTTTGACGACGGGCCGCATCCTTATTATACGAAGAAAATTCTTGAAATACTGAATGAATATTCCGTGAAAGGCACTTTTTTTCTTGTCGGGAAACAGGCGGAAAAATATCCTGAACTGGTGACGGCAATTAAAGGCGCCGGATGCGAAATAGGCAATCACACTTACAATCATCCCCGCCTGATTTATCTTAGCGAATCAGATGTTCAGAAAGAAGTGAAATCCACAACGCTGCTGCTGGAAAACATCACCGGAGAAAAAATTAAGTATTTTCGTCCGCCCGGAGGCAGATACTATTTTAATACGCTTGAAAATATAAGCGGCCTGGAGATTATTCTCTGGACGATAAATACGGATGATATATTTCTGTCCTCAGAGAAAATTTATGAAGAGGTAATAACCGCGGAAGAGGGAGATATTATACTTATGCACAGCGGCGTACCTCAAACCGTAAAAGCTCTGCCGCGGATACTGCGTTATTTCAGCAAAAACGGAATCACCGCGCTTTCGGTGAGCGAACTCAGAAAGCGAAAAAGCGCCGAGCTTTTTGAATAATAATGATTCCGCGCATTGCAGCCCTTTTTTTGCTTGCCGCATTGTGGCTGGTGGTGCCCACAGAGAAAAGTGTTTTTGTTAGACTGCCGCAGGGCCTGTCGGCGCGCGAGTTATCGGAGAAGCTTTCGCAGGAAGGCGTACTTCTGAGGAAAGGCATTTTCCTCGCGGCGGTTAATATTCTGAAAATGGATAGAAATCTCAAATACGGAACTTATATGTTTTACACAGGGGCTCCTCTTTTTAATGTAATAACCGAACTCAGAAAAGGCATAAGCATTCTTATCAAGGTGACAGTGCCCGAAGGATTCCGCGCCGACCAGATTGCGGCGCGCCTTGAGGCGGAAGGAATTACCACAGCTTCCGAGTTTTCCGAATATGTCAGCAAAAACAAGTTGGAAGGCTATCTTTTCCCCGAAACATATTATTTCCCCCCCTCAGATTCTCCTAATCGTATCTGCGAAGTTTTCAAGGCGCAGTTTGATAAAACTACCACGGAATTAAACTTATCAAGCTTGGCCGGAGCCGCCCATCTAACACCGCACAAAGCCCTGATTTTAGCCAGTATTATAGAGAAAGAAGCGGCTACTGACGAAGAAAAAAAATTGATATCCGGCATTTTTCATAACCGTATGAAAAAATACATGCGGCTTGAATCGTGCTCCACCGTACGTTACGCGTTAAAAAAATGGAAAAAACCGCTCAGCATAGAGGACACTTTATTTGAATCACCCTTTAACACATACAGGCACAGAGGCTTGCCTCCGGAGCCGATTTGCAATCCAGGGAAAGAGGCCCTTGCGGCGGCGGTGGAGCCGGTTGAAACAGATTTGCTGTTTTTTGTGCTGGATGCCGACGGGAAACACAATTTTTCCCAATATTTCGAGCAGCACAAAAATAAAAAATTCAGAAAAAAAAGAACAAAATGAAAAACACGACAGAGATAGAAATAGTGAAAGCGTTTTTTGACGGGAGAAGCGATTTCCGTGATATTTTTTTTCAGTTTTCCAAAACAGCGGGAATGTTTTTTACTCTTTCAAAAATAAAACACAGTGAAACCGGCGCCATAAAAGGAGCCGGCTTCAGAAGAGTTACAAAAGATTTCACACATATGCGAAATTGCGAAATCACGCCGGAACTTACGAATGAACTTCTGGCTAAAAACGTTAAAATTGAACTTAGGGAGCCGGATTCTTATTTTGACAGCGCAAAAGCCGGAAGTTTTCTTAAAAATTTAGACGGCAAACTCCGGGACCGCGGCAAGGGTTGTGTAAACAACATAGACATATCTTTGGGCGTAAGCGACGAGGCTTTCGGGATTTTTAACGGCGCTAATACGGTATATTCCAACAGATACCGCATGAAATTTTCCATTTCAGTAATAACGCAGCGCGGCGACAAAAAAGAAACCTTTTCATCCTTCGTTATTGACGTAACTCCAAACGCCGCCGCAGGGAATTTTTTTAACGACTGCGCCAAAAAAAGCGAGTTCGCGCTTGATATGGCAGTTGCGCTTCTTGACGCGCGAAGCGCCCCAACCGGCAGGATGCCGGTTTTAATAAAAAACGAAGCCGGCGGCACTCTTATTCACGAAGCAATCGGCCATTCTCTTGAAGCGGACGCTGTCAGGCAGGGAATTTCACCCGTTTACGCGGGCGCCGTAGGAAAGAAAACAGCTTCTTCTGCTGTCACCATAATAGACGACCCCACAATTCCGGGTAAAAACGGTTCCTATGTTTTTGATGACGAAGGCAATCCCGCCCGCCGCACTGTCCTTATAGAAAAAGGCGTTGTGCGCACCTATCTTCTGGACAGAAAAGAGGCGCTCTTTTTGAAAACTGAATCAAACGGGCACGGCCGGCGCGCGTCTTTCAAAGATAAGCCTATTCCGCGGATGGGTATAACTTACCTTGCGGGCGGTGAATATGATTTTGAAGAAATGCTGAAAAAGGCGGAAAACGGCATTCTTGTAAAAAAAATGGGCGGGGGCCAGGTAAATCCCGCCAACGGAGATTTTGTTTTTGAGGTCAGAGAAGGTTATCTGATTGAAGGCGGAACCATAGGGCCTCTCATAAGGAGAGCTACGCTTGCCGGAAACGGCCCGGAGCTTCTGAAGAATATTAAATATGTCGGCGGATCCGTGGGTTGGGATAACGGCACCTGCGGAAAGGACGGCCAGGGAGCTCCGGTTTCCGATGGAATGCCAGACACTTTGCTTCCGGGGGTTGTGGTAGGAGGCGAATAATTTTTATAATCAGGGGGGCCAATGATAAATTTTAAAAAACTTAAACTGGAAAAAAATAAGCTGTACGCGCTTCTTATAGGCATGGTAATTACTCTCTTATTTTCATTTTTTTCTTTTTTCGGAGTTTTCAAAATTTTTGAATATAAAACTCAGGATTTTCGTTTTTACCTGAGGGGCGAGAGGGAAGCTTCGGAAAAGGTTAAAATCTTGTGTATGGGTGACGAGAGCGTTAACGACAAGGCCATGGGAAGATGGCCATGGCGGAGACGCTACCACGCCATTCTTCTCAATATTATTTCAAAGTACAAACCCTCTATGGTGATGTACGATGTTCTTTTCACGGAAAAGGACAATTATCCCGAGGACGATCAGATTCTGGCCGGACAGCTTCAAAAACTGAAAACATATTTTCCTATGTTCTGTATCATAGACAAGGGGGTAGCGGAAGAAATAAACGACCCCTTCCAGAAAATGCTGCTCAATAAAATTGCTATTCCCTGTAAAGCTGACAAAAGTTTTTATAACGCGATTGAACTTGTTCTTCCCATAACGCGCTTTTCGGGGGCTTTGGCGGGAAGCGGTTATGCCAACGCCATCCCGGACAGAGACGGCACAACACGGCGCGTCGCGCTGCTCGTCAGTCACAGCGGTAAAATTTATCCGCACATATCTTTTATTATGGCTATGGATTATCTCGGCGTTGATAAGTCGGATATAGAAATTCGGCCTGGCAAATTCATAAATATAAAAAAAAGTAAATACGGGGCTTTCAAAATACCGGTTGACAGCAGAAATCAGATGCTTTTAAATTATCCGGGCGGCATAGAGCGTTACAATCCTATGAGTTTTCTTGAGGTTATAGACACGTTCAGGTCAGACCCTGAAGCTCAGAAGCTTAAAGATATGGAGGGGAAAGCTCTTTTCGTCGGGCTCACAGCCACCGGCACAGTCGATTTACGCCCCACCCCATTTTCTCCGCTTTTTCCTATGGTAGGGGTTGTGGCCGCGACCTTCGCCAATATTGTTGACAAATCTTTCATGAGAGCGTCTTCTTCCTGGGCGGATTTTCTTATGGTGTTTTTTATCGGCATGCTGATTACGGCGCTTTCTCCGCGTTTTTCACCGCTTAAAGGCGCTGTTTTTTCGGCCTTCGTTATAGCGGCATGGTGCCTGTTCTCATACGCGCTGTTTATCCGGCTTGTAATTGTGCCCGTATTTTATCCTCTGAGCGCGGGGCTATTTTCTTATTTAGCCATAACAATTTTCAGATTTGCCACGGAAGAAAAAGAGAAAAAGTTTATAAAAAGCACTTTTCAGCGCTATGTGTCTTCACAGGTCGTGGACGAACTGATAAAAAATCCGGAGATGCTTAATATGAAAGGGAAAAAAGAATGTCTCACCGTGTTTTTTTCCGACATCAGAGGTTTTACCTCAATGAGCGAAAAACTGGAACCTGAGGAAGTGGTGAAAATTCTTAATGAGTATCTCACGGAAATGACGAAAATTATTTTTAAATATCAGGGCACCCTGGATAAATTTATAGGCGACGCGATTATGGCTATATGGGGCGCGCCCAAATATTTTGACAATCACGCGGAACTCGCCGTTCGCGCCGCGGCGGAAATGCAGGAAAAAGTCAAAGAACTCTGCGCCAACTGGGAACGCGAAGGCCGCAGAAAAATCGGCATAGGCATGGGTATAAATACCGGTTTTGTCGTAGTAGGGAATATGGGTTCGGAAAGTTATTCGGATTATACGGTCATCGGCGACAACGTCAATCTTGCGGCGCGCCTTGAGGAGAACGCTCCGGCCGGAAAAATTCTTATATCAGAGGCAACTTACAAGGAAGTAAAAGATATAGTGGAAGTGCAATTACTGGAACCGATGTCCGTAAAAGGCAAAGAAAAGCCGGTAAAGGTTTATGAAGTGCTCAAAATTTGTTAAGATGCGGCATGGTTGAAAAAGATATACTGAAAAAGATTCCGGTTTTTTCCGCTCTCGCCGCGGGGCATCTTTCACGGCTGGGGAAGATAAGCGAAGTCAGAAGTTTCAAAAAAGGCGACATTCTTGTTTCGGAAAAATCCCCGGGCAAAATGCTTTTTTTTGTAATTTCCGGCAGAATAAAAATTTATAAAAGCGCCTCCACGGGACATATAAAAGTACTGTCCTATCTTGATAAAGGCGACATCTTCGGGGAAATGATTATTTTCGGCGGCGGGGTGCGCTCGGCTTCGGCGGAGGCAATGACAAGCTGCAGAATTCTTATTATACGGGCAAAGGACTTTAAAGTATTCGCTTTGCGCAATACTCATATTCTGCTTAAAATAATAAGCACATTGATTATCAGACTGAAAAAAGCCGATGATGAGATCAAGTCCCTGGCCTATAACACTGTCATTTCAAGAACAGCCTTTACGCTGCTTGAGTTCGCAGAGCAGTATGGAATTAAAAAGGGCGGCAAGACTTATATCAATTTTCCCCTGACTCATGTCGAAATTGCCAACAATGTCGGTTCCTCAAGAGAGGTTATATCAAGAGTGCTTTCCAAACTGGAGACACTGAAATACGTGGAATGCCTACGGGGAAAAATAGCTATACTGAATCCCTCTGGGCTGAAAAAAGTTATATACTGACTTTCTTATTTTTTTATGAAAAAAATAGAAGTTATATTTCCTCCCGATCGGCTCAATCGTGTAAAAAATATTCTTTATCCGCTTAATATCGGCGGCATGATTGTTTCGCATGTTCGGGGAATCGGCCTGCAGAGAGGCGAGTTGAAACAAAAAGAAAAACGCTTTTATGAATTCGCGAAAATTAAACTTGAGCTGATTGTCAAAGACAGCGAGCTGCAGAAAGCAGTGGACCTCATTATAGAAACAACGCAGACCGGCCATGTGGGGGACGGCAAAATATTTATTTCGGATATCCGAGACAGCGTGAGAATCCGCACGGGGGAATACGGGGAGGACGCCGTTTAAAAGCGGCCTCGGAGCCGAACGGCAAAATCCTTAACGGCCGTGTGAAGACCTTGAGCCGGGAAATTTTCGCTGGAATCCTCGCGGCAAAATATGGTTCTTGCCACAGACGGCTTTTTCCCGTTTGATGATTCAATAAAACTGGCTAAAAAAAACTATACTCATTGGTCTAAGGATATAGTTTCCGGAATATTGTTTTGATAAACTTTTTTAATAAACCTTTTTTCCATAATATAAAAAAATAAGAAAATTAAGATCTGATTTAATAAAACTGCGATTAAACCATATTTTGATCCCTGCCCGATCGCAAGCGCGTATCCTGCAAGTTGTCCAATCCCGTACATCGGATTGTTAAAATATTTATAGGGTCCGGATTCTACAAAATCGGTAATTTTTTTACCGAGAAACATGTCTTTCCAATAATAAATATCAATAGATACCACTTTTGCCGCCCATATTTTTGTAGCAAAACCAACTATGAACATTAGCATTGGTATTATAAATAAAAAATATTTATGCCAAAAAACCGGTAAGCTTCCCGATGTCGACGAGACAATATATCCTATACTTGCCGCATTATGAAAAAATATCACTCCAAGTGTCGCTTCGTAAGCTAAATATCCTTCATGTTCATTGCCCCCCATTCTAATAAACCAATGGCGAAAACCGTTTTCTGAAAGAACAAGCGTAATAAAACTTATATAAACGGTTTCAATCAATATAAAATAGCAAACGGCTAATTTATAATTATGAGGTTGGTATTTGACAAGACATAGAATAAACGCAAGGGAGAAAATTATCGCGATTGTTCTGGGGATAGTCTTATGTTTTACCACATAACCGGATATTGAAATCAAAAGTACAATAAATTCGCGTATTGCTTTAATCAAATTAGTGAACATATTTTTGTACGGCATACCCGCTTATTCATCAATCATGTTCGCAAAAACTATCAAACTTTCCAGCTCTTTTTTGATGAAGCTTCTTCCCCGTATTTCTTCCAGAACTTAGGAGCTCTTTTGGAGATGGCTTCGGAAAGTTTCTTCTCGTCAAAAGCGAGGATTTTTTTATTCTTCATAAGTATCCTGCCGCTTGCTATTGTCGTATCCACCTGGCAGTTAACAAGGCCGAAAATAAGATGCCCTAAGAAATTGCCCGAATTAAGCGGCGTCGGCGGAAGATAATCCATGATGGCGATATCCGCTGTTTTACCTTTTGCTATTTGCCCGAAAGTTCCACCGAAAATGCGGGAAGCTATTTGTGCGTTGTTCTGCAGCAGCATCGTCGGGGCTTCCATAAAGCCGACCCTCGGGTCAGCATTGGCGTGGCGGGCTACAAGGTAAACACAGCGGAGCTGCTGCAGCATATTGGAACTCATACCGTCGCTTCCGAGGCCTGTGAGAACACCTTTCTTAAGAAGTTTCAGAACATCCGCCCAGCCCACGGCGTTATTCATATTGGATTCGGGGTTATGAACCGCTATTGAATCGGATTTTTTTATTAAATCTATTTCTTTGTCATTAACATGAACGCAGTGTACGAGTATCGTTTTTTTACCGAGAGCGCCTAATTTATTCAGCCTCTCAACAACTCTCATCCTGTGCTTTTTGAGCGACGCGTCTTCGTCGGATTTAGCTTCCGCCACATGCACATGCAATCCGCAGTTATATTTTTTCGCCAGCGCAACGGAGGCCTTTAAGGTTTCGTCATTCACGGTAAACGCCGCGTGAAGGCCGACCATGCATTTGATAAGAGGATGATTTCCCTTTTTCAGTTTCTTTAAAAATCTCTCATTCTCCTCAACGCCCTCAAGGCCTTTGCCGTATCTGTCGCTTGAGCCAAGAGTGAGAGCGGCGCGAATTCCGGCTTTTTCACAAGCCTTCATCAGAGTGTCCAGAGAACCAATCTGGAAATTTTGGCTCTCATGATGGTCTATTATCGTCGTCGTGCCCCAGCGTATACATTCGCCGAGAGCGTAAAGAGCCGAAAGATAAATATCTTCTTCATCAAGCGCTCTATCAAGAGGCCACCATAACCTGTCAAGCACTTCCTGAAAGTTTTTCGCGGGCGTGCCCGGAATTCCCATGCCGCGCGCCATTGTAGAATAAAGATGATGGTGGGCGCATATAAAACCCGGCAGCACCACTTTGCCGGAAGCGTCTATCACTTTTACGCCGGACCTTTTAATTTCAGATGCCACGGCATCAATTTTGCCGTCCTTTATATACACATCGGCATTCCTCACATTCTTGCCGTCAAATATCGTTCCGTTCTTAATTAAAATCTTGCTCATAAATTCTCCTCTTTATCTATTGCGGCGAAAATTTCCCCGCTTTTATTAAAAACAATTCTATCGCTATTAATTCTTCTTCCGCTTTTTCTTTCAGTTTTTCTATCCAGGTCGCGGTCGCCTCATGTATGGCTTTCAGTTCGCCCGCATCCAGCCACAGCCCGTCGCATTCGGAACAAACATCAACCCTGATGCCGCTTTCCTGCGCGTATTCTATGGTGTGCAGCGCTTCATCGCATCGCGGGCATTTCAATTCGCCCCGATAACTTTTTGACACGGCGCCGGCGATGCCGGAATCCAGTTTAAACCAGTCCTTCTGCTTTTTAATTTCCCTCAACTCGTCCTTATCAAACCAGAAACCGCCGCAGCTTTCGCACTTTTGGTAAACAACGTCGGCAAAAATACCGTCTCTCAAAACTTTTTTACATCTCGGACAATCCATCGGAGCCCTCCCTTATCAGTCTTCTTTGAGCTGCTTCATTTCTTTAGGCGTTCTCTTTCTCATTTCAAGAGCGCCGGTAAAACATTTCTTCGTGCATATTGAACAGCCTATGCATTTCGCGGGGTCAATTTCCGGAAAGCCTTTTTTATCCAGTGATATCGCCTGATAGGGACAGCGGGCGCAGTTGCCGCAGCTAAGACAAATCTCTTTGTCTTTCAGCGACGATATTTGTTTCGTCGGCGAAATATCCATA
>Ga0180732_1001793_pt1 | contig 12454 bp, 18 predicted proteins | sample KR11_01MetaG_FD_148674 | JGI IMG/M metagenome (GOLD analysis project Ga0180732, IMG submission 148674) | Groundwater microbial communities from the Olkiluoto Island deep subsurface site, Finland - KR11_0.1 MetaG | ecosystem: Environmental > Aquatic > Deep subsurface > Groundwater | place...
TTGAGGGTATTATCCCTGCACTTGAGTCATCACACGCTGTCGCTTATGTCAAGAAAGCAGCTGCGTCTGGCGAACTGGGCGATGTTGTTGTGATAAACCTCTCAGGAAGGGGCGACAAAGACCTTGATACCGTGATGGGGATGAGAAAATGAGGATATCTGATAAGTTCAGCGAGCTTAAGAAGAAAAAAGAAGGTGCCCTGATAGCATACATCTGCGCAGGTGATCCGACGCCAGATGCCACAAAAGAATACGTGACCGCGCTTGTGAGGGGGGGCGCTGATATCATCGAGCTGGGACTTCCTTTCTCTGACCCCACAGCAGATGGACCCACTATTCAGGCCGGGATCGAACGTGCGCTCAACGGTGGAATGACCCCTGATATTTATTTCAGGACTGTGGCTTCTCTTAAAATGCATATACCTCTTGTGGTAATGACATACTACAACATCATTTTCAAAAGAGGGCTTGAGAAGTTCGTGAAGGACTGTTCTGCTTCAGGGATATCAGGGATCATTGTGCCCGACCTGCCGCCTGAAGAGTCGGGCGAACTTGCCGGATTCTGCAAGAAGAATGATGTTGACCTGATCTTCCTGGTTGCGCCTACAACCACGAATGAAAGGTTAAAGCGTATACTTACTGAAGGAAAAGGCTTTATTTACCTGGTGGCACGCCTGGGCGTCACAGGGGCAAGGTCTGATGTTGCAGCATCGACGCGCGAATTGATAGAAAGGGTGATAACCACAACTCCAAAAGCTGTGGGATTTGGGATATCCAATGGAAAACAGGCTGCTGAAATTATCCGCTCCGGAGCTGACGGAGTGATCGTGGGTTCTGCATTTGTGGATATAATCGCAAGCGGAAAGGATGTTCCTGCGAGGCTTGAGGCGCTGGCGAGGGAGCTAAAAGAAGGGGCTGCGCAGGGATGAAGCCAGGCAAGGAAGAGGAATCATAGTTAAGAATCTAATTTTTAACACTTATTATATGGGGTATTTTTACAGTATTATTCATCATCTTCAAATTTGGTATCTATATGCCTGAAAAACATCGAAAGCCACATTGAATATATTCCGTTTGACAGCAATCCGTTGTTGGGGAAGGAATCTGTATTAATATAATTCGAATCCTGTCCCAGTTCTGTTGTGTCTCCAAAATATACACCCATCTTTCCTTTTTCATCAAAACCCAATGAGATGTTCATTTGCTCAGACTCCGAGTTCTGAACCGGAACTGATGTAATATACTTTGCAATGTTTTTCATATTTCCTCTTTTTTGCAGTTCAAATAATGGTAAACTGCTTTTGAAATCGCCTCTTTGATGGAAGATTCACCGGACCTTTCCTTTAAAGCAACAACATCTTCCTGTGGTAATACTGATTGAACGTGGACTATTTTCATTTTTGTTTCTCCTCCGTAAGTCAGCAAAAATATGGTTATCATTATACTCATGATAATCTTGATTATGTATATAGTTTTCTACTTCTAAATATATTATTGACCAATTTAAATCAAATAAAAATTTGTAATATTGTATAATATCAAGTATAATTTTAATTAAAGGATTTTCATTAGTTATTTTTGTTTTTTATAATCTAATTTACTTTATTTTAAGTTTTAATTGATTATAAATAGTCTTAATATGATTAATGACAGCTATGAAATTTATTAATTCAGCCTTAATTTTACTGGACACATTGTAAAAACTTGCAAGTATATGGGGAAATTATGGATAACATTATATGTAAAGCATGATATTATCGGTTTTCATTATAAACGATGCATTTAATAATGAAAAAACAAAAGGAACTTAATGATGATCGGACGATTCAAGTACGATAATGAGATATTTTACGGTGAAATCAAGGGCAATCGTGTTGTCGTAAACCGGGAACTGTATAATGATACATTCCTGTTAATTGACCTTCAGTTATTGCCGCCAGTCAAACCTACCAAGATAATATGTGTTGGTCTTAATTATCTGGATCACGCAAAGGAGCTTGGCATGAAGATCCCTGAAGAACCTGTGTTCTTCCTGAAACCAGTTTCTGCTGTCATAAGCTCCATGGGAAAGATAGTTTATCCTGAAATGTCCAGGCATATTGATTACGAAGGGGAACTTGCGGTTATAATAGGCAGGCGCTGCAAGAATATCAGCAGAAACGATGCGCAAAGCGTTATTATGGGGTATACCTGTTTCAATGACGTTACAGCCCGTGATCTTCAAAATAAAGATGTTCAGTGGACGCGTTCCAAGAGTTTTGATACGTTTGCCCCCCTTGGTCCTTACATAGCAGACTATATGCTTGATGTCAGCAACCTTGACATAAGAACACGTGTAAATGGAAAGCTCCGCCAGGATTCAAATACTTCTAACATGATATTTGATGTGCCATACCTTATAGAGTTCATCTCAAGTATAATGACTCTTGAGAGGGGGGATATCATTTCTACAGGAACGCCTTCGGGCGTAGGTGAACTGTTCGTTGGCGATGAGGTGGAAGTTGAAATAGAGAATGTGGGGCTGCTAAAGAACACCGTTGTTGCGAAAAATTGATCTGAATATTTATATATACCTGAATGTTCATCCCTTCTTTTTATTAGGGATGAAAATAATCTATATTGAAAAACCTACCAGGTGAATTAAATGTCAGAAATATACGATACTGTATGGGAAACCCGGAAACATAAACCTCCTAAGAAGGAAGAAGAGAAACTCATTGAATCAAAAATGCCATCCAGCGACCGCGAAAGATTAAAGGATAGTATAGAAAGACGAAGAAAATCATACGGACATTGAAATAATTTTTTTTCAGTATCCATCGTTTTTTATTAGTTAAAACACTGGACTGTAAACTTCTTTTATATAATAAAAATAGTACGCAAAAACTATTGGCAGTTTCATGCAGGTATTTGTAACCGCTATTTGACCAGCGCAGCAATTCCGCACGATTTCGAAACCTTTATCTAGGAGTACTTTCATTAAAAATGATGGGCATTATGGTTATTATCATAATGACCATTTGAATTTAAACTAAGACAACACAAAAAAAACAATATTCCAAAAAAGGAGAGATAAAATCTATGAAATATTCTAAAGGCGACATAGTAAAATTCAAACTGGAATCTGGTGAAGTGCAAAAAGGAGATGTACGGTATATAGAAAAAACCCGTCGCGGAGAAATATTGTACATAAACAGTTTCAGCCGATGGGCTTATAAGGTACCTGAAAAAAGGGTAATATCACGGGTACATATTAGAAAATAATTCAAAATCTTCCAGGACATGATCTGGAACGTATCATAAAAAAACTAACGGTGCCCATCTTTGCACGATGGGCATTATTTTAAATACTTTTAATTCCGACTATAATAGTCATGACAATGTCTAAAAAAATAATGGAGAGAAAAGAAAAGGATCGAAAAGAGAAAATAGCAGGGCTTGAAAAAATGGCAGCTTCGGGAAGCGGAGAGGCAAAAAAGAAGCTCGCAAAAGAAAAAAGAAAGTTGAAATAATACTTATTTCATGATCTCTGATGGGGCGCCGCACAGTTTTACCAGTGCCTCGGCTTCAATAAAATGAAGCTGGGCAGGAATTATAAGGATGTGCAGCGGCGCTCCAAAATCGTATTTTTTTAATTCAGGAAGATAATCGGCATGTACAACAGGTAATTCGCTCCCTGCTCTTGCTATACCCACCCCTATTGCGTTCACAAGCACTCCTTCGCCCCGCCGCTCTTCCAGTCCAGATAGTATTGATATGGCAGTTCCTATGTCCATAAAGCGTTTCTCAAGTTCAATAATATCAAGAAAAACCAGAGTATGAAGGTTATTTTTCAGGTTCATTTTAATGACATCATACGGCGCCTCTGATATGATGACCTTATTTTTACGTTCATAGGGGAACGGAATGGTGGTTGATTTGCCAAACCTGTAGTTCTGCAGTCCGCTCAAACCTGAGGCTGCTGATGAAATGGATGGAGCGTGAATGATAGCGGTATCAATACCCATGTCCCTTGCACGAAGGCGCAGGTCAATATGTGTTGTAGCGATCATGGCATCACCCCCGGTCAGGAAAACCACGTTTTTCTCTTTTGCCTGGGAAAGCCATTCTGGCGTCTGTTCCACATCCTCCCGTGACAGGACGTTGATATTTTTGCCAAAAAACTTCTCAAGTGCATCAATGGTCGTGCCCATAAGATGGGAAGTATAGAATTCCGCATATACGATATCCGCTTTTCTTACAGCTTCCAGTCCCTTTACTGTGATATCTTTTTCATCAAATAATCCGAGTCCTATAAAAGTGAGCACATTCCTTAATAGTCCTTCGTGTTTGTAAGTTTTGCTATGAAAAAGTATAAACTGGAAGCGTGTTATTTGAGTAATAAAGGCATTATCCGGCATTGTAAATATGGAATCCCGATACATCAGAGTACCTAAAAATGAAGGGGAACGGACTAGGCTGGGACTTATCGAACTCGGTGCTGTAAATAAGAACCTGAAGATAAAAAGGGAGGATGATGATGTATTGATCCCTGTGCTCAGTCGCGTCGAAGGTTATGAGGGCGGAGTCGGGGAATTTGAAGAATTGATTATAGTGCGTTCGCCTGCAGAGATCCTTGGATTCTCTCCTGCTTATGAACAGATCGGTGATATAGCGATAATTGACAGGCAACAGGTGCAGGCAGAGAGGGTCGCGCAGGTCCTGCTGAAACAGAACAGGATAAAGACGGTACTTCAGGCAGAAACCTCTGTTACAGGGGAATTCAGGACGCGCAGCGTTTCAATACTGGCTGGCGAGAGGCGTACCGAGACGCTATACAGGGAGAACGAATGCAGATACCTTCTTGACCTGTCTAAAGTATATTTTACTCCCCGTCTTTCAACAGAGAGGGCAAGGATCGCAGCCCAGATACGAAATGGCGATAAAGTAGTGGATATGTTCGCAGGTGTGGGACCATTCAGTATCCTGATAGCCAAAAAATCCCCAGGGGCGCATGTGATCGCCATAGATAAGAACCCTGATGCGGTCAGGTACCTGAAGGAAAACGTTTTACTCAACAGGGTCAGGAACGTTGATATCAGGGAAGGAGATGCCAGGGATGCCCTGAAAGAAGTATCCGGGGCAGACCATGTTATCATGAACCTGCCTCACAGCGCCCTCGAATTCCTGGAAGCAGCTTTTGGAATTTTGAAAAACGGAGGGGTCATTCATTTCTATGCAATAGCCCATGAAAATGACCTTTTTGATGGCATTTTGGCGAGAATTGAAGATATAGCAGGTCAAACAGGCTTGAAGATAATCCCCCTGGATAAGAGGATAGTAAGACCCTACGCGCCGTACCAGTTCAATATCTGTATCGATTTCCGGGTAATTTCATCACAAGTTATTTAATATACATGTTCTAATAAGGATTGCCTTCGCTATTATAGAACAGTAACGGAACATAAAATAATAAAATAATGATTATTGGAGGAAATTTAATTGGCACGGATGCATACACGAAAAAAAGGACAGGCTGGTTCAACAAAACCAAATAGGAAAGAGCCTGCAAAATGGTCAAATACGAATAAGGATGAAATCGAGAATACGGTCCTTCTGCTTGCTAACGAGGGAAAATCCACCAGCGAAATTGGCATGAGCTTAAGAGATCGTTATGGTGTCCCTGATGTCACCCTTGTGACAGGCAAGAAGATACAGGCAATCTTAAAAGAAAAGAACCAGGCGCCGAAGGTACCTGAGGACATACATAATCTGATCGTGAAAGTCCTTGACCTGAACAAGCACCTTGAGAAGAACCCGAAGGATCTGCACAATAAACGCGCAATCAATAACATGGTATCAAAGATCAGGCGGCTTCAAAAGTATTATCTCAGAGAAGGCATTCTTCCCACAGGCTGGAAATATTCATTAAAAAACGCAGAGATGCTTATATCAAGATAATAGAAAGACAACTGTGTTAAAAAGGGATAAGTATATATGAGATTAGATACTATCTAATCTCATGAAATCCATAAGCCAATTTTTAGAATTATACCCGAAAAAGAATACAAAAGATGTGTACCGGGCCGGGATATATTCGTTCTTTGAGTTTTATAACTCCGAGATCAAACGTAGCGGTAAGAGAGTAACGGAAAACGAAGCAGGGCAGTTTGAAAAAGAGGCGAAGGCGTATCTGCCTTTGAATGGGGGGAAAAATGCAGATTTAGAAGTTTACGTCAATGATTTAATGCGCTTCGCTGCACATCTTCATGATAAACCGCCAAAGACCGCTAAAACATACCTGGGCGCAACAAAGGAATATTTAGGTTACAATGGGATAGAATTCACTCAAAGGCAGTTGAAAACCATCCGGTTGAAGTTACCTAAAGGCGGAGTTAGAACCGTTGAGAGTGATATGGATAGGAATATCGTCCAGCAGGTTTTACAGCACACCGATATCAAGGGCAGGGCTTTGATCCTGACTTTAGCTTCAAGCGGTATGAGAATTGGGGAGGGATTGCAAATAACCCTTGATGACCTTGTGCCTTTTTTAAATGAGAATCCTGTCATGATAAAAATCCGGGGGGAATATACGAAGACTGGAAAGCAACGGTTTGTCTTCATATCCGGGGAAGCAAAGGACGCGTTGGTTGAATGGTTAAAGGTTAGAGATCAATACCTGAAAGCCGCCGTGAATAAAAACCGCGGGCTTATTGATAATGGCGCCGGAACCAAAACTTTAAACGATAACCGGGTATTCCCTTTTTCCGATAACAATGCTTTAGAGATGTGGACAAACGCGCTTACAAATGCAGGGCTTCTCACTATCGATAAGGGTACGAACCGCAAGCAATTGAGGCTCCACCAGCTCCGCAAGTTTTTCAGGTCGCAGCTCGCCCTTGGCTGCCCTGTGGATATAGTAGAGGACCTAATGGGACATGAGGGATATTTGACTGACGCTTACCGGCGATATACGAAAGCGCAGATGGCGGAATACTACCTGAAGAATGAGCATCACATTACTATAACGCAAAATCGGTCAGTTGAGGAAATCAAGAAGGAAATCACCTCAGAGATGAATGAGGCCATAAAAGGGCTTGTGGTTGAGAATCAGGGGTTGCAGGCTAAAAATAAAGAACTGGAAGATAAGCTCACCAGACTTGAAAAGGTTGTAAAGGTCATAAGCAAGGTAGCCATGGAGGACCCAAGCATGCTGCCTGCCATGAAGGATTTTATGAAGGATTGAGATAGATCGCTGGGATGAGGCTATCCACGCCTTTATTTTTCGGTGCGGCGATGTTTCCCACCGGTCAGAGAGATTGGGGGGTTGTTATCTTTTATTTTATTATGTAGAAGGTCAAATGGAAAACCAAGCTCGGCATAAAATTCATCTTTTTCCGATAACAATATTTTAGTAATCTTGGTAAAATTCTCTATGTTCATGTCTTTTTCAAGGAGATATTTGTCCAGGATTAATTCTGCAGCATCTTTTTCGATTAAATTATTTAGTATTTTTTCTTGTTCTTGATATGGTGTTGTTATCACAAATTCTATTTTCTTAAATCCATCGGTTTTTTTTATGGCTTCCCTTAGGCGCACACTACTTTTGATAAAATGATATAAAAAGCGAATGAATCTCTGTATTACCTCTTGTGCGTGTATATCCTTCTCACACTGGATGGTCATCAGGTAAAGGATAATGTGCCCAACAGGCATTGTTTCATATGACCTGTCTATTGAATTGCCTAATGCCGCTTGTGTTTTTTCAAATTTTTCTTTATTACCAGCCTGTGCATATTCTCTTAGTAACTTTGCACCTTGAGTGAATTGCGCTTTATATGCAAAATCAAACGATTTGAAGAGAACTGCAGCTACGATATCAGGATAAAGCGGGCTTCGGTCAAAATAAAGCGGATTGATTTGATACTTGCTTTTCCTCGATCCTTGTTTTAGAATCCATTTCGTTTTCTGCAGAGCTTTTAGTTTTTTTGCCAGGACCGGACGACTTATAATTATAGCTTTTAGCAGCTCTCCGAACGTTTTCGGACTTTCAAATAGCGATTTTAAAATTTTATTTTCTAGCGGTTCTTCTCTCATAACTAATCGTGTATTAGTAAGTCGCAACTAACTTATATCTTACGGTTTACTCTAAGAAATATGAAAAGGAACATCATAATCAATAAAGGGAGCGCACAAGTAACGCTCCCTAAAGCGTTCGCCGAGACACTTCGCCTCGAGAAGGGGGACAGGGTCAATGTGACGCTTGAAGGCGGTAAGATTGTGATCGCCCCGGAGGAGGACTAATGGAAGAGATCTCTCTTCTGGAGAGGCTTGAGCGCTGGGCGACTTGGGCAGAGGCGCAGCTACGCGAAAAAGGGGATGCTGCCCCACTTAGGAAAAAGGAGGAGACAAACTAATATTCACTTTTCTTGTAGGGGGCTGGCTTCCGGGCCCCCGTCGTAAAAAATAGGTGCCGGCCGTGGAAGCCGGCGGATGAAATATTGAACAATAATAACAAGAGCTTACGGATACTTAAAGACGTCGCACGGAGGAATAGTAAACGCATTTCACCCTTTCCTGATGTTTTTTTTGCCTTTTCTAAATACAGAATAACAAAGTCGCAAGCATGGGGCATCTTACAAAAATTGGAGCACAAGGGCGTTATAAAAATTATACCCCACCATGGGATCAGGGTGGCTAACTGGACACTGGTCGAAAAGGATCTATCTTCGAGTGAGGTTTGAATATGGCTAGACCGCGCATCTTGCCCCCTAATCATAGGCACAACATTATGTTCCTCGATTCGCACTGGCAATGGCTCGATGAAGGAGGGAAGACGTGGGGTGGTGGTGCTTCAGGGTACTTGCGGAGAGTTATTGAAAGAGAAATGGAAACAGATAATCTTCAGTTGGATGCTTTGACAAAGACAATCCAGGAGCATCAGGCCGCGATCCAGGGGGAACAGGCACTTGTAGAAGAAATTAAGCAGCGGCAGGCAACGGAAGAAAAGAAGAAAATGGAAGCAGCCGAAATCCTCAAGCGTGAAGTGGAGTTTATTTTTAGTTTGACGACGAACGGCAATGAGCGGAGCATGGACCCCAAAAACCTACAACTGAATCGCGTTATGCGCACCCGTTTATCTGACATTAAAGCGAAACATGGTTTCGACATCTCGTATGGGCTTAAAGAGGAGTTGTCAAAAAAACTAAGGGATAAAGGATACATGGTCGTGTGGGAGGGTTTAGCTATTAAGGAAGTAGAATCGCCCCGACCTTCGTGGCTTGATAAGCTCAAGTAATTTTTTGTTGATTTTTTTTAGTATAACCTGTTTATAGATTAGGTGTGTATGCATACACATACACACTTAATTATTTTTGGGCTTATAGTGTTGGAATTTGAAAAACTCAAAATTAATTACACACCTAACTCTAATAAGATACACACTGAATCCTCTCCCATCCGTGCTTGGAATCAAAAATAAAGTACTTAAGTTCGTGATAACAGCAACAGGATCTTCTCCCACTTCCCCAATTGCTTAAACTGCCGCTCTTCTTCGGTCAGGAAGCGCGATCCAAGCATTTCCTTGCGTATAAGTGCAGCGTTCGCTGGGATCTCCCTTCCGTCCCCCGTCTCAGCGGTCCCCTTTTCTCCAAACGTCCGTGTAGCTATTTCGGAAAATCTCAATCGAGCTTCAACCTGTGCGGGAGTAGGATCTTTCCTAGTTACAGGCACTCGGCGCCAGTACCCAGACTTACTTCCATCCTTTGAAGGCCTGCTTACCCATTCAAGTTCAATATCTTTGAGGTTTAATATTTCCATCAACTCTGTCTTTGTCCCTCAAAACCTTTAAACATATCTTCTCGGCTTTTTAGGGGTAAAATAACGTGAAATGATGATAAAAATCGCTATGCACAGTTGAATTGATGATAAAAATTCCATTTTATCAGTTAATTTCAGTATATCTGCGCATACCGACTCTTCATTTGGCTAATTGATGCATCAATTGACACTCATCAACTTTTTCAACACTTTTCATTAATAACATCAGCCAATCTAAATTATGCCTGTACTTGCTCAATTTTTATTACCGTGGCTTTCATATACCCCCAAGCCAACTGAAAATTCATGAACGATCTTGACGAAACCATTTCCGCACGATTACCGAAGACCAGATGATGCAGAAGAAATCCTAAAAAAAACTTCCTGAAATGAGTGAGGGTACAATCATAGGTTTTCTTGATGAATCATCTCCCCAAACGACAGCAAATACTCAACGAATGTGGTCATTTACAAAACCTACAATATGCAAGAATACTACAAAGTTCAAGGCCAATTCTTTTGGATTTTATGCATTGAATGGGAACTCTGTTATAGACTTCAAAGAGCGTTCAAAAAAAGAATATGTTTGTGAATTTTTGGATGAAATCAAATTGAAAAACCCAATTAAAAATATTGTTGTTATCCTCGATAATTTCAGTTCGCACAGAGCTAAGGCAACTACCGATCATGCAAATGAGATCGGAATTGAATTGGTGTTCTTGCCTCCATATTCTCCTGATCTGAATCCAATCGAATACATCTGGAAAAGTATCAAGAAAATAATCTCAAAAGAGTTCATCATTGACCAGGATCATTTGAAAAAGATCATCCTTGACAGTTTTCAGAATTTTTCATCAAAATTGAGCTTTGCCAAGAGATGGATTGAAAAGTTTCTAGATAATAAGTTAGAAATGTTAGGTTCTTAACTATAATTGCGCTTAAGAAAAAAACAAAAGAAAACTCTATTGTGCTATTTCAAAGGCAGTGGATTATTATTTAAAATCCGCTGAGGAAGAGTAATAACTTACTGAATATCATGGTATAAAGGAGTGAAAATTATTCGGTATCCTGTAGCTCCTGTTATCCTGTCAAATCGGCGCATTCACCTGTAATTTTTTTTATGTAAATAGTGTTTATTTTGCTTAAAATTAAAAAAAATAAACGAAGATTAATTTTTATTTTCTGCCTATACTGATATTCCTAAGCCGCTAATGATGTACTTAGCCTTGTTTACAACAGTGATGGTATCAGAGCCTGCGAACAAAAGCCCCACAAATTTGCCACCTTTATCCACGGCTGAACCGCTATCTCCTCCTGCGGAAAACGGTTGCCGGACGAGTATCTGATCCCTGAATATTGCCCATTTTCCAGAGGTGTAATAGACTTTTACTGATGCTTGCGTGTCTGTAACCTCATTTGAAGTAACACCAGTTGTTCTTCCGCTTTTCCTCACAAGATTTCCGATTGAAACTTCAGTGGTGCCGTTTATTGTGTAGAATCCACTATCAGTCTCATTTAGAACTAAGCCTTGAGTTCCACTAACAGTTAAAGTAGAGATTGCTGCGTCTGCATAATTATTTGCAAAGATTCTCTTGAATTTAATGGGTATGTACTTGTAAAGCGCTCCTATTTGATCACTGCTTGTTCCGCCATCGTATCGTCCAGGTTGCCATGTTGCAGTTCCTATTGGAAGGAATTTTGCATTGCTATCCATTGCTAAAACATGTGCATTGCTTAGAACATAATTATTGTAGGTAACCAATCCGAGAGTCCCTGCGCTAATATACGGATTTCCTACACTTATTCCACCAAACACCGGTCTTTGGTTCACGGTTCTTGAATATGTCGTCGATAGGTATGCTGTTGTATATGTCTCGGTTGTAGTTGTAGTTTGCAGAGCTTCTATTCTTCCTATCACTTCGTGTCTTACTGGGAAGCCTTCAAGCTTTTTCGGAACTTTCCTGCTTATTTCCGGTTTCTCGATGTAGACGATTATTTCCCCTGTTGCCTCATCCACAGAAACACCTGAGACGCCCTCAATAGCAAACAGTTCGGGTTCGTGCTTTTCTCTTACCTCTTTCAACTTTGGTTGAGCTGCACCGCTAACCATTGATATCACGATGACCACAATAGCCAACAAGATTATAGCCTTTTTCATTTGTTCCACCTCTTTGAAAATTTATTTCTTCAGGAGCTTTATGATTGCTTATTCATTCCATCCTCTTTTATGAATGATAAGCATAAAGCAACCATTACTCGCATAAAGATGTATGTTATTGCTGCATATAAATTTTTTGGTCGTGTAAAAACATTGTATAGTCCCGAAACCTTTGATGGGTACTATCTATTACCATTATAATAATTATGATTTTATATGTGAATAGTGTCACAATTATGATAATAATCATTTTTATAGGTATATAGTTATATATACCCCCTGAACCCATGTAAAAGATGCATGTTGTGCGCTAAAGCACACATGCATAAAAAAACGGGCAATGTCCTAATTTAGAATACTTAATGAAAAATCAAGAAAGCCCCTATCGGGGCAATTTTAGGTTTAACATGCTCACATAATCAAAAAGCATATCTTATCTCCCCATTAATGGGTTCATATGCATATCCCTGATATTTCAGGTGTTCAATATATGAGAGAG
>Ga0180732_1001794_pt1 | contig 12451 bp, 16 predicted proteins | sample KR11_01MetaG_FD_148674 | JGI IMG/M metagenome (GOLD analysis project Ga0180732, IMG submission 148674) | Groundwater microbial communities from the Olkiluoto Island deep subsurface site, Finland - KR11_0.1 MetaG | ecosystem: Environmental > Aquatic > Deep subsurface > Groundwater | place...
TTATACTATTCTTATCTGGTTTAACAAGTATCCCTTGTTTGCGGATAAGTTCCAAGATATTGTCAACGTGTGCTCTCGTATCTGTGTACATTTCGATTTCTTGCCTCAGTGTCGGTTTTTTATCTCTTTTCATCTAATCTCATAACTCACAATATTTACTCTCATACAATGCTACCCGGACAATTGACATCACACTTTTGTATTCTTATATTCGATATCTTGGATTTTTTGTATGTCCTCATTTCTTCTCCTGTCGGGGAAAATATATCTCATAAGGTTCTACATAAACCTTGCCCCTACTGGTTGCCACAAGATAACCACATTTCTCTTTGGGTCTATCATCAAGTGCATCATCAAGAATAGTTGCTTCAATCAATACCTTTGTACCTTCTTTTATTCTCATTCAATCCTCCAAATCTGCGAAGTTATCAATATTAACGCCGATTTCCATACCCTTTTGATATTCCTTTACAGCCCTATCAAATTTCTCCATCACCATAGTTAGAATGGTGTTTCCATGTCGACATATTTCTTGCCTATGCAGACTTCACATTGTCCGCTTTTTGTATAACCGTTTCCATGACAACTAGTACACGGCTTAACTTCCCTGAAATTGATTATCTTAACGCCATCCCCAATACCAAATCCATAGGTCTTACCACTTATTGGTTTGTGCGATTCTTTTACCTTGCCAAGCTTTAGTAGTGTATCGTACTTCCCAAACTTATCAATCAGTATTTCCAGGTCAGCAAAGTCCTTAGTAAACTGCCCGCCTCTACCCGCATCAGCACCCTCACCTTTCTGAATGACCGCTATCCCAATCCCGCGCCCTAAATGTTTTTTGATGCTCTGAAGCAGATTGCCAATTAAAAAATGCTCACCACTTTCAATATTTATCCAGTCTACAATGTTTATCCGATCCTTAACAATGTGTTCTGCAAAATCATCATGTACCGGCAGAAGGGTGAATTTGTCATTGCCATTGTCGTCTACCCATTCTACCCAGCCACCATTCTTTACGTCCATAACATCAAGACGATTAAGAAAGCGTGGCATGGGTTCCCCTAATGGATTCGTATATTCATTGCCCATCAATACCGGATTAAGATTAATATTGGCGGCTAGAAACTGGAGTGCTAATGTTGTTTTACCGAAGTTTGACACACCCGCTATTAGAATTAAGTCACCCTCCCTCACAACAACGTCTTCCGAGAAGTCCATTGGAATATGAGTATCAAAGTCTATGGGGAAACCCAAATCAAACGGATTCCTGCGTTCACGTTGCACACTAAAAATAGGTACTGGATAGACTTGTGTAACCACTTTATATATACCTTCCCTCTTACCAACAGGGCGGACAACCCTAGATTCTGCCAACTGAAACATGATGTTACGGACAGCGTCATAAGACTTGGTTCCAGAAACTATATTAAATTCCTTACGGATAGCATTTAGAGAGATTTCCTTCCCCTCTATTTTTTTAAGAAATGCCTTAACTTCCGTTGTTGATATTACACTCACAATTATCCTTTTTGTTGTTATAGTTGTTGAGGGATTCGTGCCTAACTAACAACTACCACAACTATAACAACTATTACAACGCTAGTCATAGGTTTTTCTAGTGGGTTTAGGTTCTACTTTAGGTATGCCCGTTTTGGGTATTATCGTACCCGCTTTGGGTATAGGTTCTTTAACTTCTACTGGGTGTTCATAACTCCAATCCCTTAGAGCAATGGCTTTTAGGCGATTTCGCTCACTTGACCTTAGTAACTGTTGCCAGCGTTGCTCTGTATAGCCTGAAGCGATAAACCTTGTGTGTTCATCAGTCATTCGGACTCCTTAATATGGTATATTCGTATCAACTGGTGGGTTATCATCATCGCTAAAGAGGCTCAATAGTATGCTTGCTTGTGGCTGAGAGAGTTCGCTTGGTTTCTTGGCTACCCATCCCCTGCTTTTAATTTCAGCACTAATCTTCGCTTTGTTCTCTGGTATTTTAAGCAGTTCGTTGATTGCCGCTAGTGTAATAGGGCCAACCTTTGGAACGGTAAGCGTACCGGGAGGCGGGACATTATCAAGGGCTTTGGCTACTTCTGCCTTAGTGATTGGGCTTGCAGGTGGTTTAAGAGGCTCTATTTTGCCTTGTACGTAGCCGGAGCATAGTCTGTCTCTAATCCACTGGCGCAAACCAACAACCTCCGGCTCACCATCTTGCAATTTACCAGCAACCCATAAACCGGTTGTGTATTCGGCTGCCTGTTGTGATTCAATGCTTAGTTGTTTTAAGCGGTCTTTCTCTGCCCAATCGTTCTTACTCATCTCGTCTTTAGGGTAGTTCCGCTTCTCTTGTTCTACCTTAAATACTGGCTCAGTTTTGGGTTGCTCTTTTTTCTTGGCTTCGTTGCAGTATGTCCCATCCTCTAATTTATGAGAGTACCAGGACTTATCACCTTTTTCATACTTCTTGTAGTAGCATTGATGTTCCTGACAATAATGTTGATTTTCTGTTGTCATTTATTTCTCCCCTATGATTCCATTTTTATTACATTTGGTGCAGTTACCACTTTGGCTGATTCATACAGGTCTGTTGCATCCTTAAAGGTCTTTTCCTTGTCATTGTCTCGTGCCGTCATAGTAAACCCATCAATGCCCTTAGCTGATTCTCTCTTGAAAGTACACTCATACTGAAATTCCTGATTATCCATTTTGATTCTCCTTTTTAATTTGGGTAGTTTTGCAACGTGCCCAGGTTGGTTCTTTACGTTCCCTCTTATTTACTGGAGCGACCAACAGCCTTTATATTTGAGAGGGCATTACCGGCTATCTCGACGTCAATTTACTTTTTAATTTGAAGCCAGCCAGTAGCCTACACTTGCCTCTGGCGTTTTGCCTTTCATACCAAGACGAAGTAGCCCTTTCGGGTGGCTGGCTTTGATGCTGGCTATTCCATTAGGCTAAAACTCAAGTAATATCCTGATTCAGCCAGGTTGCATTAGTGTTAGCTATTCGCCACCAATCATACCTACTACGGATCACCCGTAATTCAGCATCCCCTTTGTGCTGGCTCGACTCTGATTTCGCCCACCCTTACCATACTGATAAAGATACCCGCCGATAGATTTGACTAGGGACACCAGCATCCCCCACCTAAACCCCGACCACCTCTAATGTTTTGATTCTCCTTTTTAATTGGTGGGTAGGTTGGGCTACCTCATTTATTCAATGTCTGGTTTATATCAGTCCTTATTGTAGTTAGGCTTCCTTTTCACCCAACCTATTCCCACCCTGCAAGCCAGCACGCTTGCCTCTGGCTGGCTTTGATGCTGGCTCGGTTGCTAGAATCCTTAAGGCACCGACTAATCAGCGAATTACACGCCTGCGACACCAGCACACCCCACTACTTCCCGACTACCCCTAATGTTTTAATGCTTTTTCACCCCCTATTATTTAATCCACTTCGTGTGGTACATATTGACATACTTCTCTGAGATCTCCTTACCACACTTGACGCACTCAAAATGTATGTGCATATAAGCCTCGTGAAACTCCTGACCGTGAACATTGCCTTTTAGTCCTGAGACAATCTTTGCCAGGTTAGAGCCGCAATAAGGGCATCTATAATTAGTAGGTTCAGATTTAGTAGTCCTCTCAAACGGTTTATGTCCTGTCATACCTACCATGCTCAGATCATTAATCATTGTTGTTTCCATTTAAGTCTCCTTTATTGCGTTTGATTATTTGTCTGACTCGTTCCCGACTCAATCCAAATTGTCTGCCTATCCGGGCATTTGATAAACCGAGCCTATCTAGTTCCATGATTTTTCTGTTTCTTGTAACGCCATCTGGCAAAGCACTAATTATTTCTATCTCACGTTGTGTAAATGGTGTATGTGCTTTACGATGGCAGGAAACACACAATAATTCAAGTTGATCGGTATCCTGATAGTTTTCGCCATTGTTTGCCTTGTGATGTACATGACCGGAATATCCTACAATAATACCACAAGATTCACATTTTCCATTCGCTCTATTGTAAACAAGTTTCCATACATTAGTAGGTGGTCTTAATAATTGTTGTACCCGTTGACGAGAGATTCCTAATTCCTTGCCTACTTGGGCATAAGATTTACCCTCTAACTTCATCATCAGAGCGGTATGTCTAATCTCTACATTTCTATCACTTCTCATAGCTAAATCCTAGCATAGGTACTAGCAAATGTCAAGCATTATTTTTACAGTTCCATCCCGTTATAGAATACTACCAGAAACCCGACTGCGCCTATAACTGCCAACACTGTTATGAGTATCATATTATTCACCATCCTTTAGTTCGTTTAATTCCTTTTGTGCTTCCTGTGCCGCGATTTCAACAATCAGCTTTTTAATGAGTTTGGGTAGTTCCGCCCTGCTCTTATTGAACTATTCGAAATTTTCGAATAGTTGAACCTTAATAATACTGTGCGGTTCGAGCATGTGAACTGCCTGGCGTAAATTCCATAATCTAGTCTCCAAACTTTACAGCCCTGCAGGTGTCAAATTTCCTGCAAAAGCAACATAGCTGAGTATTTACATTACGATTGTCTGCCGGGCATTTTCTTGTTTTCATTCCGTTTTCTCCTGTTTTACTTTCATAGTACGTCTGCCATACTGGCTACAGTCTTTATTAATGCATCGGTAGGTCTGTTTCTTATGTACTCCAGACCAGCCTTGACCGGTGAGTTGTCTGATCTTCCCGCATTCAGGGCATTCCTTAAGATTCATTCTCACACACTCCTATTTTAATATTACTTTGATAGCTTCTGACTTCTGCCATGCGCTCACGCTCTATTGTCTTTGAATCGTACATTTAGTTTAGCTCCTATTAATTTATTTATGATACGTACAGATACCAAATCTCATTGAGTCTGCTTTGATTGGTTTGTTATCGTGTTTACAGATACCGTTGTTATTGAGTTTGCAAGTGTGGCATTGTGGGAATCTATCCATTTTGTTTTCTCCTATTACTTTATTTAACTATTCATATCATCTCATATCTAATTATGGCTGTCAATACCCCGTTTACACTCAATAACTAATTTAGCCTTAAAATATATATTGTAAAGTAATATTAGCCTTAATTATACCTTAAGATATGATATGGCTAGGCTTGAATATAGCAAAAAAGTATGCTAAACTCAAGTCGTAGCGAGAGACGAGCTTAAGCGAAGCGACTCATAAAGCAAGTCTATCGTCCTCCTCTACTCACTACGTCCCACGGGGATACTATATCTAAATATCATTCCTTAATTAATTTACTCTTTAAAGAAAACATATTTAATCTCTTATCACCCCCCGTTGCGCTCACCCCCCTCTTCCCTCTTAATACCCGGTTGCTTAACTAGAACACTTGTGCTATAATATATACCAAATGGATACTACTAACATTCTAAGATTCGTATCCCTCGACTACTTACTCCAACGTGAGCTGGGCACCGCCTCAAACCCTGACCTCGATGACTACCCGGGCGAAAACCTCTGCGATGACATTATGAGGTTGTGCGAGAATACCAATGACTGACCTCCGCTCTGTTATTGATTGTAACCCAGCTCTCAATGCCGTGTTCGTTAAGCGTGATGAGCATGGGCGCTTACTACCCGGTGGAGCTATGCTTAACCCCGCTGGCAGACCACCTAACCCAGTGTCCTTAGTTAAACGACTTAAGGACAGGCTAGAAGCCTCGCCTAAAGAACAAGATGACATAATCAATAGCTTACTCGGCTTGTCAAAGACTGAGATGAGTGCTATACAACTGTTGTTCGAGCGGGTAGACGGCAAAGTAGCCTCAGAAGTCAACTTTAAGGGCGTAATGATCAATATAGGCGATGAGTTTGCCAGGGAAGCACTTGAGACTAACCGGAAGCAATTAGAACAAGCCAAACAGACCTATTTACTGGATGATCCTAGTTGACAAAACGTTGATAATGTGCGCCCCAACCATATAAATAATGGGTTTATAGCTAATTATGAGGCTAGATGTACTTTACCTAACAGCTATTATGCGCCCCGACGTAGCTAGCAGGCTGTAACACTATACGTATGTATATATAGTAGTAATAATAAATAGGTATAGGTAGGATAGGTAGGATTGAAGTGGCATGGCAAGAGGGTTAGGGTTATTAGTATGTTTGACCTCGAGTAAAATTTTCTAATCAAATTTGAGACTAATTAACATAATAAGAGAATTAAGATGAAAGAAGAGAAGAAAGAATTAAGGAAAGCGATAATAGACCAAGCGATGGTAATAGTGGGGAAGAATGCGCCGGTGGAGGAGGTATTGCGGGTAGCGAAGTTAATAGAGGAGTTTATAGAAGGGGATTGATAACGATAGTAGGGAGGGTAAAGAGATGCAGATAGTGGGGAGTTGTCCGAAGTGTGGTGCGCCGATATATTCAATGGATGAGGGGTGGATGAGTATACTACCTCCTCCCGTACATTATACTTGTTGTTGTGTTGCGCAACCACAGAGTAGAACAGTAACATCGACAAATATTATTCTAGATAAATAATGGATACGATAGTAGGAAGGGGGGAAATAGGCAGGGGATTATATGCATATCTGAGGCGGTATGGAGAGGTCAAGTTAGTAGGGCATATGGAGTCGGTCGGGGGGTATTGTTATATATGCAGTGGAGTAACGAAGACAAAGGAATGTGAAGAGAGGCCGTTAGAGGCGTGGAAGGTCAATGTAGAGAACACGGTAGAGATAGCCAGTAAGACTGAGGGGATATGGATAAGTAGTGAGCGGGTCTTTGACGGGAGTAAGGCTTACAGGGGCAAGTGGGATAAGAGGAATCCGACTACTGAGTATGGAAGGCAGAAGGTAGTAACGGAGAACTTCTTATTAGGGGATGGGTATGGGGTCATACGGTTCGGCAAGGTCATCGGGTGGAGTGTACCGTTATTTGAGGGGTGGGTGGATGATTTACGTAAAGGTAAAGAGATACATCCTTTCAGTAATATGTCCATGGCGCCTATATCTTTAGGGTATGCATGCGAGGTATTAAGGAAGATGCGGGGGAGGGTAGGGTTATACCAGGTAAGCGGGGACAAAGATATAAGTTATGATCGGATAGCGTATCACATCTGTAACTATATGGGAAAGGATTTAAGTTTGGTGAAGCCCGTAGAGAGTGATAGTCCGCATCCGTATACGACATTAAAGAGTGATTTTGAGACGTCTGATTCGTGGGAAGTGATTAATGACTGGTGCCGTAAAAGAATTCAATCAGGTTGAGTACGATAAGAGGATAGACAGTATTCTCTTAAAAGAACCGAGGGATTACACTCCTGAAGACAACGCCTATTTAAGGTTAGAACATCAGATGTGTAAAGAGAATATCTACCGGTTCATTCGGTATTGCAAGATTATAGAAGCACCAAGTCCCACGGCGCCGGGCGGGGGTTTGGTCCCGATGCAGATATATCCCCATGTTAAGAAGACCATTAACGCCTTCCTTAAAGAAAGGTATATCACGATTCTCAAGGCACGGCAGATCGGGCTTTCGACTACTATCTCAGGGTATGTTCTCTGGTATGCCATCTTCCACGAGGGAGCAAATGTCCTCCTGTATTCTAAGGGAGAAGCTGAGTCCGCCGAGTTACTTGATAAATCCAAGAGGATATACGACCAGTTACCCGTATTTCTAAAGCCGAAGTTAGGGGCTGAGAGTAAGAGTGAAATGGGATTCCCTACGGTCAAGAGTACGATAAGAGCCATGCCTAGTACCAAGTCGGCAGGTATCGGTTATACGGCTTCTATCCTTGTCTGGGATGAACACGCCGAACATGAGTACGCCAGAGAGAACTACTTACACTCTAAACCAACGATTGACAGAGCGGGACAATGTATCAGTTGCTTCACGGAGAACGCCTGGGATAAAGATAATCTGGCGACTGAGTTATTTGAAGATGCACTGAGAGGTAAGAACGGCTGGAAACCCATCTTCTTCCCCTATTCCGTAATGGAGGGCAGGGATGACAAGTGGTATCAGGATGTCAAGAAATCTATTCCTGAAGGCGAACTAAGCGGGTTGACCCCGGAACTCTATATGCTGAAGAACTACCCTCGTTCTATCGAGGAAGCGTTATCAGTTCCGCAGACGGTAAGTGCCTTTAATAAAGAAGTCCTTAAAGCCATGTTAGAGGAAGCGGGGAAGCAGCCGAGAATTCAGGTGGCAAGGGAAGGACTGGATTACAACTACATTAATATCTATAGAGACTTCCATTTAGGTGATGCGTATATTGCGGCTTCTGATGTGTCTTTAGGAGTGGGTAAGGACTATCAGGTTACCTGCATTATGAACGCCAGAACCGGGGTAGTCGTAGCGGACATTTTAAGTAACTCCATTAATGAAGAAATATTTACAATGCTGTCCCTGCAGATGTTAGAAGTGTACAATTCCCCCAAGTGGTATCCGGAGTTTAACCTTTATGGCAGGCGGGTTATAGAAATAGCGAGAGCCAATAACTATCGAAACATGGGTTACAGGGATGCTAAGAGAGAGAAACCGGGGTTTGTAACTGATGAGAAAACCCGTATGGACTTATTCGCTGCCCTGATACCGGCGATAAATAACTACCAGATTTCAGTTTTCAATCCGAAGGGTATCATGCAGTTGGGGGATTTAATCAGAAACGCTGATAAGAACGGAAGGATCGAGGCTAGGAGTGGGGGACATGACGATTACCCAATAGCGTTGGGTATCTGCTGGCTAATGAAGAAGAATGTAGATATTACCAGTCCAACTACTGAACCGGTGGATAGTATTCATTATTCTGATATTGGAGACCCCAGAGCGGAGATTATGGAACGGGTCTTAGAGTTAAAGGCGGAAAGGGAAAGGTGGGAGAAAGAAGTTGCATATTCATAATTGGGGAAGGGAATATTATTCAAAAATGTGGAGGGGTTATATCAAGAGATGTTCCTGTGGAACGGGTAGAATCTTGTATAGCAACGGCGATATTGGAATAGTCGGACAAGTAGATGCCGACCACTTCCAATACGGAAAACCGAGATGAAAACTGTTTTAGTCGTACCTAACTTCAGATGGTCCAACTGGGATAAGAACACCCTGTGGCACTATATCCCGTATAACCTGTGTCTCTTAGCGGGTATGGTAAGGGATATAACGGAAGTTACTATTGTTGACGCTTATAAAGAAGACCTGAGTGAAAGGGATTTCTCCAAGAGAATCAAGGACTTAAAACCCGATGTAGTGGGGATTACCGTACTATTCGATCAGTATGCCCCAAGTGGACATAGGGCGGCGAAACTGGTTAAGAAAGTAAACAAGAAAATCAAGGTTGTTATGGGTGGGGTTTATGCCACCACCAATCTACCTAAAGTAATGAAAGATAAGAACATAGACGCTGTAGTAGTGGGGGAGGGTGAGTATATGTTCCGTTATCTGATAAGTCTTTACTTGATGGGTAAGTGGCGGGATAGGCTGGTATTATATGGAGACAGGATTCAAGATTTAGATTATCTGCCCCTACCCTCTTACGACCTCATAGACTTCAATTCCTATGCTAATTCGGCTTCAAGGAAGTCCGTAGATTCTCCCAGAGCATACCCATACGCAAGGGTAATGACCTCTCGTGGCTGTCCGATTAATTGTGCTTTCTGTCAGGTGAGCACAATTTCCGGTAGTGAATTCAGACCCAGAAGTGCGGATAATGTCTTACGGGAAATACAATGGTTAAAAGAAATCTACGGAATCAAGTCTCTTATCTTCGATGATGACAATTTATTGCACAACAAGAAACGAATCACCGAGATATTTCAGGGGATGATTGATAGAAACCTTGTTATGCCGTGGGTATCAATCGGGTTAGCGGTCTTCAAGTTAGACGAAGACCTTTTAACCCTTATGAAAAAGTCGGGTTGTGAGTATATCTCCGTGGCCATTGAGTCAGGAACGGAACGGGTTCTGAAACAGATTATAAATAAACCCGTTAGCTTTGATTATGCCAAGAAGATGGTGAAGTTCGCCAGAAGTTTGGGGATTTATGTGGCGGCTAATTTTATTGTGGGATTCCCTACGGAAACATGGGGGGAAATCAGACAGACCGTAAACTTTGCCGAGGAATTAAATCTGGATTATGCCAAGATATTCCATGCTGTACCCTTACCGCATACAAGGATGTGGGATATGTGCAAACAACTGGGTATTCTAGATGATAAAGTTAATGACTACCAGTGGACCAAGGGAAACATTAATACTAAGGATTTCACATCAGATGAACTGACTATTCTAAGGGCGTTTGAGTGGGATAGAATCAACTTCACCAATCCCGAAAAGAAAGAGAGAACCAGACAGATGATGGGAGTTACCGAAGAAGAACTGGCGGATATTCGTAAAGGGACTCTAAGAAACGCCTGTCAGTTAGTAGGAGTAAAATGATTAAAAAACCCTCTGTAAAAGAAGTATTAGAATTATTCGATAAGACTAACGATATATATATTAAGTCTAAACTCGGTGAGGCATTTTCGGAAGATAACAGATTCTATGAACTTGACTTTCTGGATGACCTGAATATCCCCGTTGAGTTTAAGAAGGACGCTACCGTACCTCCTACGGGAAGGGATAGGGTTGATTCACTGGTTGACCATACCGACATATCACACGCAAGGGTATTCTGCAATAAGAAAAACGACACCGCTATTTCAAAAGAATCCGCCGAGATGTTAAGGAAATTCGCACTAGGCCTGATTCACAGAACTAACGTAGAATCCGATATAAGTCCTCTTCGGGTGAGCGCCAAACACTACTGGTTGCATGGTGCCAGTTGGATTAAGTCAGTATGGGATGCGGATAACTGGCTTGACCGACCCGATAAGAAAGAGGGTGAATCCGATGATAACTATAATGGAAGGTTAGATGAGTGGAGGGATGAAACTCACTCGTCATTACCGATAGTTATTCAGGCTGTAAACCCCGCTAATATCAGACCCGACCCGTATCATAACGGAAGATTGTATGTTTTTGAGGTTAAGAAGAAACTGGTTTATGATGCCAAGCGGTCTAACTTCAAGTGGACTAATCCAAGTAATAAGAAAGAAAGCGAAGAAGTAGAGCAGATTGAATACTGGGATAAGAACTTCAGGTGCGTTCTTATAGACCGTGAACCAGTCTTAAAGGGCGGGGTTGTCCCCCACGATTATGATTGTATTCCCTATACTCTGATTGAAACAGGACTTGGTAATGTGGATGCTGAAGCCAATCCCGTTAAGAGATATGTGGGAATCATACGCTATATCAAGAAACTCCTAATCTCTCAAGCGTCAATCTTCTCGATGTGTGATATTCTCACCAAAATGGAGACAATGATTGGCGGTTATATAACTGGTGCCGATGCTTCAACACTACCCAAGATAAGTCAAGCCTATGGTAAGTGGACTCCTATCGGTAACAAAGACGTTGAATTTCACAAATGGGATAGAAAATTAGCACCGGAACAAGCCTATAGCCACTTAGCCTACATTACCGATTTGATAGATATTCACTCGGCTCCCAGGTCAATGTTCGGGTTAGGAGAACAGGGTGTACGGTCTGGTGCTGACAGGCAATTAGTTCTAGCAGAAGCACAGTCTAAACTAAATTATTCCAAAGATGCCTTTGCTAACGGGTGGGCGCAAGTCTTAACTAAATGCGCCAAGTTAGTCAAGAACGTAATCCCGGGTGATTTTGAAATCTGGTCTCGGACTCCGGCAGACGAATTTGATGTAGTAATTAAAAAGAGTCTCTTCAAGGAACCGTTCAATTTCTATGTTGAGTTCAGTCCTATTTCTGAGGAAGATGAATACAGACGGCATGAAGATTTAATGAGGATGTATCAATCAGGAGTCTATACTCTGGAACACGCCAGGGGTAAGTTATCCGATGTTGACGTTAAGGCACTCGAAAGACAGGGTACAAAAGAGATGCTTAAAGCCTCACCTGCTTATATCCAACTCTTGACACAGGCTTTTGCACCAATGTTCGGTAAGGCTCTAATGGATGCGGGACTTCTCCCCATGCCTGCTATGGGACAACCGGGGCAACCGGGTCAACCTCAGGGCGCACCACAGGGGCAACCACCGCAACAGGGCGCACCCGGTAGGGGGACTACAAACGTACCAAACAGAGCGCAACCCGGTTCACAACAGCAAATGTTAAACAGTATGAAAGCGCAATATGGCACTAACCCACAAGGTCAACAAGGACAGGGCGGCGGTGGGAATACCCTCTTTGGAGTATAGAATGGAACAGCACGTAGAGATGATGAATGAACTAATAGAAGAGGGGATGGCTGTATTAAAGGAATTGTTTGATGAAGAAGTCAAACCGTTAATTGATTACAGAGCTGATATAGAAAAGAAAATAGCTAATCAAGCGATAAAAGAAATGTATATGCTTGAGAGGGAGGCGT
>Ga0180732_1001795_pt1 | contig 12451 bp, 8 predicted proteins | sample KR11_01MetaG_FD_148674 | JGI IMG/M metagenome (GOLD analysis project Ga0180732, IMG submission 148674) | Groundwater microbial communities from the Olkiluoto Island deep subsurface site, Finland - KR11_0.1 MetaG | ecosystem: Environmental > Aquatic > Deep subsurface > Groundwater | place...
TTGTTGAAATAATATCATTCTAAATTCCAAATTCCACATTCTAATCCCTAAACACCTCCCTCGCTTCATTCCAAATCTGATCGTCTCCGTGTTTTACTTTGAGCCAATACCACCATTCCCCTCCCCATAAATAAGCTTCCGAAAATTCCACTTTTTTCACATATTCTATATTCTCGCGGAACTGTTCCAAGCTCATTGATTTGTATTGTTCCTCAAGCGGAGTTTCAATAATCATTTTCGGACCCCACGGCTCTGCCTGCAATTCTATGATTATTATTTTTTCAACACCGGTTATAAACATAATGATCGCCGCTTTTAATCTATAAGAAATTGAAGCGATTGGATAATGGACATAACCAAAATAATCATCCCATACAATCCTATATAAAGTTGTTCCCAGAATATCCGCTCTTTTTCCGGCGCTATACCATGTGCCAAGCTCCCCGCTGTCTGAAATTACAATCGGCCGGCTATCCAGTGAACGGACAGCCGCAATCTCCCTATCCAAAAAATTCTCATCAAATTTCGGACATTCGCCATACGGAAGAAACGGTTCGTTTTCCACCTGCCAAGCAACGATATTTTCTTTATATCTGTATCTTTCCACGACTTTTGTTATTAATTTAACAAGCTCATCTTGCCTTTCGTTTTTATTTAATCCTTTCGCCCAATCCGGAATGTGGCATTCCGGCCAGCGCGGCTGTTTCTGTCCCAGAGTTAAAATAATTTTAATGTTTCTTTTTTCGGCCTCGTCTATCTGCCAGTCAAGATTTTCAAAATAATAATTCCCTCTCTCGTTTTCAATCTCCGTCCAATACGAAGGCAATCGCAATCTTTTAACCCCGGCATCGTCAAGCAAAGCCAGATATGTCTCTTTCCAGTCCAGCCCCAGATGCTGCGCGTAATCCTTGCTGAATGTCACGCCATATTTCACATCCTCCCTTCTCGGCACATAAACAAAATAAATCGCGGTTATCAAAACGGCAAATAAAACAACCCCCGCAAGAATTTTTTTTCTGGTTAGTTTTAGATGGTTTTTGATAGTATTTTTGAGTGTTGGCATATTTTTTTATATTTTTTAACGAATCACCCCGCGGCAAGCCGGCGAATAATTTATAAATTAGGTTTCTCGCCAAGCGAATATTGAAGTTCCTATGCGATTGATTAATAAATTAGGTTTTACAAACACATACGCAAAGCGCGATCCGGAGTCCTGACGAAAGTCAGGAAGAAATATCACGATTCTTTTGAAACTCACTAATTTTACGAAACTTTCAGCCCAAGGCTGATGAGCCTTGGGCTCACATCCTGACTTTCGTCAGGACTCCGGATATTGAAATTCCTTAGCGCTAAATTAAACTTCGCGCATTCTCGGAGCTCAACTCCGAAGCTTCGGAGTTGAGCTCCGAAAATGCTTATACTGAAATTCCTTAGCGGAAATATATTTAACAGCTATACCCTGTTTCCATGCGATCGCATTGAAACAGGGTATAGCTGTTTATTGCATAAAAGCTCTGTAAAAGCTTACCGGAATTACAGAGAACAGTAGAGAGCTCAGCCTTTCTACTGTATTTTTTTATCCCGCCAGCAGAACTTCCGCTGGTTCGGAGCTCCAGCTCCGAACCATATTGCACTTACAATAATTTTATTTTAATAACTTACTGTTAGTGCATCAAGGTTCGCAGTCCAACTGCGAACCAGCAAAAGAAGAAAAAGAACAAATTGCGCAGTAGAATCTAATTTTTCTACTGTATTTTTTTATCCAACCAATAAAACCAGCCCGATTCCGATTAGGATGATGGCGAATATTTTCTGAAAAATTATTTTTCCGCCGGCTTGTTCGTGGTATAGTTTGGGAAATTTTTTGGAAAGAACTATCGCGAATAATAAAATAAAAACATATTGGATGGATTGCAGGGAATTTATTATGGCTATCTTGCTTTCTTCAATTGAAATCGCGTAAAAAATCAAGGTTGCCGCCAAAGCCGCCAGAATTTTGTTCGGGACGAATAAACAGGCGGTTCTTTTTTTGATCGTTTCCGGAGCGGAAAATATTTTTTCTCTGTTCTGTTTAGACGCGAGCAAAAGCATTGCTCCTAAAAATCCGCCAAATTGAAAAAGAAAGAAGCCATCGAAAAAGGACATTTGTAGATATAAGTACTTTATCAAAGTATAATACAACGCAAAAAGGAATCCCGCCAGAACGGCCAACAGGAATCCTTTAGCCATAGAAAATTTGCCGTGATCAAGTTTTGAAGACAAAAGAAATCCGCCCGCAACAAAGAAAGAGAAGGCCATAAACTGCCCAGCTGCCAAAAGCTCGCCGAAAATAATATAGGACAGCAAAACTGTAAAAACAGGAATAGTCGCGCCGACAACGGGCATTACTATTGACGCTTCGCCGAGTTTCAGCGCTTTATAAAAGACCAAAAGCGCGAAAATAAACAGCGCTCCGTTTGCTATGCCTATGATAAAAAGCCGGCTTTCCGGCATTGTAAATCCAACAACTGGAATAAGCGCGAGAAATAGAATTTGAAAAACCCCCGAAAAAAAAGTATAAGCGACCGGCTTCAAAGCCGTATTGGAAACAATATGCTTGTCTATGATAACGACCGTGGCATTCAAAAAGTGCGCGAAAATTGTGATTAGAATCCAAGATAGCATTTTGATTTTTTAATTGATAAAACTTTGTTAATAATTTAGTTGCTTGCTAAAAACTCTTTCAAATTTAACTTCGTCTCGCTTGCTAAACAACGGCAAACCAATCAATTTGTAATCTTTATTTTCCGCTTTTAATAAATCGCCATTTCCATATTTATCAGTGATTTGCTGTAAAAATTCTTCCTTCCATCCTTCTTTACTGTCTTTAAATCCGCCATCCTTATCCGTAAACTGGCCGCCCTTTGGCTCAATAAAAATTTGATAATATAAATTGCCTTTTTTGCCTTTCAGAAATAACAAAAAGTCCGGCTCAAACCCGCGTCCTTGTTCAAAGTCATAAATTTTATATACTTCTTCATTCCGGAGTAAATAAACCTCATTGTATTTTTCATTCAAATTCACAATTCTATTTTTTAAAAATTCAAATAATCCAATCTCCTCGCTTGTGCCGACAAAACCATCCAGCACATACCATTTATTTTTTAATACTTCGTTTTCATAATTTTTATCATATTTTTCCGTATTGATATATTTTTCTTTAGGCTCGCCAAACAGCTGTTCAAAAGTTAAAGCTTCAAAATCAGTTCCGATATAAGGGTTGGCGATTTCTTTTAGCTTTCTCGCGAATTCATCAAAAAATTCCAGCAACAAATCCAGCTTTTCTTCGTTGCTAATATCATCAAAATTATTTTTTGAAGTAATTTTGTTTTTCAGCTCGCGCTTCAATTCATCAAGATAATGCGAATCGTCGTCGCTGTGATAATAAAATTCTTCTAAAACCCGAAGCGGATTTTGCAATTCATTATCAAATTTCCTTTTATTTTTTTCGTGTTCATTATAGACAAAAGGAAAGTAGCGCACGCCTCGCCCGATGAGTTGTATTTCCTGTACGGTCGTTTCTCCGGCTTTTCTTTTTTTGCTTTGTTTATCATGCGCTTCGTCACGCCCTTTATAAAGCCGGACAATATCAAAAAGATTCAGAACATCCCAGCCCTCCGTTAGCCGTTTTACTGTAAATATCGCGCGAATATGATTGTTTTTGTCTTCCAAACTATTAAGCAGTTGCTCCTGTTCTTCTGTCGTTTTTTCTTTAGTAATTGCCTTATTATCTTTTGAGTTAGTTATAATACAGTTTCTTTCATCAAATTCATCTTTGATATATTTCACTATTTCCCGGATATTAATTTTTTCATTTTTAATAAACTTAAGCATCTGCTTAATGTGGCTTTTGCCCTGCTCATAAATTTTGGCTGAATTTAAATCATCCTGTTTTATGCTATTCTCGATATTTTTTAGAAAATCAAAGTCAGATGGTTTTAATTCGCCGACGAGTGATATAAATTTTTTATAATCCTTTTTTGATTCTTCAATAAACTTGCTCCTGAAAAGTATTACGGGCTTAAAATTAGCAATATTATTTTTAAGCGCGATTTGATGGCGATACCAGTTAAAAAGCAAAGCAAGTAAAATCTTTTCCTCCTTTTTTAGCGAGGTGGAAACTAAATTTATTTCTTTGGTATAGCCGGCTTTTAGAAAATCTACGAGCTCAAATTTATAAATCGTTTTCGTGCGATATTTTTCTATAACATCCTCATTTTTAGATATTGTCGCGGTAAATTCCAGTAAAACATTTCTATTTTCAATATTTTGCTTGTTTTTGCCTTTTCTTAAAATTTTATTGAGCGCTGTATTTTCCCAGCTTTTTTCAATATCTTTTTCACTGGCGTTTTCTTTTAATTCAGTTGGCAAGTCCATTTCTGTTTGTCCGTTTTTTATTGTTGAAGCGTTAAGGTGATGCGCTTCATCGCCAATCATTATTAGATTCTTTTTTTGTAAATCCTCAAGCGTAACTGAATTTTCTTTTGCCAAATAAACCGCATTGTGTAATTTGTGAATGGAAGTAAATTTAATTTGAATATCGTCCGCATCGTCAAAAGTTTCCACTTTGCGGATATTGATAGTTTTATCGTCAATCACAATATTTTGCCGGAAAAGATATTTTGTATGATTTTTATTGATAAAATTATTTTCGGTTTTATCAACGATATTGTTTTGATTAACAAAGAAAATAAAGTGCCGATAGCCCTTTTTATAATAATACAAAATCAAAGCCGCCATCAGCATAGTTTTGCCCGTGCCGGTCGCCATATTAAACATTAAATGCGTCGGCTCAAAATTATTTTCTTTTTCTTTGATCTTTTCTTGAGTCAAAAAATTTTCCAGCGCTTCTTTTTGCCATCGCCACAAAGAGTGCCGAATATTCTCCGCAATAAAAACAGGAATTTCCGGTTTGCTGATTCCATAGTCAAAAGCTTTTTCTTTAACCATGCCGGATAAATCTTTGCCTAAATCATACATATTATTTGGAGTTATAAAATTCTTCGCTCATTATAATGTCTTTTTCCGAGAATTAGCATTTTTTAAAAGTTTTTTTACTTCGCGATCAAAATCAGAAACATATTCACGATCTTGAACAATGCGAAATTTATCATACTCGCTTTCGGCTTTTAATTTCGCTTCAAGCGCTGTAAATTTTCCCGCGTTTGTCAGGATTGAATAGTTTGATAATTCCAGAAACTTATCCAAAAAAACCGCCCAATCTTGCATATTCATAACAATTTGTCTTTCAGCTCTATTTTCCGCCAAGTCTAAATAAGCGGAAACAATTTTTTCCAATTGCCTTAGATGGTTTTCTTCTAAATAATTTTTGGCAATAACCGCATCGGACTTTAAGACATTTCCTTTTGGTGAGTTTTTCCAAGTTTTCAATCCCATAAAAACTTTTTTTGCGTCAGCTTCGGTATAAATTATTTCCGCCGCCGTCTTCCCTGTAATCGCCCAATGAAGCTTATTTTGCACGGTTGCAAAAAATTCTTTTGTCATTTCCGCGTTTTTATCATAATCCGCGGACAATGCGTAAACATCGGTAATTTTTTGATAAAACCTTCTTTCGCTTAAACGAATTTCACGAATTCTTTCCAGTATTTCATTAAAATAGTCTTGCCCGAAATGTTTTATTTGCTTAAGTCTTTCATCGTCCATGGCAAAACCTTTGACAATATACTCATGTAAAATATCTGTTGCCCATTTGCGAAATTCTGTCGCTCTGTGCGAATTGATGCGATAACCTACCGCTGTAATGGTTTTAAGATTATAAAATGTAGTTTGATATGTTTTCCCGTCCTCGGCAGTATGTGCAAATTTTGCACTAACTGAATTTTCTTCCAATTCTCCAGTTTCAAAAACATTTTTTACATGTTTTGTGACTACAGTTCTATCCACTTCAAATAACTCTGCCATTTTCTTTTGAGTAAGCCACAGTGTTTCATTTTGAAAAAACACATCAATATTCACTTTTCCGCTTTCGGTTTGAAAAATAACAAAATTAGAAAATTTTTGCAGTGATAAATTATTTTTTTTATCTTTTGCCATAATTTACCACATTAGATAATTAAACTATTTTTTAGTATAAAACTCTTCGCTTAATTTAATATCCTCCTTTGACAGCTTATATTTTTTATCCGCTCGCTCGCTGAAATTCACATACATTTGGTTCATATCCAGCATTTCCGCAAAAAGTTTTTTCTGTTTGTCCAAACCCAGTTTTTTAAATTCTTCTTCCTTGACGCTTTCTTTGAATTTTTTTATTTCCACATTATAATTTAAAAAATATCGCTCATAAAGCTCGTCAAATAGCTTTTCCAATTCGTTCAAACTTTTCGCTTTCAATATTTTTTCTTTGGCTTCTTTTTTTTTGGAAACTGTGTCTGTCATATGTTTTATTATTTCAAAAACCTAATTTGCAAATTCAATTTAAAAAATATTTTTTCGCTTTCCTCGTATAGTTCACCATAACCATATCTGGTCGTACTTGGCGCATCAAATTTGGTATTTTCATACAAATAAGAACGAAATTCGTCTCTGTTATACAAATGGTAACACACAACATCTCCATTTTCTTTTACTACAATGTAACCTCCTTGCGCCTTTGAAAATCCGTCCCATGGTTTACTCGGAACCATACCAAGTGCAATCGCATCCAAAAAGTTTTTTATTTTATATTCGTAATTTGTGAGCGATAATCCGAATTTTTGTTTCATCTTTTCATTTTCAGAAAGCTCTTTGGTCAAGTTGGCAACAGTTCTATTCGCATTCAAGAAAAAATCCAAAAGCATTCGTGCGATAAATTCAGGCAATGCCGTGTCTATCATCTTCATATTTGAATCAAATTGCTCGTTGGAAACACTGACATATTCGAAAGATCCGCCCAATTCCGATATTTTGCGAACACGATCACGAATTTGTGCATTTGTTCTAATGGCATTAACTTCCGCAACGCTTCCGCCGAATCCTTTTATTTCATAGATAAAGTTTGTCGTTTTTCCAGGATTCAACAAGGTGGAGGCACCGCCAACCATGGATTTTATGGAAAAACCGAGCATTGGCATTGTTTTTGAAATCCTGTCGTAAATTATCGCCACCAAGTCGGCCTTCTTTGCATTACTGGCTTTAACTTTCGTGCAAAGCAACTCTTTCATCAATTCTTGCGCCTCAGGAATATTAAAAGAGCGACTTTTTTCGTTTTTCATTTTTTCAAATATTTTCAAAGTTTTTTCTTTGAGTGAATCATTATTAAATTCTTTTAATAATTTGCCGTCTTCATCTGTTATTAAAACTTGCGTTGCCGACTGAGAAATATCGTAAATTTTAGTTGATTCATCTTCCTCTTCTCTGATGATTTTATGAAAAACAAAAAATTTCCCGTCAATTATTTCGAGATTTTTATCAGCAGCAAAAATCTTTCTTTCCTCTAAAATTTTTAGGAAAGCATAAAATTCCGACCATTCTCCTTTGTTATTTCCTTTTTTCATGTTTTTTCAAAGTTTTAACTATTTCTTCGGCTACTGCTTGAATTGCCGGAACGGCAACTGAATTTCCAAGTTGTTTCATAGCCTGAACCGATGAAAAATTTGGCGGAAATTCGTACCAATCAGGAAAGCCTTGCATTTTTAAACCCTCTTTCGGTCCAAGTTGGACAATCTTTCCATTAACTCGATAAGCGTCCCAATTTCTGCGATCAGTTATTTTACTTCCCCGCCCACCAACACGCAATGTAAATCCTATTTCCTTATCGCACTTGCCATTGAAAATATCCGACAATGTGTATTTTAATTCCTTGACCAGTTCAGGGAATTTGAAATCTATAGAAGTATCTTTAAAGCCAACCATAAATAAACGGGGACGGTGTTGAGGCAATCCGAAATCAGAGGCTTTAACGATTTGAGGAAAAAAAGAATATCCTAATTCTTTTGTAATAATTCTTTCTATGGTTTTGAATGTTTTTCCATCATCATGACTCAATAAGCCACGCACATTTTCTAGAAAAAAAGCCTTCGGCTTTTTTTCTTTAATTATTTTTACAATATCAAAAAATAAAGTTCCGCGAGTTTCACTAAAACCTTTTTTAAATCCTGCTTGAGAAAATGGCTGACACGGAAATCCTGCAGTCAAAATATCAAAATCAGGAATATCTTTTACATTAACTTTTGTAATATCACCGATGAAATTTCCAGAATCAAACATTTCAGGGGAGATTTTATAAAGATTGTGTCTATATGTTTTTTGAGCGGATCCGTCCCATTCTGACACAAAGACGCATTCCGCTCCCGCGTTATGAAATGCTATATGAAAACCGCCGATTCCAGCAAATAAATCTATAAACCGCAAAGTATCATTTTGTTTTTTGTTTTTAGTTAAATTTTGGCTTGAACTTTTTTCATAAAAATACACTTGATTAGCGTCAACAAGCAAATCAAACAAAGAAGCTTGCGAGCCTTCGGCGACATATTCCGTATTAGTTAATTCAGTCTTTTTGATTTCTCCAAGTACGCTATGCGCCTCGTTTTTCGCGATGACAAGAAAATCAACGACATTAACACCCATCAATTTTCCCGCTTCGATTATTCTTTTAGCCACTTGCTTGTCCTGCTCGCTTGGGCTTGAGTCGCCGGAAGGATGATTATGAACGAGAATTACGCCCGCGGCGCGCATTTCCAATCCCGGAGCGAAGATTTCTCGCGGGTGAATAATACTTTTGTCCAATGTTCCAATTGAAATTGTTTCTTTTTTCAGCAAAGCATTGCGAGCGTTTAAATAAAGACAAATCAGGTGTTCTTGCTTTTTGTCTTTTAAATCCGAAACTATAGCGATAGCGTCTTGAGCCGATAAAATCAAATTATCTAAAGAATTTTGTTTGTCAAAAATTCTCCTGGTCAACGCGATTGCTGATGAAATTTGTAATGCCTTCGCCTGCCCAATCCCTGAAATTTGCATTAAATCATCAACTGAAGCGTTTAAAAAATTATCTCCGAATTTTTTAAGAATTTTTTGCGCCAATACTTTTACATTTGTTCCCTTGATTCCGCTGCCAAGCAAAATAGCCAAAAGCTCACTGTCGCTCAACGCATCAGGTCCTTTTTCCAGAAACTTCTCTCTGGGACGATCGAATTTTGGGATGTCTTTTAATTTTGTCATAATTTTTGTTTCAATGAATTATCCAAACTAGTGCTTGATGCTTTTATATCCCTCCGCATATTCATTACAGCACAAAACCCATTTTTCAAGCCATCAATTTTTTCTGCTTAGATAATTAAATAAATAATCATTAAAAAACTATACTGAAATAACTCGTAGTCTCCGAGCTGGAATTATTTGTTATAATGCCGGAGTTTGTATTATCGAGCACTTCAAAATTATTAATTCCTATTGACTGCATCGTCATAAGCAAAACAGTTATTGACGGAGGAGAATCTAAATTATCATTATCAAAACTGTATATTTTTTCATAGTTGAAATTTTTCAGCGCTTCAAGAGTTTCCGCGTCTTTTATTTCCGCTTCGGCGCTATTAAGATAATGAGAAAAATCAACAGAAGCTATGATTATAGCATCACCGCTTTTTGCATATTCAGCTAATTTTTCAGATAATATTTTTGCTTTTTCCTGATCCATTTTTGCGGAAAGTATGATCGGAACAACTTTTGCTTTTGGAAGATATTGTTCTATAAAAGGCATATGAGACGCGACAGAATGTTCATTCTCCAGAACTTCTTCATTGATTTTTATTAAGTTGTTATTTTTCAGATCATCTATAATTTCAACATTCGGCTCCGCTATGCCGAGCGAAGTTTGCCAGGCGTATTCACTGGAGAGAGCGATAAAATCCCCTTTTTCATAATGATTCGGACCCAAAATAATTATAGTTTTTATTTTTTCACCTGAAATATAATTATAAAAATCCGCGATCATATCGCTTGCCAGCAAATGGTGCGGAATAATTCCGCCCTTAATTATATTTTCCGAATTTTCATTTCTCTTTGAAGCGGAATTTATCGCCTTCTGAAAAAGCTGCTTGTCATAAAAAATAAAAGGATGAGTTTTTTCTAAGCTTTTTTCTGGATTATATTTTTCAAATTGAACATCTTCCTTGTCTTTTATTGAGATAGAAGGCAAAAACAAAACCACTGCTAAAATTAACGCGGAGATTATAAATAGCCTATAAAACAACTTTCTATTTTTTATTGCCTCCATCGTTTTTCTTATTTTTAATTGCTAACATACCCGCGACCGCGAGAGCAGAAAATATTAATATGACAATAACCAAAATCACGGAATATATATTATCGCTTTTTTCATTTTTTTCCACAGCTTTTATATTTTTTTCCGCAGGAGGCTCTGGCTTAAGGTCATATAGTTTTTCCGATTCGCTTCCAATTATTATTTTTTCAGCTTGGGAATGTCCGTTTATTTCCGGGGAATACATAAGCGCAACTTTTGCTGGTGGCGCGCTAAATACTCCTTCGCTGATAGCTCGCGCTTTATAGGTAAAAGTTTGGTTTTTTGAGTCCATATGGCGCGCATAATAAATTATGCCATTTTCAGTTATCTCATTATCAGATCCCCAGTAGCTCCAGCCATAACGATTCCCGGAATTTCCATATTCCTCATTTATCAGATTTGTGTTTATCGGCGCAAGCCCGGCCGGCAGAGAATCTTCAATGACCAGATAAGAATTTTTATCTCCGAGATTCTTAACATTCAAACGCACCTCTATAATATCCCCCACTCCGATGGAATAATTTTCTCCTTTCGTATTTATGTATTCTCTTTTAATTTCAAGCCCGTTGCTTTCTTCCGCCATATTTCTGTCTGTATAAAATTCATTTATAACGGCTGAAGAATACAGCTGACCGCTGCCATTTTTTGTAATTTCTAAAAGCGAACTTTCTTTATTTATATTATCAGCAGATATTGATAAAGAATCAGACTGATTAAACTTATTCATTTCGCCTTCGTGAATTATTTTATCATCCAGTTTTACGGAATATGAATAATTAGGATTAAATTCATTTCCGGTTCTTGAAAAATCAACCAGCGCTTGGATAACTCTGGCCGTGGCGTATGTGTTCGCCCAGCGATTTGATTTTTTATTACCTACAAGATAGCGGACCGCTTTCGCCGCGATTTCCCTATTTTCATCTCCGGCCACAATCGCTCGAAGGGCCAGCGCGGTTGAAGTGTCCGCGGAGCCGAAATAATCATCTCCTCCGCTTCCCCAATATAAAGCGTTTCCCTGCTCCTTGCCAAGCTTAATAAGTTTTTCCAGGCCATTTGTCTTTGAATCCTTATTGCCGTTTTTTATATTCGCCAAAATCGCGGTTGCCAATGTATCAGGCGTAAGATTTTCAAAATTAGTGATCTGTTCCCGCCCTATTTCAGAATTAAAAAGAGCCAGCGCATAGCTTCTATAAATACTATGTTCTTTACTGCTTGCTTTTAATTTTTCAAAATATTCTTTCGCTCTAATAATTATTTCATCGCTGAATTCAACTTTAGCTTCTTTCGCTTTTAATAAATATTCCAGCACATAAGCGCTGATAAACGGATCTGAAGAATTAGAATGCCACCACGACCATCCGCCATCGTCATTTTGATGCATAACCAGTCTCTTTATACCGGCCTTAATCATATCGTCAACATCTTTATCAAACAAAGCTTCGGAAAATAAATCCGGATTTTCCCTAGCAATAACCACGGGAACAAAACGGCTTGTCGTTTGCTCCATACAGCCATAAGGATATCCGACTAAATATTTCATCGCATCGGGAAGAGAGCCGATAATCGTTGAAGCGACTGTTATTTCAATATTGGATTTATTTTGATTGGCATTCTCTGCAAATTTCAAAGAAAAGTTATTCTCGCTTATTTTAATTGCGCTTTTTGCGTTCCAAAATCCAAACAATCTCAAAGGAATTTCTGTTGTAACGCTATCAGAAATTTTATTATCTTTTTTTGCCACCGCTGAAAAAGTAAATTTGGCGGCGTCATTTTCTTTTTCTGGAAATACCGGCCAATATATCTGCTCCATTTCTTTTGTTTTGACGAGAACTTCTTGAGTTTGATTAGCAACGCTTCCTGAATCAAATGAAAGAGACGCGTCAAAAATATAATCTTCGTCCGTGTAATTCTGCACTAACGCCGACAAAACCAGCGCGTCTCCGTCTCTTAAAATATTCGGCAGAATCGGCCTGACAATAATATCTTTGCCCGCGACAATCTCTGAAAAACTTTGTCCGACTTTTGTATCTGGAGTAATCGCTATGCCCTTAATAACCCAGGTTGTCAGATTATCAGGAAGTGTAAATACTACCCTCCCCTTTCCGCTATAATTAGTTATTACTTTAGGATTCCAATAAACAACATCTTTAAATATTGTTCTTGCCCCGCCATCAC
>Ga0180732_1001796_pt1 | contig 12443 bp, 31 predicted proteins | sample KR11_01MetaG_FD_148674 | JGI IMG/M metagenome (GOLD analysis project Ga0180732, IMG submission 148674) | Groundwater microbial communities from the Olkiluoto Island deep subsurface site, Finland - KR11_0.1 MetaG | ecosystem: Environmental > Aquatic > Deep subsurface > Groundwater | place...
ACGGTTTCACTGATTCAGGTAAATCTTCGGTAGGAATAATGGGATTATCTTCACCACTATCATCTTTCGACTCACGTATTTCTTCTTTAATTTCTTCTACAAATCCCCTCATTTGATCCTTTTTTCTTCCCATAGTTATCTCTCTCCTCCATTAATTGGCCAGTTCTATTAAAAAAGTTTAGCTATCCCTTACCAATAATTCTAATCTTGATATTAAACTCATTAAACGCATCATCTTCTAATTTCCATATCCTGAGAATTTTGATAGTTACCATATCAAATAATTTAGAAAGGTGTTCATGGTAACTTGTGGGGTTAAATAATCTTATTTCTATTTTATCCTTCTTTCCTGTTTTAATTTTCATATTTACATTCTCCTCCACAACATAGAACTGGCCAATTAATAGAACCGTTTTTCTCAATATCCTCTGGGACTATATATCCCTTATCATTTTTATTCCAAAGCAGAATATCGCACCAATTTTTGCAAATCGGACATGGTTCATGTCCACATCTTAAGCATTTTTTACTCTTCTATCTTCTATAATTACCTGACATTCTTTTCCCTCCGAAACCGTCTCCAGCCATACCTGAGCATCATTCTGATCCGCCCACTCCGCCAAATATTGTGTGTGATTAGAAGTTTAGAACTAAATATAGAAAAATGTCAATAGGTAAATTTGAAACACAGGCTAAATCATTGATTTCATTGAAGTACAGCTTTAAGCTAATTTAAACTGATCACGCCATTCAATGAAAGGTTTTTTTATTTCCGAACGATTGAGTTTAATTATTTTTTCTGTTCCATCCACATTTATCCAGTATGAAAAAGACTCATTATCATTATTTACAATACATCGAATATAACCTTTTGAGCGGTTTATTTTACACCAAAAACAATCGGTACAAACTTTACTCATCATTTTTCTCCTATCAAAAAGGCAGGTCGAGCAGGGTTTCAATCAGGTGAGATGGCTTAGATCTCCTGTCTCCGGCCTATCCGACCTACCTCTATTGGCTATCATTTCCTATATTCCACTTATTGCACTGTTCGGTGGATTATATCTCATCACCCCATAACTCGACCTGTGTTATTTCTACTCCATGTTTTCTCTTAAATTCAGCAAGATATTTCTTCCGTTGCCAACGCCGGATTGACCGTATTTTTCCTGCCAGCCATAATCCAATTCGGGTCGCACGATCCACCGAACAAGACACTGGAGCGGATGGCTTACAGCCATCCTTTTCTTTAAGTTCATTCTCTTTTGTCATTTTCAACCTCCACCGCTCAGTTTTGCGTTAGGTTGCCCTATGATTCCATCTGGCAATCGCCTCCGCCGGTCTTTGACCAGTGACAGAGGGTGAAACATCACAATCTTCATTTATGCAAGAAATAAGGCGTTTCAAAGGGCCACCACCATGCCACCGCTCTATGATAGGCATAGCCCCACAAAACGGGCAACCTAACAAATCACTCAAGACGGACGGCTTATAGCCATCCGCTTTAGCTTTAAATCGTTTATCCCCGCATTTTCCTCCACCAACCAATCCTAATCCCGACATTTAAACCTCCTTTCGCCGCCGCTTAGTTCAGATGTTATACGGAAAAGACATCATCAATATTTCGTGGATGCCTACCTTCGGCCTGAGCTGACTTGTACTCCAGTTCGATCCACCTAATCCTCCACATTGAAACTTTTTTTAGATACCATAAGGCACCTATGCAGTATCCTCCTATCAAACAGGCGAGAAGAGAGAAGATAATAATCCAGTCCGACATAAACCCTCCAATAAAAACGTATAACAAATCACTCCAGCGGACGTTCAATAGCCAGGGTTGGTTGAACTCCTGCCCCCCGTATTTATTCAGTGCCTCGGTTTTCACCACTATCGACCGCCGCTGAGTTCTACGTTAGGCATCAAAGTTATGTATCCTTTTTTAACCTGTTCCGACATTTCCATCCTTTGGGTGTCCATACAGCAAATCGTCTTAATATCGTACTTTCATGGGGTCCCAAGACAATGTATCTCTTGCATCCCATACACCATTGCCTCGTTTCTACCGTACCACCACATCGTGAAAAATCTCCTTTTGTCATATCAAAAACCTCCATATTATTGCCTAACAACGGTATGAAGCGGATCGCCAAGGGCTCCCGCTTATACCGGATGTTATGCATCAATACAACACCCGTGACCATCTTTACGGAGTTTCGTGAGAATGAGACAATATTTTGTTTTTTCAATCGGGCACGGTTTGTCTTTTTTAGGGCAATCTTTTGGCCTTTTCATCTTATTATCCATTACTCGCATAACAAATCACTCCAGCCGATGCCCAAAAGCACGGCTGACCTCTACGTTATGCAACTAAATATGAAGCATCCAAATCGAGCCGTGCTCTCTCTGAATACATTTTCATCTGATCCAAACGATAGTAAAGCATTAAGAAATCATCTCGTTCGATCTCGCAAAGTGCCATCTCCGCAGCCGCTTTTACCGCCTCGATCCTTACTTTCATTTCGTGCTGTATCTGATCTTTTGTCATTGGTAGTCCTCCAAAATAAAGTAGAAAAAATGCATAACCAGTTCACCCCAGCCGACACTCAAAAGTGCGGCTGAGTTTGTACGTTATATTTCCGCCTCAAACATCTCTGCAATTTTTAAAGCCAGCGTGGCCACCTGTATAGCCTCGGAAATAACTTTGTCCTTTGTGCCATCTCGATACTCATATTCCCCAATAGCTTTAGCCAGGGAACCAAGCTCTTCAACGGTGTAAGTTAGCCATTCAAACGAAGTATGGATTTGAACTCCCCATTTGAGAAGTTGATTGCTGTTTTCATTCTGTACCTTTTTAATGATCCAATTATCATTTTCTAAACCTCGGTCGATGTACTCTTTCATTGAAAACCCCCAGTCGGAAATATAACCAGCCACTCCAGTGGACATTCAAAATGCCACTGACCTTTACGTTAGCTTGCAGGGAAACAAGGCCAGTTATCGGTTAACGTCATTTCCCTGACTCACGAATGCTCTCCCATCATGACCGTACGGGTTAGAATCGCCTTGCGACTCTCATTAATGGGCATATTAACCACTGTGATCTCACCTGCAAGCTAACAAGTTACTACAGCCGATGCTTTAAGCACGGCTGACCTTTACGTTAGCACTCATCATCAGATCGTCTTCCACATTTTCGGCACGTGGCGACATTATCCTTCCAGTCCACAAAATCATCGCAACCAACTGGACAAATCCAAAAAAGAAAAGGAACATCTAAAAGTGCTAACCAATTATTCGAGCGGACGTTTGATAAATCAGCATCCTTATTACCTGAAATGTTGAATATTCTTTCGTAGGAATTATCCATTCTGTGCCTCCGTCACTCCTCACTACACTCGGATATTTACTTCCTTATCTCCTCCACTTTTTGTATAATATCCTTCCCAATTTTCGCAGCTTCGGCTAAATGTTCCGCAAACCGCTGAAAATCATCCATAATCATCTTAGCCTCACCAGTCTTGTTTTTAAGCATAGAAATAAGATTGAGGACATCTTCAGTCTTCATATTTTATCTCCTTTTTAACTATCTCCACAATTTTTTGATAGAGCGGAGCATCCTCAGACATATCAGAAATGAAAGTACAATTCATCACTACATTTTTATAAGATGAGATGATATAACTTATAGCTTTCCCTTCTGGAGACCTAATAACCTGAGATGGATTTGCTTCTACCGAAAATACACGTTTTGCCTTGATAGTAAATTCGTCTCGAAACTCAATATCACTTTCTAATACACCATAATAACCTATTCCGGCAATACAGTATAGAATTTTCATACCCTTTCCTCCTTTGCAAGTAATTTTTTTTGTGCTCTATATACACGTGTTTTTTCTCTATACATGGCTTTAAATAATACATCTAAGTGAATATGATTTAACTTGTCTTGTTCTATTCTCCTTTCATAATTAGAATTTGGCGATCTTGAACATTTAGCACAAATTTTTTCGATCCCATTATCAGGTGAAACTATTTCTTTTATCCACCCACCACAATGCGGACGCTGACAATATTCCATTTTATACACCTCCTTTTTCCATACCGTAAACTTCATAATTATCTAAATTAGTCTCTGTGAAAAATTTAGGTTTCTTACATTTAAGATATATTAAAGAAAGCGGGACGGGTTTTCCATCTGGTTCCTGAGATATTTCATAGTCATGTTCTAATTTAATAATCTCATAATCTCTAAAAATGCGGATCATATCGGTCTTACTGAATCTCCAATAATCATGTGGATATTCATGGTATGGGTACATAAAGGGAACGATAATTAGAATATGACCACCTCTTTTACAAACATGCTTAATTTGAGAAACACAAGTTTTCCAATCCTGAACGTGTTCTAATAGACAGGTGGAAAGTACAAAATCGAATGTTTCTTCACCAAATTTCTCTACTAAATTTTCAGCTTTACATATAATATCAACACCACGGCCTTCTATTATATCAATACCAATATATTCCAACGGTTTCATTCTTTGAATACCATATCGAAGTGTACCGTTTACGTCAAGGGAGCCGACTTCAAGAATACGCCTATCCATGATCTCGTTTACGGAGATATTTTCAAGACCCCAGATGATACAATTATCATCACACATTAAGTTCCAATGCCTCAATCCACCAATTTAAGAAGTTCTTCATAAAATCATGAATAATCCTCATCAAAAGTGCACGGCTCTTCCCACTGTTTGCCGCAAATATTACATTTACGGGTATCAATTTCGCCATCACATTCAATTACTTTTGAGGTTTGAAAACAATCGTGATCTTTAATCTTATCCATCTTTGTTCTCCTCCTTACTTGATCTCACGGCTTTACCGCCTCATGGTTAGCCACCACCGGTCGTCTCTATTCCTCCACGAGTCTATAGAGTTCTTCATCCCATATACTGTTTAATATTTCGAAATTCATTGCTTTATGCTTTTTAATCCCTTCTTCCAACTGCTTGATTCTTTTCTCCAACCTCTCTGCCCCACAAACATAACAACCTTCTCGAACTTTATCTCGATGATCTGGGCAGGGAACCCAACGGTCAACGGCAGTTTTTCTTAAAGCACATTCCTTCTCCAACATCTTACATATGAATAGGAGAAGGTCTATCGTATCTTTGGCCTCATTCCAATCTAACTTATCGGCATTTGGATAATCCCATCTCTCCCTAATCTCCTTCACCCTCTCATCCATATTCCCCTCCTTATTGGCTCATTATCTTTAACATTTTGAATCTCTGTTAAGGTGGTCATTTATCCTTTGTTAATCTGTTTGTTAAGGTAATAAAAATCTAATAGTTTCAGGAATGCTTCAAAGTGAAGAGATAGGTCTGTTTTTACCTCTTCCTTAAAGGACTCATTCTCTGTCCGTGGGCTGAGCGAGAACCGGCAAAGGCCCTATCCACTATGTTATAGACGTTTCAATTTATTCATAGCCCTTTCTATACCCCAAGAATCACGCCAATCCCTCGCTCGTTCAAGTTCCCGGACTATCCTCTGGCGATCATATTCCCTATATCGTGCCGTCTGTTCGATCTGTTCCCTTTCGTATTCGGCGTTTTTGATTCTTCGATTAGCTTTGTTCTCAATCTCATAAGAATTGGATTGAGCATAAGAGACAGAATCATTCAATCCAGACATTTCATTCTGAAGACCATCTATCTCTGATTTTAATGTTTCGATTCTTTTAAGAAGGCGTCTAAGTGCTTTATTGGCTGCCATCTCATCCCTCCTATGACCTTCCTATCTGATTTGTGAGATAGAGATTTCTAATCTTCTTCTCCTTCACATACCTTTTCAAAGCCCAGACGTATAATTGCAGCCTGTAAAGATGGAAACTGTTCCTCAATGTGAGGTAGATTCTTATGAGGCTGATCATTTTATTTCTCCAGAAGTTCAGGATTATTATAGATATTGCCGATGACTTCTGTTACTGAATAAAATTGTCCAATGGGAAACCAAGTTCCATCATCCTCAACACAGAACATTCCTTGTTTAAAAAGCACTTCATGTTTGAATCCATACGACCCACCATCTTCCATGCAGACAATGTCCCCTTCCCAAATCTCCTTGCCATTCTTATCGAGAAGACCAGTGAATTGCATGGGGAATATTGTCTTATTTTTTAAGAAATCTACAAAACCGGACATACCCATAAACTCATAGGAAGAAAACATTCTTTTATGTGTAATAAACCACGCTCTAAATTTTATTTCTCTCATCTCACTCCCCCCTCATCTTTTCTTTTTCAGGCTAATCTGATATGCTGCAAGCCGAGCCTTTAATGACTCATTCTCAACAGAAAGTATATTGTTTTCCCGATACATAAGGGACATTTCCTTCTTTATTATTGGCTCTACCTGTTTCATCCTGAGCGTGTAGCCGAGTATTAGACCAATAATTATGCCGATTACTATTGCATCCCGCTTGGTCATGTTATCTCCTCCTTTACCGACTCTTTAACCGCCTTCCAGAGGTCAAATATTATGGACCCCCAGAAGCTTTCTGGAAGTAACTCTATATCAGAGAGGTTGGCGTCCAAGTGTTTATATTTCCCCCACGCTTCGAGTGCTGTCATTCCTTCTCCGTTTAGGCATCCCCTATGGCATTTATAATCATTTTTCTCGTCAATTTTCATCCCTACCTCCTTCGGGGGAGAATCCCCTATGTAAGTTCGTCCATGCCGGAGGATTCAACTTGATCGGTTTCCGTAAAACTAATTTTCTCCTGGCAAAACGGGCACGTTACGGTTGCCGTGACTTCGGCTCCATAAAGATGGGCTTGGTAGCGTGGGTTTTTGATAGGCTTTCCGTGTCTGTCTTTCGTCTTGTAATCATCGGTAGCCTCCACTTCAATAGTTCCTTCGATCTCGATCTCTTCTCCCGCCTTTTTCCCTTTTGGTAACTTTTCGCATTCGTGTTCTGTTTCCATTTCAAAGGTGAAGGTTGTTTCTTTCAACTCCGTTCCGCATTCTCCGCAAGGGATCATTATCCTAACTTCCGGTTGAGTCTTGATGATAAGTTTCCCGTCCTCGATCTCCGCCGTGAAGTCTTCACCGCCTTGGACTTCTGCTTCTGGGTCTCCGTTCGGCACAAATTTGTTGCAGTCTGGGCATCGCATTTATTACCTCCTTTCGGGCAGGAACCTCCCCTCGAAGTTCCCGCCCTTAATTATTTATTCCGCTACCGACTCCTTCTTCTCCCTCTTCTTTCTTTCCTTCTTAACCTTCTTAACTTTGGCAAAGAAAGGGTCTTTGTCTTCTGGGAGATTATCAATTTTGTTGGCTTCAGAAAGGATCGGGGATGTCCTTCCAGCCTGATACTCTTTCTCCAAATCCATCTTAATGTGGGGAGTTGCTTCAGAGGGTTCAGTCAAAGCGGTAAATATCTTCCCCCTTTCGTCCAGGGTGATCTCCTTCTTCGTTCGCCTCTTTCTGATAATCTTTGGAGGGGAAAAGGCAGGGTGGTTTATCTCTCCGATGAGGATTCGACCCTCTAAAAAATGGATAGCAGTTTGGGCGTTTTTAGAAATACTCTTTACAAGATCCAAAATTTCACTGACTGTTACGGTCTCCATCTTCTTCTCCTTTCTGTATGGAATTTTTTATAGCCCCCCACAAATCTACAATTATCGATCCCCAGAATGATTCTGGAACAAGCTCTCTATCGGAAAGATTAGCATCCAGGTGCTTATATTTCTCGAATGCTTCTTGTGCCGTCATTTGTTTTCCTTTACAACTTGACCCCGCACCTGGTGGGCGATAAATGTTTCTTCATAAGGCGCACCAGTATCAATGAAATGTTCATCAAACATTTCCTGAATAGACTTCTTGCTGAATTCTTTGATCGGGATATTGCTTAACGCCTCAATCGTTACCATTATTTTTCTTTCTTTCATGGTATCACCTCCCTTCACATTTCGTTATATTCCTGACATCTCCCTGCCAAATTAAATATATCCCTGTGATTTATGTCCAGGAACTTTCGCTCTGTTGCTCTCAGGATAATATATTTCTTGTCCCAATCATTTTTGACCCACATTTCCTTGCGGCAGGAGAGCCTTTTATGAGATTCGATCAGCCGGCAATTCAGACAATTCAGACATGAATATTCTTTCATGGTTTTTATTATAGGCATAATTCATTTTAAAAGTCAAGCATTATTTTCGCTTTTACATACGATTTATGGCATAGGATTTGCAGGCAAAGAAAATGCTTGACATCCGGAAGAAATTGTAGTAAGAGAATGGTATGAAAGATAAACTCCAAAAAATAGGGATTCAAAGTATTGAAGATTTGATGAAAATTACTGTAAAACAAAGGCGGATATGTCAGGATGTCTGGTATGGTCATAGAAAGATGTCTAAAAAAATGGCATTGGAAATCAAGAAAAAGACAGGTGCATCTTTAGATTTTCTTCTCAGTTAATCTACGGGAGGCTATCAGGATAGGAGGATAACCAATGTCACCTTTCTACATCGGGCTAATTGTAGGCTTATTCATCGGAGCAAACCTGGGATTGATTGTCCTGAGCCTGTGTATTATGGCGAAGAGGGGATGATGAAAAAAGTTATGCCCATTTACGGCCTTGTCTTCCTTTTACCAGATCAGCAAAAGATTATTGAAGATCACTGCTTTGGGACCTGCAAGAAGATTATCGTTGGCACAATAAATTGCGAATGGACAGGTCCCCTAATGGTATGCCGGACACCTGCGAAGGACTGCCCACAGTTCAGTAGGGAAATGGGCGATCCCATTGGAGAGGTTAACGGAGATCCGGTATTTATCAGAAAGCTAAAACCATAACTGGAGATATTTGGATGGATTGCAAGTGTGATGGGAAAATAGTTGTCCTCGAAAAAGACCCTAACTGGGATCGCCCATCCAATAAGATTATCTACTGTTCTAAATGCCAGCGTAAGTTTACCTGGAAGGAATACCAGGCCATGAGATGCGATAAGCTGGTGGAGATGATGAAGGAAATGAGTGAGATTTGGGAAGGGAAAATTTGGGATTTATGCTAATAGATACTTATTGTCCATCATGTGGCACATGGCAAAATAGTGAAAGCGTAGATATTTCACCTGGGTCATATGATTGGATATGCCCTCATTGTAAGACTAAATGGGAAATTAACATACAATATATTGAAGATGACGAGTGAGCTTTAGGGGAGATATTCCAGGACATCCGTAAGACTCCTGACTAACGTGACGTGAACGGGTAACCCAGCAGGCAGGATGAGTGACCCGGAGTCTTCCCTGATGGTTGCCAGACCTATAACTGGAGCCCAAACCTTCCGGCCTATGGGAGACCTCAAAGAAGGTATGGTGGGACGGCCATGGGCCAATCGCATCATTAAGCCGGTCATTTAAAAAATAGCTTGACTTTTGGATTTGGATAGTTTAAGATGGAAATAGGGAGTATAAGGAATGGCAAGCACACCGTTAAATAAAACAATTAAATCCTCATTCAGACTGACCCCAAGGGGACTCCCTGGAACGCCATTCCAACCCTGCGGGGTCTTTCTGTTTGAGGATGTTCGAGGAATTAGATGAGTTATCGCTATCAAAGGATTCATACCCAAATATGGCATGATGAAAAATTCAAAAAACTTTCCAATGATGGCAAAACTCTTTTTCTCTATTTCCTTACTTCTCCACATTCAAATCTTATTGGTTATTATATGCTCCCTTGGCTTTATATCGAGTCCGATCTTGGATGGAACGAGAAAAGGGTTACGAAACCGTTTACCGAACTGTTACGAAAGGGTTTGATAAAATACGATGACCAAACCTGTGTCCTTTTCATCGTTAACCATTTCCACTACAATACCCTCGATAACCCTAACCAAAAGAAGTCAGCGGTTAATCTTATAGGTCAAATTCCAAAAAGTCCTTTAATTTCAGACCTTAAAACCGTTATCGAACCGTTACTTAACGGTTATGGTATAGGTTGGGTAACGGTTGTCGAACCGTTGGCTAACATAGAAACAGAAGCAGAAACAGAAGCAGTAACAGAAGCAGTAATAGAAGCAGTAACAGAAGAAGAAAAAGTAAAATATGGGGAATTCGGAAATGTTCTTTTAGTAAAAAAATCTTATGAAAAACTTATTTCAATATTTGGGGAAAAGGGAGCAAATGAGAGAATAGAAAATCTTTCTACGGGAATAGCCTCTAAAGGTTATAAATACAAAGATCATTACGCTACAATTTTGAGTTGGGAAAGGAAAAATAATAAGGGTGGAATATTGGGAAATGGAAAACCTAAAGACGAATATGAAATAGTTGGAGGGAAAAATGGATAAAACTATCGAAGTCGAAGCTGATGTTATCGGGAGCCTTATTCAGAATCCAGGACAATTTAATGAGGTTGCCGAAGTCATCTCAGAAAAGGATTTTAAAATTGATCTTTATAGGCACGCTTTTATAACAATTAAAAGGCTTATAGAAAGTGGAGAGGGAGTCGATATTACTAAACTTTATTATGAATTAAATAGACCTGGGTCGGCCAGTTCTTTAAGTGAATCCATGGAGGCTTTTCTTGCTCCTTCGTATTATGCCCAAATACTCAGAAAGAGGAATATTGAGGAGGAAATAAGGGAGTCGGTAAAAGAAAGGCAATACCAGGAAACACAAAAAAGATTAAAGGAGCTGCAAGTTTTAGGTAAACCTACGGATTTATATTCTATCCAAAAAATGATTGAGACCAATGAAAATTTCAAAGAATATTATCAAACTGGCTTTAGGGATTTGGACCATTATTTAAAACTCTACCCTTCTGATTTGATGGTGATCGCTGGAAGGCCATCAATAGGGAAATCCAGCTTTGGTTTATCAATCCTTTGTAATTTGGCGAAAACGATACCTGTCGGACTGGTGAGTTTTGAAATGGGAATGAATAAAATAGGGAAGCGACTTGCGACCATGTATTTATTCGATGAGTTAAACCAAATAAGTAAAAACTTTATTGCCAGTAGTCCATCTTCCTTTACCCTATCGGAAACCCGCAAATCAATATATTCATTCATTGATAAAATCGGAGTCAAGGTTATAATGGTGGATTACCTTCAACTTATGCAAGATACTGGAAGGCACGAATCCCGGAGATTGGAAGTCACAAACTTGATACGGGGACTGAAGGAACTTGCCAAAGAATTTGGGATAGTGATGATTGTGATTTCATCTTTGTCCAGGGGTGGGGATCATTCTGAAATGAGCAGACCAACAATGAGTATGCTCCGGGAATCGGGAGATATTGAATATTGTGCTGACTGTATAGTTTTTTTAAACAAGCCGAAAGGGGATGATAAAACTGAATTAATACTTGATAAGAATAGGGATGGGAAGTCAAAGAAAATTATAAACCTGATATGGCTTGAAGATCATGTCCGATATGGTGATTATGAATGGAGAAAAGATTATCAAGACAAGGAGGATTGAGAGATGGCATCTAATTCTACTGTATCGACTGGTATATCAATGGGTTGTGGATTAGCTATGGTCCTGTCATGGAGTATTAATAAATCAATTTTATGGGCCATTTTACATGGAATATTCAGTTGGCTTTATGTAATTTATTATGCAATGACTTATTAGAAAGGAGGAGTGAGATGAATCTAAAAAAAGTTAATATTTTGGGTATGGAATTGGATGAAATTAAGTTCGTTTCCTGCACGGCTCATTTTGGGATAGGCCCGGACTGGGCGACACTTTATGATATAGAATCTCAAGATGAAGGTATGGGCCACGCTACGGCATTGCTCAGGGAAGCAAAAACCTATTATGAGGAACAGGGAAAGAGATTCGGGGGATCGGTGGCGCTAAATAATCGGATGCGGAAAATATATCGTAACTTAAAAATTCATGAATACAGGGAGGAGTGAGATGAAAACAGATTTATCAAGTTTTTGGTTAATGTTTGGTTATCCTGCCCCAAAACTTGAATTTAAATTCCATCCTGACAGGCGCTGGAGGTTCGATTTTGCTTGGGAAGAAAAGAAAATCGCTATTGAAGTGCAAGGCGGACTTTTTATCGGGGGCGCTCATTCAAGGGGAGCCTATATCGTTAAAAGCCAAGAAAAATATAACAATGCCGCTCTTATGGGATGGAGAATTTTCTATTTTCAGCCCAAAGAATTCAATAACGGAATAGCGACAGAAATATTAGACCAAGTATTCGGAATTCAAAGAAGGGGCCAAAATGAATAACCAATTTAAGCAGGATGGGTGCAATTTAGTGCTTGCTGTTATCAAAATCGCTAAGGAGAGGTCGAGAAAGCCAATAGACGATACGGTAGCGGGAGAAAGGAGTAAAATACTCATTACGATATATCGAAACAGAGCTTAAACTATCGGGCGGAGGATTACAAAATGATAGCTATAGGTTA
>Ga0180732_1001797_pt1 | contig 12443 bp, 9 predicted proteins | sample KR11_01MetaG_FD_148674 | JGI IMG/M metagenome (GOLD analysis project Ga0180732, IMG submission 148674) | Groundwater microbial communities from the Olkiluoto Island deep subsurface site, Finland - KR11_0.1 MetaG | ecosystem: Environmental > Aquatic > Deep subsurface > Groundwater | place...
GAGGCATTGAACCAACGGAAAATTTAACACACTCACATAAAATCCCCCCGCCAGACTGTCCAAGAATTCGAAAAACCTATAAATTTGCCATTCCTGCCTCGTATCAGAGTACGGGGTAAACTCCGGCAGAAATCCACTAAATAAGCTATTTATTTTGCTAACTGGATTCCCGTTTTCACGGGAATGACAGTTCTCGGACAGTCTGGATGCTCTCAATAGGGGAATCTGGATTGCGGGATCGGCGATATCTAATTGAATAATTTTAAAAAATATATGAACGAGCTTATAAATATAAAAGTAATTCAAAAAGATTTTAACGGCGAGAAGAAAAGATTTGTTAATGCGAGAGAATTGTATAAATGGCTGGGCGTTGGCAGGGATTTTTCAAATTGGATAAAAGACAGGATTGAAAAGTATGATTTTGTGGAAAATCTTGATTATTTTACAGCCTTCGCCAAATTTGGCGATGGATTTGTTGGCTCAAATAAAGCAAAAGCTACAGACCCTAAAACCGGAAAAATACTGGCAAAAGAATATATTCTTTCCGTGGATATGGCGAAAGAGCTGGCGATGGTGGAAAATAGCGACATCGGCAAAAAGGTTAGAAAGTATTTTATCAGAGTTGAAGGAGATTTTAAAAAAGTGATGCGGATTGCCGCGCTGGACCCGAAAATTATCAATCAGCTGACGAGCAAGTTTTTGGAAACAAGAGAAGAAACGAAAGATTACAGAAAAAATTTTACGGATTGCGTTAAAAATTTTGTAGCCGTAAAAAATTACGGGACATATACGGATATGCTGTATGATTTTTTATTTTTGGAAAAAGCCAAGGAATACAGAAAACTTTTGGATTTGGCCAAGAAAGATTTTACCAGAAATTATATGTATGAAGAAATTTTATTGATCATCGGCGCTTTTGAAGCGGGGCTTGCGGGAGAAATTGAAAGAGAATATAAAAAACTAGGCAGGATGTTAACCAAAGGCGAGTTTGTGAAAAAGTTTAATGAATTTGCTTCCACGAAAAATTGGCTGGTCTATCAGAAAAGGGCGAGGAGCATAATGGCGACTTATGACGCGGAGTTGCGGAGCATAAAACATCCGAAGCTGATTGATTATAAAAAAGAATTCAGCCAAGAAGACATTCAAAAACTTATCGGATGATTATAACGGCTTCCCGCTTTATTCAAAAACTAAAACTGAAAAACTATATGCTGAATATCAAAAACCCTATGCCTAAATACTTTTTCAAAAGATTATCAATTATAATCCTGGCCATGACCGTAATTACTTTTTGGGCGGAACAATACTGTTTAAACTTTATGGACGATAGTAGTGATGAATCTTGCAATGTTTCCAATGTAAAACTTCAAGGTTATTTAACAACCTATATCTCCAATGAAGGCAAAGACGAAAACGGCATTCCTCTTTGGGACGAAACCTCTTCGGAAGATATTGCCAGAGCCGTTGAAGAAGCTGAGAGAGATGATAATATCAAAGCGATTATTTTGGAAATAGATTCACATGGCGGAGAGCCGGTCGCCGCCGAAGAAATAGCTAACGCTTTGAAAAAGGCGAATAAGCCGACGATTGCTTTAATCAGAGGATACGGAACCTCCGCCGCTTATTACGCCGCTGCCGGCGCGGATCTGATTTTCGCGTCCGCCAGTTCAAGTATTGGAAGCATCGGCGTCACAACCTCATACCTTGACAACACAAAGAAAAACGAAGAAGACGGATTAACTTATAATCAACTAAGCGCCGGCAAATTCAAAGACACTGGAGATTATGATAAATCCTTAACCCCCGAAGAAAAAGAATTGCTAATGCGTGATGTTAATATTTTACACGAAAACTTTATCAAAGCCGTCGCGGAAAACAGAAAAATGGATATTGAAAAAGTAAGAGAACTTGCCGACGGCTCGTCAATGCCCGGACAGATGGCTTTGGAAAATAATTTAATTGACAAAATCGGCGGGATGGATGAAGTCAAAGAATACCTGAAAGAAAAAATCGGCGGGGAAGCGGAAATCTGCCGGTAATAATTTAGCCAAAACAATAAAACCTGCTATAATTTAAGCGGGTTTTAATTTATGATATTGATTTACGATAATGCCTAAAAAATATCCAATTATATTTTTAATTCTTCTTTTCATTCTTAACGCTCTTTTTGCGGTTGCTTTTTATAATGAAAATTATGTCCAAAGGCCGAGGGTGATTTTTTTTGACGCGGGGCAGGGAGACGCGGCGATGGCGGATGTCGGAAATAACACCCAGATTTTGATTGACGGGGGAAGCGGAAATGCCGTTTTGGAAAAAATCGGAAAATATATGCCGTTTTACGATCGCAAGATTGAGCTGGTGATTATGACTCATCCCGACAAAGATCATATGGGCGGGCTGGTGGAAGTTTTGAAATATTATCAAGTCGGGCAAGTTTTGGAAACAGGAATTTTTTGCGAAACGGAAATATGCCAAGAATGGGACAAATTAATTCTAGAAAAAAATATTCCCGTGAAATACGCGGGATTCGGGCAGAAAATAAACATAGGAAATGCGAATATAGATATTTTATATCCTTTTGAAAATTTAAAAGACAAAGAAGTGAAAGACGATAATGAAACATCTATAATTCTCAAGCTAACCATTAATAAAGGCTTATTTAAATTAGGGGAAAATGGTGGTGAAAGAAAAAAGATCCTGAAACAAGTTCAGGATGACAATTTTAATAATTCCTATCTATTTACCGGCGATATGGGGTTTAAAGCGGAAAAAGAATTGCTGGATAAAAATATAAATGTAGAATCAAAAATATTGAAAGTGTCCCATCACGGAAGCAAAAACGCGACTTCCAACGAATTTCTGCAAACCGTCAAGCCGGAAAAAGCCGTTATCTCCGTGGGGAAAAACAGCTACGGCCATCCCGCGGACGAACTGCTAAACCGCCTGAAAAATATGAGCATTGAAATTTTCAGAACCGACGAAGCGGGGGATTTGGTGTTTAAATAGAATTCTTTATTTTTTCAAAATTTTTCTAAAAAATACCTATAACCTCTTTGCCAACGATCGTGAGAAAGAGGTTGTGCTATTTTATTTTTTTATTTTAAACCGCATACATACAATTGCAAAGATTGAAAATTTATGATATAAAGAGATTATGATCAGTGAAATTTAATCAGATAACAATAAAAAAATGGGAAAACATTTTAAAAAAGAGAGGACATTGGTTATTATCAAGCCAGATGGCATTCAAAGGTCGTTGATGGGAGAAATTATTGGACGCTATGAAAAATTGGGATTAAAGCTTGTTGCCGTAAAAATGGTTGTGCCTACTGCAGAATATATAGAAAAACATTACACGCTTGATCCTGAATGGCGCAGAATTACAGGCGAGAAGCGAATCAAGGCAGCAGCGGAGAAAGGAGAAGAACCGCCATCAAAGGATCCATTTGAAATAACAAAAAAAGTTTTGGAAGTTTTGATAAAATATATGACTAGCGGACCAGTCGTTGCGATGGTTTGGGAAGGCGCTCATGCCGTTAAAATCGTTCGTAAAATGACAGGTGGCACAGAACCGCTATCTTCTGATGTCGGAACAATTCGCGGAGATTTTGTTTTGGATTCTTATCAAATGGCGGATGCAGATGGTCGAGCTATCCGTAATCTTATTCACGCTTCTGGTTCAGTAGAAGAGGCAGAAATGGAAGTTAAGTATTGGTTTAAAGAAGAAGAGATTTTTGATTATAGGCTAGTGCAAGAGCAGATTATATACGATGTAAATCTGGACGGGATCTTGGAGTAAAAAACAATTTAGTAATTTAGCAATTTAGCAATTTAATTCAATGTATCTAAAAAAACTGGAAACAACCGGGTTTAAGTCTTTTGCGAATAAGGCTGTTTTGGATTTTCCAAGAGGAATGACGGCGATTGTCGGACCGAATGGATCGGGGAAATCCAATGTCGCTGACGCGGTGAGATGGGTTTTGGGCGAACAGAGCATGAAAAGTTTGCGCGGAAAGAAAAGCGAGGATATAATTTTTACGGGAAGCGACAAGAAAGCGAAAATGAGCGCCGCGATTGTTTCTTTATATTTGGATAATAAAGACAAGAAAATTCCCATAGACTTTGAAGAAGTTGTGATAACCAGAAAACTTTTCCGCAACGGAGACAGCGAATACCTGATAAACAAAAGCCGGGTGAGATTGTCCGACATAATTGACCTGCTCGCCAAATCGGGAGTGAGCCAGAGAGGATATTGCGTTATAAATCAAGGAATGGCCGATTCTATTTTAAGCGCGACGCCGGCAGAAAGAATGGTTATCTTTGAAGAAGCGACGGGAGTCAGGCAATTTCAGATCAAAAAACAGCAGACCATAAACAAGCTTGAAGCAACCAGAAAAAATCTGGAACGAGTTACGGATTTGTTGAATGAGATTGAACCAAGGCTTGTGTCTTTGCGAAGACAAGCAAACAAAGCTCAAAAAAGAGGAGAGGTGGAATTGAATTTAAGAACGGAACAGGAAAAATTATTCTCGCATATTTGGACCGGGCTTAATCAGGATAATAAAAAATATTGCTCGGAAAGGGAAGAGTTAGAAAGGAGAATTGGAGAATATTCCGCGCAAATTTCCGAGATAAAAAATAATCTGTCTAAAAGCGAGAATAATAACGAAAATTATAGCGCTGAATTTAATAACTTGCAGAAAGAAGCGGAATCTTTGCGGGAAGTTATTAATGATTTTCAAAAAAATCTTTCTATTATAGAAGGCAGAATTCAAATTGAAAAAGAGCAAGAACAAAAAACCAAAACTTTGGAATATATGCCTATAAATTTGGGCTATGTCAAGGAAAAACTTTCCGGGGTTATTTCGGCCTATAATAACTTCTTGAGTATGATAGAAAGTTTGAAAAGTATCGCGGATGTCAAGCTGGTTTATAAAAAAGGGATTGAAGTGAAAAATAATGTGGAAAATCTTTTTAAAGAAGTCGGGAGCGGAAAAGTTATTCAAAATAAAAAAGGGGCTGAATTTGATGATAGCAATTTGAAAAAACTGAAAGTTGAAGAGGTTATAGCTTCGGATAAAATCCGCGAATACAACGAAAAATACGAACAAATTAAAAATAGAATTTATGAGCTTAATAAAAGAGAACAGGATAAAAGACAAATATTTTTCAGATTGGAAAAAGAGCTGCAAATAAAGCAAGAGGAAGCAAACAGATTTAAAGACAATTTAAACAGGATAAACATTGAGTTGGCAAAATTTGAAGTTCGCAAGGAAGATTTGGCAAGTGAAATTAAAAATGAATTTGGAGGCGATGAATTTATCAACAAGCTTCAAAGCAAAAAATTTCAACAAGAGCAAAACGAAAATTATTTCAATCAGGAAGAAAGCAGGTCGGCTGTCAGAAAGTTGAAATTCCGGCTTGAACAAATAGGAGGAATTGATCCTCTGATTGTTGAAGAATATGAAGAAACGGAAAAAAGATTTGAATTTCTTTCAACTCAATCCGAAGATCTCTTGAAAGCGTCCAATTCTTTAAGGGAAATTATAAAAGAGCTTGATGAAAAAGTTGAGAAAATTTTCAAAAACTCTTTTAAGAGGATTAATGAAGAATTTGACAGATATTTTAAAATTATTTTCAGCGGCGGAAAAGCGGGGCTTTCTGTAAAATATTCGGAATTAAAAGAAGAAAAAAACGATGCTCTTGAAGAAGGAGATGGCAGTAATGAAAATTTAGATGAAAAAGAGCGGAGAGAAGAGCAAAAACAGAGAATTGCCGGCATTGAAATAAATGCCGTTCCTCCCGGGAAAAAAATAAGCAGCCTTGATATGCTTTCGGGAGGAGAAAGAGCGCTAACTTCAATCGCAATTTTGTTTGCGATTATTTCCAACAATCCTCCTCCCTTCTCTGTTCTTGATGAAATTGATGCCGCGCTTGATGAAGCAAATTCAGCCCGTTTGTCAAAAATAATAAAAGATATTTCATTAAAAACTCAATTTATTATGATTACGCATAACAGGGAAATGATGCAGCAAGCAAAAGTTTTATATGGCGTCACAATGCATGATGACGGCGTGTCAAAAATTATTTCATTGCAATTGGATGAAACGGAGCAATAATTTTAAACAGCGCGCTATGACAAATCAGACTTCGCATAGTTTGAGCGGCTAAAGCCGCGGAACCCTCGGCTAAAGCTGGGTAGAAATTTATATTACAACAAATCTATTTTAGACGACGAGCTACAAATTACCAATTACCAATTACCAATTTAAATGAATACTATGACTAACAGCCAAAGAATAATAAAGAAGACAGCCATTATATTAATCGTCGCGATTTTTATATTTATTTTATACAAATTGATGTTTCCTCCGATTCCAGAGCCGTGTTTTAACGGGGTATTTGACATTGGAGAAGATAAAATTGATTGCGGCGGAATTTGCCAAAAAGAATGCCCTCCCCCATCAACGCCGCCTGATGTCAGCGAGGTAAAAATTGAATGGTCTGAGTTTATAAAAGACGGCGAGAATAATTATGATTTAGCCGCAAAGATTATAAACAAAAATTCTTCATGGGGAGTTTCTTCGGCAGATTATGTTTTTTTAATTTATAACAAGAACGGCAAAATCATAAAAACAGAAAAGGACAAAACATATATTATGCCAAGCGGATTTTTGGAAGAAGAGGGGACAAAATATATAATCCAAGAAAATTTCAAGTCAGATTTTGAAATTGAAAAAGTTGATATAGAATTGTCCGATTATATCTGGAAAGAAATAAAAGATCCGCGCGATATCCCGAATTTTAATTCTAAAATCATAAATATCAAAGACAAAAAAAGCGAGTATGTTTACGACGGTCCCGAGTTTTATTATGTTTACGGGGTGACTGAAAATGCTTCCCGATTTAGTTTTTATAGAGTTGATATTGATGTTGTCGCATATAACAATGAAGGCAAGCCGATTGCCGCTGGAAAAACAAACCAGTGGACCGTGTCGGGCGGAAACGGATGGGAATTCAGGATTTTTTGGAATAATCCATTTTCCGACGACATTGACTATATTGATTATCAGGCGCAAACAAATATTTTTGATTCGGAAAATTTTATGAAAGAATTTGGAACTGGCGAAAAATATACGATCCCGAGATGATCGTCAGTATTAAGTATTAAGTATTAAGCTTAATACTTAATACTAAATACTAAATACTCATCATGAACTTTGATTTTTTATTCAAAATAGACAAAGCGCTGTTTATTGCCGTTGCAACATTAATTCTCATAGGCTTAATAATAATTTTCAGCACATCTTACAGTTCAACAGGAACTGATTTTCTTAATTTCAAAAAACAGCTTGCCTTTTCCGGCATTGGAATTATTTTGATGTTTGCGGCAAGTTTTTTTGATTATAGGGCTTTGAAAAATTGGACAGGCATTTTTTATATCTCTGCCTGTTTTCTTTTGGTCGCTGTCTTGTACTCAGGCTCTTTGGTGAGAGGAACTTCCAGCTGGTTTAGTTTTGGTTTTTTTAATTTCCAACCTGCGGAATTCGTGAAAATTATTGCCATAATCATTTTGGCTAAATATCTATCACAGCCAGCCAATCATTCAGGGGATTTGAAAAAAATCATGGTTTCTGGAATATATTTGTCTCTGCCGGTTCTGCTGATTATTTTTCAGCCTGATTTTGGCAGCGCGCTAGTCATAATATTTGTCTGGTTTTCCACGCTTTTTATAGTTGGAATAAATAAAAAATATATGGCTTTGATTTTGATTTTAGGATTATTTCTTTCCGCATTAAGCTGGTCTTATTCTTTAAAAGACTATCAAAAAGACAGGATCATAACTTTTGTCAATCCGCAATCCGATCCTCACGGCGCGGGGTATAATGTCATTCAGTCAATAATATCCGTTGGGTCCGGCGAAATTTGGGGGAAAGGCTTGGGGCGCGGCTCGCAAAGCCAATTAAATTTTTTGCCGGAAAAACATACCGATTTCATCTTTGCCGTCGTCGCTGAAGAAATGGGTTTTATCGGCGTCCTGCTCGTCCTCGGTCTTTTTGGAATTATATTCCATCGGTTTTTTTATATCATAAAAGAATCTCAAGACAACTTTGGCAAACTGCTTGTTCTGGGAACGGCTTTTATGCTTATGTTTCATATTGTCGTAAATGCCGGAATGAATATGGGAATAATGCCGGTTACGGGAATACCCTTGCCTTTTGTGAGTTATGGCGGAAGCTCTCTTATAAGCATGATGATTATGCTAGGCATAGCGCAAAGCGTGTATATAAAAGGAAAGGGATATAAATTTAAAAAAGAAGAGGAGTGATTAAATTGCTAAATTGCTATATTATTAAATTGTTATATTGCTTGTATTTTTACGAAGCTGGTTATTTGTTTGCAATAACCAGAATTTATGCTAAAATAAAAGCATTATTAATATATTTTATTTATGATAGAAAAAAATGAGGGTTTAATGGATAAAATCGTTTCTCTTGCCAAAAGACGGGGTTTTGTTTTTCCGGGAAGCGAAATTTATGGAGGATTGGCAAATACTTGGGACTACGGACCGATCGGCGTAGAGCTGAAAAATAATATCAAGCAAGCTTGGTGGAAATTTTTCGTGAAAGACAGAGATGATGTCGTGGGAATTGACGCGGCTATTTTTATGAATAAAAAAGTTTGGGAATCGTCAGGGCATGTCGGAGGATTTAATGACGCTCTCATTGACTGCAAGTCTTGTAAGGCCAGGCTTCGAGCAGACCATTTGATTGAAGACGCTTTGAATATGAAAGTTGAAGGAATGGGCCCGGAAGAAATGACAAAAGTGATCAAAGATAATAACATGAAATGTCCCGTGTGCTCAAAAAAAGATTGGACAGACGCCAGAAAATTCGGGCTGATGTTTAAAACTTATCAAGGAGTGGTTGAAAATGAAGGGAATATTATCTATCTTCGCCCGGAAACGGCGCAAGCGATGTTTATGAATTATAAAAATGTCTTGAATTCCACGAACAAAAAAATTCCGTTTGGAATCGCGCAGATCGGAAAGGCGTTCCGCAACGAGATAACTCCGGGAAATTTCATATTTCGCACGATTGAATTTGAGCAGATGGAAATTGAATATTTTATTGAAGAAAAGGACTGGGAAAAATATTTTGATTATTGGCAGAATCAAATGGCGGATTGGCTTGATTATATAGGAGTGAAAAAGGAAAATTATTCAATTAGAAAGCATAGCAAAGACGAGCTTTCGCACTATAGCAAAAAAACAATAGACTACGAATACAACTTTCCGTTTGGAACCAAAGAGCTTTATGGCTTGGCGTATCGGACGAATTTTGATTTGATGAACCATCAAAACTCAAGCGGGCAGAATATGGAATATTTTGACGCGGAAAACAATCGCCGATATATCCCGCATGTCATTGAACCGACTTTCGGCGCGGACAGGACAGTCCTCGCGGCAATGGTTGACGCCTACTCTGAAGAAGAAGCTCCAACGGCGGACGGCAAGACGGAAACAAGAGTGGTAATGAAGTTTAGTAAAAATATCGCGCCCGTGAAAGTGGCGGTTTTGCCTTTAAGCAAGAAAGAAGAACTAAGCAAGAAAGCGAAAGAAGTTTTTGGCTTGGTGAAAAAAGATTTCGCCGGCTATTACGACGAAACCCAAAGCATCGGCAAGCGCTACCGCCGCCAAGACGAAATCGGCACGCCGTATTGTGTTACGGTTGATTTTGATTCTCTGGAAGATAACGCTGTGACTGTGAGAGATAGAGATACGATGAAGCAGGAGAGAGTGAAGATTGGGGAGTTGGCGGAGTGGCTGAAGGAAAGGTTGAGATAAAGTTTAAATTTTTAAGACAAATCGCATGAGAATTAACCTCGCAATAATAATTTCAATTTTAGTTTTGTTGCTCGGCTTTTTTACAGATAAGCTATATTTATGGATTCCTATTTCCGTTTTGATCGCAGGAATTATTGATTTATTCAGTCGACAATGGGTAAGTTCAGATAGATTAGGAAGAGCCAAAGTTCTTAGTTCTATTTTGAAATTATTATTTGCTTTGATCGGGTTTTACGCGATGATTGGACAAATAGCATGTATTATATTGCTTATTTGGTGGTTTGTTTTTTAAATTTTTTTTCTAGCAGCTTAATTCTGAAATTGAAATATAAATAACTGTTAAAAATTTTACAGAAAATTATGATGACAACGCAACAAATTTATGATTTGGCGATTAAAATGGGAATAGAAGCTGATCTGCGCGGAAAAGAGAAAGTTCGGCGGCTTTTAAAGCGCGCAAAAGAGCAATATGAAAAATTAAACAAAGACGAAAAAGAAGAATTTGACATGGAAAAATTAACCAATCCTTATTCAGATGCGAGAATTTTAACAAACAACCCGAACAAAAAAATAAAAAAAGTCTTAGCGGGCATCTCAATAGATACAAGCGAATTATTATTGGCAGAAAAGCTCGGGGTAGATTTGGCGTTTGCGCATCACCCGGAAGGAAAAGCGCTGGCAATGCTTAGCGATTCAATGCATCTTCAGGCAGAGGTTTTAAATATAAAGTATGGCGTGCCTATCAATGTGGCGCAAGGAGTAATAAGAGAAAAAATAAGCGAAGTCGGTCGCTCGGTCATTTCCGGAAATTATAACAAAAATGTTGATGCTGCGAATATTTTAGGCATAGAGTTGATGTGCGTTCATACGCCAATTGATAATTTAGTGGCAAATTTTTTATATAGAAAAATAGAAAAAGAAAAACTTGAATATGTAAGCGATGTTATAAAATTTCTCAAAAATATTCCTGAATATAAAGAAGCGATAAAATTAAGCGCGGGACCGCGTCTCTTTGCCGGTTCTCCGGAAAATTATGCCGGGAAAGTCGCCTTAACCGAAATCACTGGCGGCACAGAAGGCTCTGCGCAAATTTATGAAAAGCTGGCACAGGCTGGTATTGGCACTATTATTGCTATGCATATGAGCGAAGAACATAAAAAAGAGGCGGAAAAAAGCCATATTAATGTTGTAGTTGCCGGTCATATGTCTACTGATTCGCTTGGAACTAATTTATTTCTTGATGAGATAGAGAAAAAGGGGATTGAAGTAATTCCGTGTTCGGGGTTGATCAGAGTGAAGAGGTTTAAAAAATAAAATAAAATAGATATGTATAAAAAAACAGTTTTAAAAAACGGACTTCGTGTGATTACAGCGCCAATGGAAGGGACAAAAACCGCAACCGTATTTGTTGTGATAGGGACAGGCTCAAGATGTGAAACTAAAGAAATAAACGGGATCTCGCATTTTTTAGAGCATTTATTTTTTAAAGGAACAAAAAATAGACATACGGCGCTGGCTATTTCCGAGGAGCTGGAAAAAGTTGGAGCGGATTTTAACGCTTTTACTTCCAAGGAGTGTACCGGGTTTTATGTCAAAGTCCCAATATTTCATTTGGATGTGGCTATGGATGTAATTTCTGATATGCTTTTTAATTCTCTTTTTATACCGGAAGAAATTGAACGCGAGAGAGGCACTATCCAAGAAGAAATTAAAATGGTTAAAGACGATCCGCCAAGATATGTTGCGGATTTATTTGAAACTCTTTTATATGGAAATACTCCGATAGGATGGGAAACTATAGGAACGAAAAAAACTGTGCGAAAGATAAGCCGAAATCAAATAATAGAATATTTTCAAAATCACTATGTTGCAAAAAACGCGACAGTAGTTGTTGCTGGCGCTATTGAAAACTCGGAAGCTTTAAAAAAGATAAAAAGATATTTTAATAATTTTAACGGAAAAGAAAAAAGGGGCAAAATAAAAACAATTGAATTTCAAGATAAGCCGGAAATTCTTATTTATCACAAAGCCACCGATCAAGTGCATATAAGTTTGGGCGTGAGGGGATATAATATAAATCATCCGGATCGTTATGCCCTGAATCTTCTATCAGTAATCTTGGGCGGAGGAATGAGTTCTCGTTTATTTATTTCCGTAAGGGGAAGGCGCGGACTGGCTTATTATATTTTTTCCAACGCGGAATTTTATACAGATACGGGTTATTATACTTCACAAGCCGGTATTAATATAAAAAATGCGGCAAAGACAATAAAATTGATATTATCAGAGTATAAAAAAATTGTCGCTAAGGGAGTGACAAAAGAAGAATTAAAAAAAGTAAAAGATCAGATAAAAAGTAGAACTGTTATGAGCCTTGAATCTTCTTCGGCGATGGCTAATTTTTTTGCGGATCAGGAAATTTTGGAAGGAAAAATTTTTACGCCAGAGGAAAAATTCGCTTTACTGGACAAAGTAAAAGTTTCCGATATTCAACGAGTGGCAAAAGATATTTTTAAAAACGAGAAATTAAACTTGGCGCTAATTGGACCGTTTAATGAAAAAGATAAAGAGAAGTTGGAAAAAATATTGAAATTTT
>Ga0180732_1001798_pt1 | contig 12442 bp, 10 predicted proteins | sample KR11_01MetaG_FD_148674 | JGI IMG/M metagenome (GOLD analysis project Ga0180732, IMG submission 148674) | Groundwater microbial communities from the Olkiluoto Island deep subsurface site, Finland - KR11_0.1 MetaG | ecosystem: Environmental > Aquatic > Deep subsurface > Groundwater | place...
TGAGTTAAAGGATAATTGTTAGAGATTGGATAATTCATAGTTTCCAGAACAAACAGAATACGGTAATATTTAGGCTGATTAGTCAACACCACACCACTCATTTTGGAGAGGATACGAAATATTCTTCATAAAATTATACACCCCTGCCAATCTTCTTATTAAAAATAATGATATTGTTGTGGACATCGGAGCTAATATCGGAGTGTTTACATTATTCGCAGCCTATAATAAGCAAAACACTGTCCACTCATTCGAACCATTTCCTGGAAACTTTGAATTTCTAAATCGAAATATTCATACAAATGGTTTGCACAATATCACAACTCATTGCGTTGCAGTTGGTGATAAGGTAGGATTTGAAAAATTATTTATTAGTGACATTTCAGGTGGACACCTGCTTTTTGATCGTAATATCAATGGTAAATTGGAGAAATACATCGAAGTTCCTACCATTACTTTACAGAGTATCATGGATGATAATAATTTAGAACAGATAGACTTTCTAAAATTGGATTGTGAAGGATCTGAAGGTTTAATATTGATGTCAACTCCGACGGACTATCTAAAAAGAATTAGAAATATAGCAATGGAATTTCATGACAATGTATCGACATTAAAACATGATGACATTCAAAGATTGCTGAAAGAAGCAGGCTTTGTCACAAGGTTGAATTGGGATGGAAATTCGCCTTTTGGATACATTTATGGCATTAGAAATTAATTGACATCACCTAGAATTGTGAAAAATACTATGTTTCGCTCCATCCAAATTTGATTTTAACGAACGTCTTTTTCACCAAAAAATTTATCATCGAGAAATAGATCAAGAAATGAAACTGTATAGACCATTAAAAATAAGTTGCGCGATAGGGATATGTTCCTACTTTCCACTACATAAATATAATCACCATCCGTTGATAATATATGAATACAGAAGATAAAGAAAAAAATTGGACGACAATCATTAGTCCGCGCAGCGGTTGGCTTAATATCAATCTAAGAGAACTGTGGTGGTACAGAGATCTTATTATGCTCTTTGTACGGCGAGATTTTGTTTCTCAGTACAAGCAAACAATCCTTGGACCTTTATGGTTCTTGATACAACCATTGATGTCCACATTAGTATTTACAGTGATCTTTGGGACAATAGCGCAGATACCTACAGATGGTCTGCCGCAGGTTATGTTTTATATGGCAGGTATAACCTCATGGACATATTTTGCCAACTGTTTTACGAAAACATCCAATACTTTCATCGGAAACGCTGCGATATTTGGAAAAGTGTATTTTCCCCGCCTAGCGGTACCGGTTTCAATTGTAATATCAAATCTAATTACATTCGCTATCCAGTTTGGATTGTTCATAGTTTTTTTATTATACTTTTATTTTAAAGGTTCATCTATTCAACCCAATATGTGGATATTGTTAACACCTTTACTGCTGGTCCAGATGGCAGCCCTTGGTCTTGGCGTGGGGATCCTGGTATCTTCCATGACAACAAAATACCGGGATCTGTCTCATGCTGTGGGATTTGGTGTTCAGCTCTGGATGTATGTTACTCCGGTTGTCTATCCTCTTTCTCAGATCCCTGAAAAATGGCGATGGCTGAGTGCTCTTAATCCAATGACTGCGATCGTAGAGAGTTTTAGATATGCTTTTCTCGGCGCAGGGGCGATCCAGCCATGGGTCATGGGAGTAAGCATCGGGATGACAACACTTTTCCTGATCCTTGGAATAATACTCTTTAGCAAGGTCGAGAAGACATTTATAGATACAGTTTAATAGAAAGGAAAATTACATGAGTGATATAGTTATCCGCGTAGAAAATCTATCCAAAGAATACCGACTCGGAGATATTGGGCACGGCTCACTTCACAGGGACATGCAAAGCTGGTGGGCACGGATACGAGGGAAAGATGATCCAAATTCAAGGATAGATACTTCTGGAAGCGCAAAAAGGAATAAAAATGAGAGTTTCTGGGCTCTCAGGGACGTTTCCTTCGATGTCTGTCAGGGTGAAGTCCTGGGCATCATCGGCAAAAACGGCGCAGGCAAATCCACCCTGCTTAAGATCCTCTCCAGAATAACCGCCCCGACAACAGGCACAATAAAAATAAAGGGCAGAATTGCAAGCCTGCTGGAAGTGGGCACAGGCTTCCATCCTGAGCTAACTGGAAGGGATAATATTTATCTGAACGGATCAATACTGGGGATGAAAAAGCGCGAGATAGATGCAAAATTCGATGAAATCGTGAAGTTCGCCGAAGTGGAGAAGTTCATCGATACTCCTGTGAAGCGCTACTCAAGCGGTATGTACGTGCGCCTTGCTTTTGCTGTGGCGGCGCATCTTGAGCCTGAGATATTGATAATTGATGAAGTGCTAGCTGTGGGGGATGCGGACTTCCAGAAGAAATGTCTGGGAAAGATGGGAGAAGTGGCAAAAGGGGGGAGGACAGTCCTGTTTGTGAGCCATAATATGGGAGCAGTGCAGAATCTGTGTCCAAAAACGATTTTACTTGATAAAGGTAATATTAAAGCATATTCTATTACTAATAATGTGATAGAAGAATATTTATTTTCAAAAAAAATTGATTATAATACGATAGATTTACAAAATCATAGGCCTTCTTGGGCAATTCCTATTATAAAATCAGCGAGAATCCTTGATAAAAATGGCAAAGTAGTTAATTCATTTCCAATAGGGGCGGATATAATAATAGAACTTTTTTTTAATGTGGATACTTATCCAAAATTAAAAGTGCCTGTAATGGGAGTTGTAATAAATCACTCCACATTTGGGGCGGTGACGGCAGTAAATACTCGTATGACAGGACATTTTAGTTATGAAAGCTCGTGTTCTTCAGGATTTATTCGGTGTACAATAGAGCAAACACCTTTTGTGCAGGGTTTATATTATGTTGACGTTTGGTTAGGTGACGATAAAATGGACCTTGATACACTAACTGGTTATTTATTTTTTAATATTGAAGCGACAGATATTTATAAGAGTGGACGAATTCCTTTTTCTGATTTGGGTGTAATTTATCTAAAACCATCATGGCAATTTATTCCTGATAGTAGGAGTGTGTTATAATATTATGGAAAACCAAAAAGACATAGAAAAATTTTATACTAAATTATTTTCAGAAAACAAATTTTGGTCAACACCTTATCCTAATAATGATGAAGCTCGACGCTTGGCTAAGATTATCAATTTTCTAAGCAAAATCGCAGAAAAATCAACAAATAATCTAGGAGTTGGATTGCGTATTTTAGATGTTGGTTGTGGTCGTGGTTGGCTTACGCATCAAGCAAATATATATGGAATATGTGAAGGCATAGATCCAGTGGTTAATTCCATTGAGGTGGCTCGAAAATTTTTCCCTGAATTAACTTTCTATCGAGGCAACATTGATGATTTATTGAAATCTCCAAATTTCAAACCTTATGATGTCATTATAGCTTCTGAGGTAATTGAACATGTTTTGGACAAGAAAAAGTTTGTATACGAGCTTAGCCGAATCATAGTTCCAAATGGTTATGTTATTATTACGACTCCCCGTGGTGAGGAATTTCAAAAATGGTTGCGATTGGGCAATGAAAAACAACCTATCGAAGATTGGATTTCTGAGCGAAATTTATATCTACTGTTTAAACATTATGGTTATAAATATATTAATCATGATAGGGTTTATCTTGACCTACCAGGCATGTCATTTTTACATCGATTGTCTTCTAGATCATCTCATAAGCTAAAAAAAATTGGCTTTACCCCGTTAATTAAAGGATTACAATATATTACAGGATTCTATCAAGTATGGTTGTTTCAGAGATAAGTTTTCCCAAAATTTGATATAAAAAAATATAAAAAACAACCAAATTTACGCAAAGTGTTTATTTTGATGCCTGCTTACAACAGTGGAGAATATCTACAACATTCTATCGAAAATATTCAGTTTTACCATCAGAATGATTCAAATGAGCAAATGACAAATAGAAAATATTACTCGTGTGTTGTTTCATAATCTTGTTTAAGGGCATATTTATGCATAATCCAAAAATTACAGTCTTAATGACACTCTTCAATGGTGAAAAATACTTACGTGAAGCGATGGAAAGTATGCTGAATCAGACTTATAAAGATTTTGAGTTTTTAATAATTGATGATGCGTCCACGGATTCAAGCTCAGAGATTATTTTATCTTATAAAGACCCCAGAATTAGATTGATTGAGAATGAGCAGAATATTGGATTTGTACTTTCGTTGAATAAAGGGCTCCAATTGGCTAAAGGTGAATATATTGCCAGGATGGATGCAGATGATATTTCAATGCCTGAGAGATTAGAAAAACAAATAAAATTATTGGAGGAGAATCCAAAAGTGGGAATGACTGCATGCTGGATTAGTATAATTCATGAAAATAATAATGAAATTAGTTTTTGGAAAATAGATAGACAAAATAATTCATCTGAAGAAATTTACTACATATTGAATTTTGAAAATTGTTTAGCACATTCTTCTGTTATTTTCAGAAAAGAATTGGTTATTGAAATTGGAGGATACGATGAAGATCTAAAACTTACACAAGATTATGATTTGTGGATTAGATTATCCAGAATTACCACAATCTCAAAATTAATGGAAGTATTAGTTATTAGGCGAGAACACGAATCAAATATGATTTTTACGGCAAACGAAAGATTGAATCAAGAGACATTTAGAATATACCAAAAAAATTCCAATATAAATTTTGTTAAACCTGAATTCATTGATAGAATAGTGAATAATCCAACATCAATTAATATATTAAAAATACTAAATGTCAAACAAATAAGCAACAATATAATTAAAAATTGTCCAATATTTATCAATAAGAAAGAACTTATGCGATGTGCAGAAGAAAAAACATCGACTTTATTAAAAAATAGTTTTCCATTCAATAAAACAATTCGGCTAAAAGGGTTTGTTGAAAGATCATTAGGACTTGATCAAACTCTCAAAATGTTCCAAAAAATTAAAAATATTATTTTATATACCTATAATGATTTAAAAAAAATTGATTATATTATAAATAGTATTGATAAAATAGATAATAAAATAAATGTGTTATTTATAGTTCCATCTATGACTATGGGTGGTGCTGAAAAAGTAAATTTTGACATAATTAAAAATATCAATAAAAATAAATTTCAAATACACATTATTACTACCGATAATAATATTAATATATGGAAAAAAGCGTTCTTGGAATATACAAACAAAATCTATGAATTACCTAATTTATTCCATAATCCCTTGGTTTACACGACATTTATTTTAAAATATATTAAATCTGCAAATATCAATATTATCTTAATTTCAAATTCTCGTCGTGGTTATTATAGTATTAAAAAAATTAAGCAATCCTATCCAAAAATTAAAATTTTCGATTTGAACCATGGTGAATCATTGGTTTGGAGAAATGGTATATTATACCCTTATATATTCAACCAACATAATTATATTGATAAGAGAATAACCATAAGTAACCATTTAAAAAATTACTTGATGTCAGTTTATTCATTTAAACCAAATGAAATATTAGTAATTAAAAATGGGATCGACCTAAATGAATACGATAAAAATAAGTATAAATGTGGAAAATTTAGGAATAAATATAATATTTTAGAAACCGATTTTGTTGTATCATCAATAGGTAGATTGTTTGTTGATAAACACGTTGAATATTTCATAGATATTGCAAATAAAATAGTAAATTTAGACAATAAAAAATATTATAAATTTTTGATAGCAGGGGATGGTCCATCATATATGGATTTACAAGATAAAATTATTAGATATAATCTAGCTAAAAATGTTTTTATGGTAGGTAGAATTAATGTCGTTCAAGAATTTTATAATGATACTGATATTTTACTTATGACATCCGAAACCGAAGGAATTCCCCTTGTTATATTAGAAGCTATGGCCATGGAAGTCCCTGTAATTAGTACCAATGTGGGAGCCATTTCAGAGATTATTGATGATAATATTAATGGATTTCTTATTAAATATAATGAAAAAAATATGATAAATGAATTTGTAATAAAAATTTACTTACTTGAGACTAATTCTTTAATTTATCAATCATTAGTAGAAAATGGTAAAGAGAAGATAATCTCAGAACATTCATTAAACAAAATGATTCATAGTTATGAAGCTTTATTTCAATATATTCATACATATGCCCCATAATTATTTCGCTTTGAAACATTATTATATTTAATGGTAAAATAGGTTAAAAAGAATGAATTTCAACGAAATATTTGCACAAATGAGAAATCTATTTTTTTATTTGGTTACAGAGATATTTTTATTCTCCGAATCTCGTAATTTTAGTTCAATGAGAGCAAGTTTTCTTTCGAGAGTGAAAATAAAAAGTGGAAAAAAGATATTAATTGGCAAGGGTATAATTTTTGGCAGGAATATTTCTTTGGGAAATGACGTATTTATTGATTCTAATTCAGAGATTTTTGGTCCACTTCATGCAGGAAGCAACGTATACATAAATAGACAGTGTTATATTAATGGAGACGTAATACTTGGGAATAATGTTCAAATTGGGCCAAGAGTCTCTCTGATTGCAGTTACACATGAAATCGGTAATAGCAATTCCAGGGCCGGAACACCTATAGTTGGAAAAATAATTATTGATGATGGGGTTTGGATAGGGGCTTGTTCTGTTATATTACACAATCTTCATATCAACAAAGGAGCTATTATTGCAGCTGGCGCTGTCGTCATCGAAGATGTACCACCAAATGTTATTGTTGGTGGATGTCCAGCAAAGATAATTAAAAGATTGGATAGAAAAGAGAATTAATTTTTAATATTGGTTTATTTGAAATAAGAGGTTATTAATGAAAGTATCATTGATTTCAACCGTATTCAATGAAGAATCTTCGATCAAAGATTTCTTGGATGCATTACTCGGCCAATCCCTCAAACCAGATGAAATAATAATTGTGGATGGCGGTTCTATCGATGGGACTGTTGAATTAATAGAAAATTACATAAAAAAAAATGAACCGATCAAACTCATCATAGAAAAAGGTGCAAATATCTCGCGCGGTAGAAATATTGCGATAAATCATGCTAGGAATGAAATAATAGCATCCACAGATGCAGGATGTAAATTAGACAGAGATTGGTTAAAAAATCTGGTTGATAAATTCGATGAAGATACCGATGTGGTTGGTGGCATGACCGTTCCAGAATCAAAAACCGAATTTGAACGATGTGCGGCTGAGATAACTGCCACAAAAATAAAAGATATCGATGAGCATACTTATCTCCCTTCATCAAGATCAATAGCTTTTAGGAAAACTGCCTGGGAAAGAGCTGGAAAGTATCCAGAATGGCTTTATACCGCGGAGGATACAGTATTTGATCTAAACCTGAAAAAAGTAGGCTGCAGATTTAGAATGGCCAGTGATGCAATTGTATATTGGAAAATGAGAACTACATGGTCATTTTTATTTAAGCAATATTACTTATATGGGAAAGGAGCCAAAGAAGCAGGTTTAGTTAGCATAAAGAATATCTTAAACAATATTTCAGATATTTTGTCACCACTCTTCTTGATTATCATGCTTCCATATTTGCCACCATATTATTTTATTTTTTGGATAATTGTTTTTTATCATGTTATTCGGCCATATCTAATCAAAGGGAAAAAATGTTATAGATTAAATAACTCATTTAAATATTTTATATACGGTGTTGTTATTTCAATAATAGAAAAAATTGCATGGACGATAGGGCATATTGCAGGTAAAGAAAAGAGGCAATAAAGCTATGAAACGAATTCTTAAATCAATTATCATATCGATCATTCGAAATATTAAAAATTATTTACGAACTGACCCAGTTGAGCATTATCGGGCACTTGGTGCTAAAATAGGTGATAATGTTTTTTTAGGGGGTGTGGGCGATATAAAAATGGAAGAAGAATATGCGAAGTTTGTTACCATTGAAGATAATGTAACCATTGCAAAAGGTACACAGATAATCCAGCATGATTCTTCGATGAATAATTTGTTTGGCTTACCTATAAAATTTGGTAAAGTTATTATTCGAAAAAACGCTTATATTGGAGCAAACTGTACAATAAGTTGTGGAGTTGAAATCGGAGAAGGTGCCTTAATTGGAATTGGTTCGTTAGTAATCACAGACATACCTAGTAATAGAGTTGCCTTTGGAGTCCCTGCAAAGGTGAAAGGAACAACTTTTGAATTTCGCGATAGATTCATAGAGAAGATGAACGATGATAAAAGGAATTTCTATTGGAATATTGTGCACTGGAGAGAACGCAAAGATTGGCCAAAAGAAAGAATTGATAAATCTGTTAAGGATTTCATGGATAATGTCGATTTTAATTAATTATTTATTATATAAATTATGAGGTTTGACAAATTGATTATTGATGTATGTATCCCCACATGGAATTCGGACCGTTTTCTGGAACGATGTTTGCAAAGTATATATAAAGAATTAGATATTAACAAAATTTACATTATAGATCGATATAGCACAGATAAAACGCTTAAAATTTTAAATGACTATAATCGAATATATAATAATATAGAAATTATTCAAAGCGATGGAAACCTGGCAATTGCTAGACAAATCTTAATAAGTAAAGTTAATACTGAATTCTTCCTATTTATTGATGCAGATGTTGAATTAATAACTGGAATTTATGCAGATTTTCTTAGCAGAATTAATGATGATGTTGGTGCCATCGCTTATTCAGTAGAATTGACAGGTAAGATTATAGAAGAAAAATATATTCTAACTCTTGAAAAGATAGGGATCAAACACTTAGATACCAGGGGTTTCACATATTGTACGTTTATACGAAAAAAAACAGTTATGAATATATTAATACCTGAAGAACGTTATGCATTTGAAGATCAATTCATTTGTGATTATATTAGAAAAAATGGTTTTAGATGGTTAATACCTGAAAAAAAATTTGCCATTCATTACAATGATCATGGAAACTGGATCAATTTGTTAAAGTTTAAAGTAAATTCTGGACGTGCTTTGAGAAGGTTTACAGGTAAGATAACAATCAAAAAACAAATAAAAGGTTTTATAGGAGTTATGATTTATGCTTGTATCGCTTCTATCATATCTCTTGATCCAAGAATTTTGTTCTATATGATTGCAGCTAATTTGCTCGGTTTTTATGGGTATTACACCAGCACAAAATCAAATATTTATCAAGATCGGGATAAAATAAAAAATTAAATATTACCATATCGGTTAAATACATGTTCATACTTACCATAATAATATTAAGTTAAAGATGGCCTTGAATTATGAAAAATAAGGAATTAAGTTATACCCGTTATAGTTTTGATGTATTATTAATTATATTATTGATTATTTTAAGTTTGTCAATCAGTGTTAGCGCTACTTCAGTCACATATCTCAATGATACTTTTGACAGATCAGATTCCAATGACATCGGAATTAATTGGACCGGATACAAGACGGAGCATAAGATATCAAATAACTATCTGGTTCGTAATGGTGTTGCAACAAATGCAGGAATACTTGTAAATACAACACTAATGCCATTAAACGCATCGGGTTATGTAGTGGAAATAGAAGGCAACAGACCAACAACATTGGTATATTTTCAAAATATGTCTGGAAAAGGATATGGGTATTCGATTTCAGTGGGAGATGATGCTAACAGAAAAATATATTTATGGAAAGTAAGTGGTACAACTTCAACTTTAATCAATAACTATTTTACTGAAACAAACTCCTGGAGTACCGCAACCAAAATAACAGTAGTAGCTGTAACTAATCAAGCGAAATTCCTTGTATTCAAAGATGGGGTATACGATGGATACTTGGAAGATGCCTCAAATACTTATACAAGTGGATATTGTGGTATTGGGGAGAAAGGAAACGGGGCTGTAGAAGCAGAAAGTTTCAAATGCTATGGTTATACACGTCCTTATTTTGATGACTCTACTGGATATGGATATATAGTAGATGGTGAATATAATTTAACGAATGGGCAAACATACAATAACTTAACTGCACTTAGGACTGGAACATTAAATATAACAAATGCAAATATTAAAATAAACACAAACAATGGGAATAATATCAGGTTTCTCAGTAAAGGGGGAAATATAACATTAGAAAATGCATCCGTTTCTCCAACAGACTCAAATAATTGGTCACAAATATATTTGACTACTGAAAATGTTTATATAGTTCAGAATGGATTAAAATGGCCCTCATTAAAAATAAATAACTCAACGTTTGAATCTATGGGAAAACCAAATGCTGGTGTTGGAGAACACGCCCCATCAACAATTTCCTTGGAATATGCTGAAACCGGAAGTTATATCACAAATACTACCTTCAATAACTCAGCAGAAATTGCAGTACAATATTCAAGCAGACCTACAAGAATAGATAATAACATATTTCAAAATCCAAGAACCTTCAACACTCAAATATTATATATCAATCAAATATCTAATCTTGCAATAACAAACAATCAGCTGATTGGAAATTACACACTTAGAAATGTTAGAATCGGGGCATATCTTGCATCAGTATCATTAATTAATTTTTCCTATAATAAAGTTTTTGGAGTATATGATTATGGAGTAGATTTCAATGGATGCTGCTTTGATCAGATCACATATATTGGGAACTATCATCAAGATTCTCAGAAAGGATTGGTTTTCAATCATCTTTTAACCAATTCTCTAATCAAAGATAATATTTTTTATACAACAAATTCAGCAGCACAATCTTCAATATCAGGGTATACAGGGTTCGGAGATAATGTCTCTGTTATAAATAATACTTTATACTCGGATACATCAATAGCCGATGGTGGTTTTAAGCCAACTAATTTCGGAATTAATACAAATGTTACAGGATTTATTAATACAGGGTTACATTCATCACTTGCTCGATTGTCTGGTGATAATGGAATGTCTGCTTTTATAGTAAATGATGGAACAAATGGAACAATTAATGATGTCTTAATAGATGCTGTCATATATAGGGCAGTATCTGGAATGACATTTGAAAAAATATCAAATACGAAAAATATTAATATAATCGCTACAAATATCACAGTAAAGAATGTGGCTTATGGTATTCATGCGTATTCATGTGAAAATTGTACTCTCAGAGATTTAGATGTTAGTGGTTCAATTGCTGACATCAAGCTTGAAACAGATATTAGAGACATCTTTCTGATAAATAATAAAAAATCTAATATCGTTTTTGTAAATCCTTTAACTAAAGCTAATAATTTTAACTATGCTGATATTCTTGTTCAAACTCAAAATAATATTCCAATATATAATGCTGAAATTCTTGTGTATAATAAAATCAATAATCTTTACCCATCGATAAATAGAAATGGAAATGCAAAGACAACTTTCACAATAGGAGTGGATGGACATACACCACTACCAAGAGGGAACGACTCTGATACCCCTGTCCTGATGAGCCACTGGCAAAACTCCACCACTCGCCAGAACATGTCCTATCTCATCTCCGTCTTCGACCCCTCCCACCTCTACACCTCCACCCCCACCCTCATCTTCCCCAACGGCACCCTCCTTTCGCTCTCCCCCCTCGCCACCGCCACCGTCTCCCCCAACGAATCCTGGTACCGCCCCAACCCCAACACATACCAGAACACCACGGTCATTACGATCGATAGAGCACGCACCTATCATAAGCTCAAGTTCCCCAATGGATCGATCACAGTAACTGATGCCAATCAGACATTGTTGACTGCGACAAGTGCTGCAGGGCAGAGTTATATCCTCTTTAACAACACCATCCCAGGGTTTTATAATAAGTCCGTCACTTTTATGGTTGATAATGTGATTTATGCTAATCAAACAGCTAATGAATCGGGATTTGTTTCATTTAATTACACCAGTTTAATTTCATCGGGATCATCGCATACATTCAAATGGTTATCAAACACTTCAAGCTCGGGGGTAGATGGGGACTTGAATGATGATGGAATTGTGGATGAAAAAGATGTGGATATTGTCAATCAGCATATGTGGAATGTAACATCGTCGCCATATCCCAATTATGATGTTAATCAAGATGGAATAGTGGATATTTTGGATATGCAATTTGTTATGGGCAAAATACCAGATAATTTAATAGACCAAGTGGCCGCATTCTTAAAATCATTAGTTTCAAATATATTTTAGTTTCTATTCTTAAAGATCAAGCGTAGAACATAGGCTCGATGGGGGGGCCCATCGGCTTCCGCGAAGCGCCGAAAATTTATGGCTTAGATAATATAATATTTTGCTGATCTGAATAAGCATAAGCCTATACTTATTTTTCGACCCCCCAATTTCCAGGTTTCCCCATCCCTTC
>Ga0180732_1001799_pt1 | contig 12434 bp, 14 predicted proteins | sample KR11_01MetaG_FD_148674 | JGI IMG/M metagenome (GOLD analysis project Ga0180732, IMG submission 148674) | Groundwater microbial communities from the Olkiluoto Island deep subsurface site, Finland - KR11_0.1 MetaG | ecosystem: Environmental > Aquatic > Deep subsurface > Groundwater | place...
ACCGGAATTAGACAAAAGTAAAAACAAAGGAATTATGATTGAGCCCATTAAATCAATATGCGGGATCGGATTAAGCGTCAGCCTTCCCAGATGCTTCGCCGTTGGATCGCCCAAAGAATCCGCCATCCAGCCGTGGGCGAATTCGTGAATAACGATTGAGAATATTAAAATTACGATTGAAAATATTTGAAGAATTTCCGCCATACTTGCCAAATTTAATTAATTAGATTATTATACAATCAGCTTGAATTAGAAAATAATGATTTCGTTATATTTAGTAAATATTAGTTGTATTCGTGTCTATGATGTAAAAAACACTAATTCAACTAATATTTTCACTAACAAAACTAAATAGACATTTTCTTAATTCATCATAATAACAATTTAATAATACATTTATGAGCAGAGTATGTCAAATATGCGGGAGAGGAACAAGAGCGAGCCAGACAAGAAGCCATTCCAACATCGCCACAAAGACGAAGCAATACATAAACATTCAAAGTAAAAAAATCGGCGGAGAAAAAATGAAAGTCTGCGCCAAATGCATCAAAACAACGGCAAAAGACAGGAAGTAAATTTTTGTTTTGTTTATTGCATTTATTCTCAAACCAAAAAACAAGCGCTTAATCCGCTTGTTTTTTGGTTGAAATATCCTGACATTCTTCGCGTTATTTTCCTTCCCAAAATTTTTCCGCTTCTTTTTCCATTTCTTCAAGGCGCGTGTAATAATCCGGAAATTCATTTAAATGCGCCAGCGCGATTTTTCCCGTCATCACAGGATCGTCATTAGTCACATTTGTGTTAGCATCAACCGTGCCGTGTTCCAATTCCACATCCATTCCCATCCGAAACTGCTCTATGTCAAATTTACTCCAATCAATCCCCAGCTCTTCCCCGACTCTCTTCGCCTCTTCGGCCGTAAAAACTTTTTTGGCGCTCATATTTTTTGTTGTTAGATGAATTAAGTTTTTCGCATAAGCAAAACACAAGTAAATTTCTACCCAGCTTTAGCTGAGGGTTTGGAAGCTTTAGCTTCAAATGCTTATAAAAAATCTTGACACTAAAGTGTCATAAATCCTCGGCTAAAGCCGGGTAGAATAAAAACTTTCCTAGCAATAAATCAAAACTTATTCTTTCATCAATTTAATCCCCAGTCCTGAAATTTTACCGCCCGCAAAGATGAGGATGAAAACAAGCATTGACCAGCTTGATAAATTCAGAAGTTTCAAAGTAAATTCTTCCGGGATTATTTCTTTCAATTGTCCGCTTATTTGATTTTTCACCATATCTTCAACCTGAGCTTTTTGCTCCGCCTCCAAGCTTTTCAGATAGTTCGGATCTGTTAATTTTGACTGATCAATGGCAATTTCGCCGCTGGTATTTATGTCTTTTTTATCAAGATTAACAATCCCTCCGCTTGCGTAAGAAAAAACTTTCGGCGCCTCTTTCTTCGCCGTGAAAATATCGTATGAAGCGAATATGCTCCAAAAAATTATACCCAGCCCAACGGCCAATAACAAATAGCCGATTATTTTGTTTGACGATGTGTTCATGATAAATAATTTAAAATTTAAAAATCATCTTAAATTGCAAAATAATTATTGTCATCCTGAATTTATTTCAGGATCTTTTATGTGATACAGCTAAATATAGATTTGCGAAATAGGCAGTAGATTCTGAACTAAATTCAGAATGACAATCTCTCAAAAATCTTGCCTGAGAGCTTGTCTCTGCCTTCTCCGCTTTTGGCTGAATAGAAAATAACATTCTCCTTGCCTGACTTTTTTAAAACTTCTTTCAATTTTCCGTTCCTCTCGCCTCTTCTTAATTTGTCTATTTTATTAACAACAACTATAAATTCATAATTATGCTCATTCAAAATCTCCAGCATTTCCAGATCTAATTTTGTCACGCCCGCTTTCGCGTCAATGATTAAAACAGTTTTTCTGTTCTTGATTGAAGTATTCGCCAGATACCACAAAATCAATTGCCTTATTTTTTCCCTCTGCGCAAAAGATGCTTTAGCATATCCATAACCTGGCAGATCAACAAAATATATTTTTTCGTTTATCAGAAAAAAATTTATCTCTTTTGTTTTTCCCGGCCTCGCGCTGGATTTTACCAGATTTTTTCTGTCAACCAAAGAATTTATAACGCTGGACTTGCCGACATTTGATCTGCCGATAAACGCGACTTGAAGCTTATTTTCTTCCAATATCCTATCCTCCCCGACGACTCCTTTGACAAATTCCGCCGATTTGATGTTCATATTTTTCAATAATTTAGATAATTATTTTTTGAACTTATCTGCGTTATACCGCTCTTTGAGGAAAAAATCATAAACGCGATCAAAGCGTAGAAATTTCGCGTTAAAACTCCAAACATCTCCAGCTTTTGTTGATTTCATTTCCGGCTTTATATTCCGCGCCTTCGTCTTTCACTCCGATCGCATCTTTAAACGGTTCATATTTCTCATCGCTATTCCACAATCAAAACTTCTTCGCCCAGCATATCAATTATTTTGACGGCGATTTTTTGTTTTTTATTTTTAAGATCAAATTCGTATTTCGCTTTCACAAAATCTTTTTTCTTTTCCGTAAGTGTGGTGCGCTTCATCGGAAAAAACGCCTAAGTTGGAAAGGCTGGAAATTTTATTAAGACGAGCGTTCGCCCAAAGTTTTTCTTGCTCTTCTTTTTTTTCTTGTTCGAATTGCGTTTGCCCTTTTCTTCGGGATATTTTTTTGAGAGCGATTTTTTCTGTATTAGTAACAATGAGATTATAAGCGCTATTGTCTTGAACCGGAATATTTTTTTCGCCGTTTCTGGTATAAACCATTTTTACATTTGCCATAAACGATTTATAAAACCTTGGCGGCAATATTTTTTCAAACGGCATATCGGAGATTTCTCGCAAAGATTCAATAATAGTTGTGCCAGGCGCGAAGACAAGCGCGTTTTTCATAAAATTATCTTCGGGATATTCAATGCTCATAGAAAATTCCATGGCTATAATAGAGCCAATCAAAACAGTTTTTCCGGCGCCCATGGTCAAAGCTAAAATATAGCTGGGGTAATTTAAATTAATTGATTCATGTAAAGAATCAAGTTGCAGAGATTTTGCGAAATTTATATCCGTTTTAATTTTTTCAAACGGATCTTCGTTATCAATCAGCATATTCATAATTTTCTTGCTCATTAAAATTCCCAGAGCGTCAATCAAGTCGCTATTTTTTTGAAAATAATTTTTATACAATTCCAATAATCTTGGAGTTTTTAAAATAATCCTGATATACCAATAAACTTCCAACGCGTTAAACTGAGCATCTCTTAAATATCTAAGCTGTCCATTTTCATTTTTGCTCCAAGATAAAATTTCAGAGATAGCCGAAAACTGGTCAGAAGCATAACCGCTTTCACGCCATTTTTTAACATCCTCCTGCAATTGTTCAAAAATGTTTTGCATAATTTTCTAATTCCTTAAAATCACTAAACCATTGCTTAATATTTCCGCTTTTTCAACTACCCCCAGTATAATCCATTTCAGCCATTTTATCAACACAAGCGAATTTCTAAATAAATGTGATATGTTGATGTAATAAAAAAAATTTGACCGACAAAAGTTTTAATGGTATTATGAAAAAGCGATAGAGAAAGATTGTCGCTTAATTATTTTTAAAAATAACAATATGAATTACAAAATTGTAATCCTGCTGATTTTAACTTTAATTCTAGGTTTCTTAATTGATCGAACGCTTGTCAAATACACAGCGGCTCCCTGCAATAACAATGTTTCTAATCCTCCAACAAATTCAATCTGCCCTGAAAATAATAACAGCGATAAAATAGACAATGCAAATATCACCTACAAAACTTTTTCTTCCTCAAAAGCTGATTTTACTTTTGAATATCCGGATACCTGGGTGTATGAGGAAGAAAATATTGAGAATACAAATGTATGGACTTTTACGGGAGATGTTGTTTTTGAAGTCCATTCTCCGTCTTATGAAGTGTTTGATTCTTGTTCGGGAAGTTTTTATATTAGAGGCATAGAGAAAATCCCTTATCAGCTGAATACTTTTCCAACAAATGATCCAGAAACTTTTGTCACATATGAACGATGCGGAAGTGAATATGGAAGCGGTTATATCTATTGGCAAAAAGGTGAATACTTTGCAAATTCAGAAGACATCAAAGATATTCAAAAAATAAATCTTATAATTTTTGATTCTGGAATAGAGAATAAAAAGAATTTAGATGTTGTTCAACGCATAGCTCAAAGTATAAAGATAAAATAAGCGGTTTAGATAAAAAAATTGGTAGCTTAAATTTTTAAGCTACCTTTATTTTGTTTGTCTTTTGTTTATGGCACTACAACTGTGTAGTAATTATTTGCATTTGTCACAAAAGTTGTTCCAGAAGTTTTGATTGCATGCTTCGCTACTACGCCTCCAAGAGGTGGCAAATAGTTTTGATCCCAAACCATAAAGCCGTCTCGCTTGCCATTGGTTGCGGTGTATTCTCCTGTGAATATTGCCACATGCCCATAATATCCTCCGCCAGATCCGCCGAATGTTGCAATTGCTGTTCCTGGAGCTATGAGATTATATGTGAACATTGGAGTTCCTTTTGTCCAGCTACCAGTTGCTACGCCACTTTTACTTAGAACTTTTACAAGACTAACGCATTCGCCTGGATATTTATTATTGCTATCATTTACCTGCGTTGCGCTAATAGTGCCAACCATTCTTTTGTTTTGATATTTTGCATCAAGTAAACTAGGCCATAACATTAATTGACCGTTGGAATACGAAGTCCATGTTGCTTTATTTCTAAGCACATCCAGATTATAGTCTGTTATTCTTAACTCTTTTGACGCGCTTGCGCTCGGCACCATGGCAAATCCTGCCACAACTAGCAGTAAAACTGCTAATATTCTTATTTTATTTCCCGACATTTTATATCTCTCCTGTTTTCTTTTCGTTTTTGTTTTCAACAACTATCCCGCCGTTTTTTGGGTTCACGCTTTTTGCGCTTTTTGGCATATTTATTTCCTCCGTTAATTTTGTCTTTCCGCATTCTACATTCATACGCATCCGCAAACCCTTTATTTTGGGCTTGCTCTTTTTATTTTGGTTTGTTTGCTTTTTTAAAGAACTACATTTTATCTCCCTCCTTTAAATTTCTCTCCTTTTTTTATCAGTCTTCATCTTTATTTTTAGACTCCGAGCTGATAGTTTTCATTATACCCCCCCAGTCAGTTTTTGTCAAATTCAGTTATCCGCAATTCAATTATTCGCGGCAATAAAAAAACAGTATGATATTACCTATTATCATACTGTTTTGGTTTTGCGGTTTTAGGCAGGCAGATAAACTAAAAACACTATGATACTCCCAAGTATCATAGTGTTATAAACACCGCATTGCTGCCGGTTTGTTTTAAGATTTATTATTTTCGTATTTATAATACATCAGCTTTACGGTTTCATTGGAAATATTTATTTACAGCAATATTGAAGCTATGGAAAAATATATCACCACGCTTGTGGCGTCCTGTAAAATCGTGGCGATCGGACCGCTTGCGTTTGCGGGATCAATCCTTATTTTTTCAAATAAAGACGGGATTAAAAGCCCTGTAAAGACGGAGGAAAGAATTGCCATAAAAAGAGCAATGGATAACACAAGACTTACTTCTATGTTGCCATATAAGAATATGTTCAGAATATATAAAGTTATGCTTGAAAGAATCCCAATTAAAAAAACAACGCAGAAATGCCTGAAAAAATATTTATAAAAATCAAATTTATTATTGACGGCGAAATCCCTGACGATAAATATTCTCATCTGCTCTCCCACCGCGCTTGCCATATACACGACTAGAGGTATATACGCCACAAGAATTAAATTCTTTTCAATCGTCCCTTCAAAAACACTAATGATTTTTGACATTGCAATTCCTCCGAGAAGACCGATAAAAAGCCACGGGAAACGATGCTTGAATGATTGGAATATTGAAAGATCAAAAATATTATCAAGAACTATGTTATATTTGTGAATACCCGCCATCCTTAAAAAATCATCGCTTGCTTCATTATGAATAATTGAAGATATTACATCATTTGAAATAACGCCTAAAAGATTATCGTCCTTATCAACTACCGGTATCGCCTTTAAATTATTCTTTAGAGCAAGATAAGCCACTCTTTCTTGGTGCGTATGAGGTCTCACGGTAATAGGTCCGGTCCTCATTACATTTTTAACAAGCTTTTCTTTCGGTTGTCGGAATATGTCTTTTATAGATAATACGCCCCTCAATTTCCTATCCCTTCCGTCTACCACATATATATAATTTATCGTTTCAAATTTTTCCATCTCTTTTTCCAGCATATTTTCAGCTTCTCTTATAGTAGAAGAAAGAGGGATAATCGGCACTTTCTCTGTCATTATCCTGCTGGCGGAACTTGATGAAATTTCATGATGGTTATTCTCATTATTTTTATTTTTGTCCATAAATTTTATAATATTAGTTTTATTATTTTTTTAAAATGCTTATTCCACTTTCAGCATTTCTGATTTAATTATATATCAAAACATTCTTTATAACAAAGTTTTTTTAATCAAACAATCTAAACGCGCAAAAAGCTCCATTTGGAAAAATGGAGCCAGCATTTAACTTTGCGATTAAAATTATAAATTGCGAAAAATCTATTCTAAGATCTCAAACAATTTCTCTTTAAAATCATTTTCCGTTTCTTGGTTATAAAACGGCAGACCGATTATTTTATATTTTCGCGACTTTGAGAATTCCAGAATCTTATCTTTGAATCTTTCTTTAATTTCTTCCAAGAATTCATTTTTCCACTTGTCATATTCTATCAAATGTTTTCCCTTTGGCTCCAAGAAAAGCTGGTATGTAATTTCCTTGCCGGTTTTATCAACCAGAAATAGAAGGCTATAAAAAGAAAATGCAAAGGGTATTCCTTGTTTTCATATTCGCTATTATAGCAATGAAAAAATCCGCCAAACGCTTCTTTTTGATATTCTCTCAATTCAAAAGATGAATTCAAATTTTCCGCCACAAAACCCGGAATTTCTTTCTTCAAGAATCCCATTTTTGAAACGCTGTCTAATTGTTCGTAAAGAAATTGCTGAGGCATATTATTTACTCCTAATTACTCCTAATATTCAAGCGATTTTTTAGTCTTTTAAAATGGCTTATTTTAGCCGAAATTCATACTTTCTCCTAATTTCTCCTAAAAATTAGCTTTATAATAAATATTTTTTGAACCGCCCGCCTTAATGCAATCATCCATGCATTTTTTTTTAGCTTCTTCGCTATAGTTATAGCGCGAAGGATCCTCTGGCATAGGTTTAGAATTCAGACCATTAATATCTCGCTTAAATCTTCTGTAAATCCCGCGCTTGATCATTGGCAGTTTTTCTTCGTCCATAATTCGCGCCGCGCGCGCTATAAATATATCGCTTTCCCTTTTTCCGATAGCCATAATAAACTGATCTTTTTCAAATTTCTCAACCATTAGAGGCTCCAAACTTCTTATATCAACATTTTGCGCGCCAAAAGGAGTTTCTATAACCAGATAGTTATCGCCGATTTCAGATATTTTTCCCGTTGCGCCCATGTCGCGCGACTCTATTCCTCTTTTGATAAACGGCCTGAAAAATATTCCCGGCGCGCGATTGCCGAAAGCCTGCTCTTCTATTTTTTCCGAGATATCCGTATAAGCCAACATTCCTCCCATAACCGTAACGAATATAATCAAGCCCGCCGCAAAATATCCAAAAGGTTTTTTATATGAAAAGTCGGTTTTCGCCATGAGATAACCGGCCAGAAAAAGAAATAGCGCGAAAGTGATAACCAATAAATACGGGAACGATTCCAAAAAAGCGCATATCCCGGCGCTGCCGAAGCTAAGATATTCCAGATTGTCCGTCGTTTTCAAATAGAAAAAAAACAAATTAAAAAATAATATAGCTGAAAGAACGCTTAAGATAAAGGCGCTTTCCAATCCTAATTTTTCCGCCAGAAAAATATATTTCGAACGAAGCTTAACTTTGCCGCTTTTAATTTCGGACATTATTTTTTTTCTAGTTTTGGAGTTGTTTTATTGTTCATATATTTTTTGTAACTACTCAGCTACTCTAAAAAACATTTATCCCGAGAATCTGTCATTTCGAGCGATTAGCGAGAAATCTATGAATTTTAGATATTTCTCCGTATACAGATTTCTCGCGAGGCGCCTGCCTACCGCAGGCAGGCTCGAAATGACAAAGAAGGTGAGCGGTTGCTATTTTTTTATTTTTTTGCAGTTAAAAGCAATTTTTCTTTAATAATTTTTTTTCCTCTGGATATGAGAGCAACAGTACTTGTTGGAATTCTCAAAATATCGCTGATTTCCTCGTAAGACTTTTGTTCAAAATAAAATAAAATGAGCGGCTCTTGATATTTGAGCTTAATGTTTTTCGGCTTTGTCATTAGAAAAATGATTTAGTATAGCTTCGTATGCTTCTTTCTGGCATTTTCTTAAGCCGTCTTTATTTATCTCTAAATTAAATGGATGTGTCATATTTTAAATTATAGCGAGCCAAGTGGCGGAATTATACTGTCATTCTCAATCGCATTTCTCGTTGGATTCCATTTCGCCACTCTTACGAATTTATTTTTATCAAATTCTAAAATATCTAAGCGGTTGAAATGTACAAGTAATTGACTTAACGGTTTTGATAATCCTTTTGGCGAAATTAAAAAGGCAAATTCAGGTCTTAAAATTTTACAATAGCCAAGTAATTGCGAAAGATTAATCAAGCTTAATGGCGTGTCTTTTACTTCAACAAAAACTAAAGTGTATTTTTCTTTTTTGAGAATAACACCAAGCAAATCTACTCTAATTTTATAAGTCGCATATTCAGGAAAAAATTTTGTGTAGTTATTGCGTTGTATAAAATCGCTCAAATCAACGGCATGGACATCGTATGTTTTGATGGTTGCTTTTGGGTGTTTATTTTCCAAATACATTTGCAACCATTTCAACAAGCTTGGGTAAAGCGCGATTTCTTGTTTTGATTCGTAATTATTCATAAGCTTTTATGTTATCGTTTTTTTCTAAAATTGTTAGAAGTTCCGAGTAGTGATTAAAATGCTTGCCTTTCAAAAAATCGGGTAGCTTTTTGGAATTTTCCTCTGGATTTTGAGCCTTCTCTCTAATTCTAAATTGTTTTTCTCCAGCGTTGTCGCCTAGTCCTGCCTTATTCATTTTTGCAAGATCGATTAATACTTCTTGCTTATGTTTTAAGTAAGAACCAATGGGCAAAAATTGATTAGCAAAAATTTTTACTTGGTGCTCTTTGGCCCAAAATCCGGCCGCTTTTTTGAAATTTGGATCTCTAAAATTCGGATGTCCAAAATCTATGCTTTCAACGAAGATACCCACTTTCCCAAATAACTTATATAAATCCAAAGTCAAAAACCAATTTCGATGATCTACTTCAAGATAAATTCTTTGCTGATTCTCTCGGCCAAATTGTGAATTTGAAGCTCGCACATATCCCGTTACATCAAAATACCCTCGCAAAAATTCCTTTTGCTTTTCCTTATCTGCCTGAAAAATTGCTTTTGGTATTCTGAAAGAATGATAATCGCTAAAATTACCATTTAAAAGATAGGACAATAATTGCCATGTCAAATCAGTTTTTTGCCAAACAACCCTAAGACTAACTCCTCTGTTATCTTCATCATTAAATTTGCTAACATCTAGTCCAAGGCGTTTAATTCTTTCAACAATTTTATCCAAGCTATTAGATAAATAAATTTGAGTATCAAATTTCTTGTTTACATCAATCGGACTAGTTGCCTCTAAATTTTTAAAAGGAAAATCAATGACAAGTTTATTTAACTCTGTGGATTTAATAATAGTTCCCCTTCCGACAATCAAGCCGAGAAAATAGGCAACATCTTCGCTCAAAAATGATGATAGTTTATTTGTTATGTCCATATTTTTTGAAAATTAAAATGTATTCATGCACTTTATTGACTATAAATTTATAAGGATAGCCTAGGGGTTTGCAGTTATTGTATTCCTTTTGTCTATCCCATATCAGCAAATCTTCAAAAGTAAGTCCAATTTCTTCCATCATTTGAGCAACATCGCTATGGAAAGGGTAAAATTTGCTACCTTTGCGAATATCCATTACAACCATTACACAATAACCATTTTCGCGGATCGTTTTTGCGACTTCCGTCATAATCTTTTTTAATTCCGCAATAAAATTATTGTAGGATTCTATATTTCCTATATCTTGGGTTTTGTTGGTATAATTTCTACCAATTTTCAAATCCGCGCTTCTTCTCGCGTTTAAAATATCCCAATACGGAGGCGAAGTTAAGCATAAATCTATACTGTTCGGCTCAATATATTTAGTAATTTCTCTTGCATCTTTTACAAAATATTTAATTCCCCCATTATCCTTGTAGGGCAAATAGTGATTATTTATTCTGTTAAAAAATAGTTTTTGAAATTCATCGCTAATATCAATACCATAAACATTCATTCCTTTTTTAAGCCCGGCGATTAAAGTGCTGCCGCTTCCAGCAAAACAGTCTAAAATATTTTTTCCCGATCCGTTTGTTAGAACATCAATTATTCTTTCAGAAAGCTGAAGTGGAAAAATAGCGGGGTGTCTCAATTTATATTCTTCTTGATTTTTAGTAATGTCTCGCCAAATGCTAAAAGAATTTTGAAGCCATGTAGCGCCGTCAAGTTTATTCGCTCGTTTAGCGGCAAGATTTGTTTCTATAAAATAAAGTCGTTCCTCTGTGTTTCTAGGGTCATCTTCTTTTTGGTTTATGCTTTTATATCTCTTGTGTGTTTTTCTAAATAGTTGAACTTTGCCTTTTTGTGTAAGTATTTTTTTTATTTCGCTATCTGCTATAACCCCTTCATTGTTATAGCTAAGCAAAATATACTTTGCCTTTACATTGGCAATTAAGTCATCAAGGGCTTTGCCGGCTCGTCCTTTGTAGCAGTATTCTGAAAGTTGGTGATTATAATTTATCATTCCAGTTTTGCCGTTCGCGATTGGCTTTTTTGCCCCAAACCAGCCTTCAGCAATCAATTCTAAAATAAAATAATTTGCCGCGTATTGTCGACTGTTATAAGGCGGATCTAAATATAAAATATCAATATTTTTAACTTCTCTTATTAATCGATTTGCATCTTTCTTAAATGCTTTATTATTTCTCTTGCTTGGTATAATTTCTGGCGAAGTTAAAATCATGGGCTTAATTGCTCGTTGATCCCAAATTTTTAGATACGCGCTATAAGTCCCCGCAACATTGGAAACAAGATTGACCGCTTCGAGCACGGCAGTAATTAAATAATAATATTCAATTTCGCTAATAACAGATAAATTTTTCCATTCCTCAATCTTTTCTCTTATCGCATCAATTTTCTGTCCATTCTCATTTGAAAAATACTGTCTTTGTCCTTTTCCGTTCGGACAATAATTATCAAAAATGAAACCTTTTTTGGGCGAAAGATTATTTAGATAACCAATCACATAATTTTTGTCTATCTGTCCGACTTCAAGATATTTTTTTAATTTTATAAACTTTGGCTCTTCGTTGAGTTCAATATAGGTTTTTGCCAACGCATAAGAAAATTCTAAAAAATCATTTGCGATAACTGTATATCCTTTTTTCTTGAAATGTTGGGCTACAATAGTTGTTCCCGCAAAAAGATCAACAAACTTAGCACCGTGGTTTAATTCGGTTTTTTTAACCCCTATTTCAATAAGGTCTAATAATTTTTCTTTTCCGCCGTAATAACGCATAATTCTATTTTACCAAATCCTCAAGCCAACATTAAAAGCGTTGGCTGTTTTTCTAAAATTTCAATTATAAATATCCATCAATCTATTATAATAATACCAGAAAATTAAAGATTAGTAAAATATGGCGGCTCATGGCGCGTCCGCGCGAGTAAAACAATTTTTATAAGGGAATAAAAAAAATACCCTCGCCGGGTTGTTTTAAATTTTCTATTTTGCTTTGTTAAAAAAATATCAAAATCTAAAAAATATCGCGTCCAACCCCATTCCTTGCGGATCAAGATCAGCGACCAGCACTCGGTTCCCAAGCTTAGCAAGCCACCCCGCCACATTGATGCACGCGGTCGTCTTTCCCGTTCCGCCCTTGTGATGCGTAAAAGCGATTGTATTCATATAAAATAAGTTAAGTTTATCAACACATACGCAAAGCGCAGGTAATGTTCTACCCGGCTTTAGCTGAGGGTTCTGAAGCTTTAGCTTCAAGTGTTTTCAAGGCTCGCGATGCTAAAGCATCGCAAACCCTCGGCTAAAGCCGGGTAGAAGTATAAATATTGAAATTCCTATGCGAAAAATTATTTGACAAACAAAAAAAC
>Ga0180732_1001800_pt1 | contig 12427 bp, 9 predicted proteins | sample KR11_01MetaG_FD_148674 | JGI IMG/M metagenome (GOLD analysis project Ga0180732, IMG submission 148674) | Groundwater microbial communities from the Olkiluoto Island deep subsurface site, Finland - KR11_0.1 MetaG | ecosystem: Environmental > Aquatic > Deep subsurface > Groundwater | place...
TAGAATCCCGGGAAATCAGGGACATTGCCCAGGTTCTGGGCGTCATGCCCGGGGAAAAAGACATTGGCAAACTTCGGTACAATAAAATATGTATCCTGGCCGATGCGGACTCAGACGGTCTTCACATTGCCACCCTGATCTGTGCTCTGTTTTTAAGACATTTTCCCCAGCTTGTGAAACAGGGCCATGTATTTATTGCCATGCCGCCTTTGTACCGGATTGATGTGGGCAAAGAAGTCTTCTATGCCCTGGATGATTCCGAGAGAAACACCATTATCAAAAAAATCGAGCGTCGGAAAAAACACGGAAAAATCAATATCCAGCGGTTCAAGGGATTGGGGGAGATGAATCCGTCCCAACTCAAGGAAACCACCATTGCGCCGGATTCAAGAAGGCTGGTTCAATTGGTCCTCAATGACGAATCCGTGGAATCCGAAGAGCAGGTCTATGAGATCATGGATATGCTGCTGGGGAAAAAAAGGGCCCAGGACAGAAAAAAGTGGATTGAAACCGAAGGCAATATCAAAGAGATGCAATAATGAAACAGACCCTTCCTTCCGCCATAGAAGATTATGAAAAAATTCCTTTCCAGGAGTTTACCCGGAAAGCCTATTTAAACTATTCCATGTATGTGATCTTGGACAGGGCCCTGCCCCACATCGGAGACGGTTTAAAACCGGTCCAGCGTAGAATTGTCTACTCCATGAGCCAGCTGGGTCTGTCCTCAACCGCCAAATTTAAAAAATCCGCCAGAACCGTGGGGGATGTTTTGGGTAAATTTCATCCCCATGGGGACTCTGCCTGCTACGAGGCCATGGTGTTGATGGCCCAGCCCTTTTCCCTGCGGTATCCTCTGGTGGACGGCCAGGGAAACTGGGGAGATCCCAACGACCCCAAATCCTTTGCTGCCATGCGGTATACCGAATCCAGGCTCTCAAGATACGCCGATATTTTGCTGGACGAGCTGGACCAGGGGACCTGCGACTGGACGCCCAATTTTGACGGGACCCTGACAGAACCCACCCTATTGCCGGCCCGGCTGCCCAACCTGTTGCTCAATGGGACCACAGGCATTGCCGTGGGAATGGCCACCAGCATGCTGCCCCATAATCTTCGGGAAGTGGCAAAAGCCTTGATTCATTTGATTGAAAATGAAGATGCGGATATAGATGCCATTTGCAAGCATATCAAAGGACCTGACTTCCCGACCGATGCGGAGATTATTACCCCGGTTTCCGAAATCCAGGAGACGTACAGGACCGGGACCGGACGGATAAAGATGCGGGCAACCTTTCAGATTGAAGAAGGGGAAATCGTTTTTTGCGCCCTGCCCTTCCATGCATCAACGGAAAAGATTTATGAACAGATAGCCGCCCAGATTGAAGCAAAAAAACTGCCCATGGTCGCAGATATCCGTGACGAATCCGACCATGAAGAACCCACCCGGCTTGTGGTAATCCCCAGGTCCAACCGGGTGGATTATCAATCCCTGATTGACCATTTGTTTGCCACGACAGATCTTGAAAAATCCTATTCCGTGAATATGAACATGATCGGAATCAATGGCCGTCCTCAAGTCAAAAATCTATTGACCCTTCTGACGGAATGGCTGGGGTTCCGAGCAGATACCATTGAAAAAAAACTGCGGTTCAGACTGGAAAAAATTTTAAACCGTCTTCATATCCTTGAAGGGTTTCAGATCGCTTTTCTGAATATTGACCAGGTCATCCACATCATCCGAACTTCTGACCATCCCAAACAAGCCCTGATCAAGTCCTTTGATTTGTCGGAAATACAGGCCACCTCCATACTTGAGATCCGTCTGCGGCAGTTGGCCAAACTTGAAGAAATCAAAATCCTCTCGGAAATCAAAGAACTTGAGGCCCAGAGAAAAATTCTCGAAAAAAGACTGAACAGCAAAAAAGCATTCAAAGCCTATATGATTGATGAGATCAGAGAAGATGCAAAAAAATACGGAGATAAGCGCAGATCTCCCATCAAGGAAAGGCAAGAGGCAGAAGCATTTTCCGCCACTGATATCCTGGACATTGAGCCGGTCACTATAATTCTTTCCCAAAACGGGTGGATCCGTTCTGCCAAGGGACACGATATTGATCCTGAAAAGGTCAAGTTCAAAACCGGGGATGATCTCATGAGCTTTCTTCGGATCAGAAGTGATAAGCCAGTTGTGTTTCTGGACAATACCGGCAGAAGTTATATGCTGTTCTCCCACGTTTTGCCTTCGGCAAGGAGCAATGGAGAGCCTTTAACCGGTCACTTGAGCCTTGGTCCGGACACCGCAATTCAATACATGCTTTCCCAGGAGGAGGAAGATCTTTTCCTGGTTGGATCAGATAATGGCTGCGGGTTTATTATCCGGTTTTCTGATTTTCTCACCACTTACAAAAACGGGAAAGCCGTCATCTCGGTAAAGGACGGATTCAGCCTGTTACCGCCGGAACCGGTTTTAAACCTTGAAACCGACAATATTGTCGCCGTCACAAGCCTGGGGCGTCTCTTGATTTTCCCCGTAAGCCAGTTGCCAAAACTAAAAAAAGGTCAGGGCAATAAAATTATTACCATACCCAAAAAACAATTAAATTCAAATGATCCTGAAAAGCTTAAGCTATTAAAAATATTGCCATTAAATTCGAATCTTGTTATACATTCAGGCAAGCATTTTCTCAGACTAAGCCCCGGAAACCAGGTAGATTATACAGGAATGCGTGGATACAGGGGAAAAAAACTTCCCCGGGGATATCAAGTGGTCGACCGAATAGAGGTGATACCCATAAAGAGCGCAGATGAAACAAATTTATGAGACAATTTTTTATAAAAAATCTTATTTTAATTCACATATTCGTTTTATGCCTGGTATTTGTCTCGATTTCTATTTTAATCCACAATAAAAATCTGGGAGATGCTGCCGGAACTATTGAGCGCATACGGCAGACTGGAAAGCTTCGCCTGATCACGGCCGACGCCAGCAACACATACTCCTATTATGAAGGAATCCCCACTGGATTTGAATATGACCTGGCCATGGAATTTGCCAAGTATCTGAATGTTGAATTGGATATTGTAACCCCGGGTTGGAACAACTTGTTTGCCTATCTTGATCAGGGCATGGGCGATTTTATTGCGGCCGGACTTGCCATTACCAAGGAACGGCTTGAATCCGCAGCCTTTTCAATTCCCTATATGACCATTCAGCAGCGGATTATTCATCACAATCTGGTATTGGCACCAAAAAATATTGAAGACCTGAAGTCCAGGACATTTCACATTCGGAGAGGAACGTCCTACCATTCACGCCTCAAAATAATAAAAGATTCCGGCATTGATTTAAATTACATTCTCCATGACAATATTCCCACCGATGAGCTTATTGCCATGGTAGATAAACGGGAAATCCAGTTTACAATTGCCGATTCCAATATAGCACTGCTCAATCAGCGGTACTTTCCGGATATCCGGATTGGTATACCCATTCAAGAGAAAGAGTCCCTTGCCTGGGCTGTTCGCAAAGATGATGCAGAAATGCTGGTGGAAATAAATCGGTTTTTTCTTTATGCCAATGAACAAGGCATCTTGAAAAGAATTACGGCCAAATACTATGAAAATACCGAGAACTTTGATATTTACGAGTTAAAAAAATTTCATGCTCGAATTGAAACCCGTTTGCCCAAATATAAAAGACTAATCATGGAAGAATCTGAAAAATATGCGTTCGACTGGCGGCTGGTTGCAGCGATTGTTTACCAGGAGTCTCATTTTAATCCCAACGCCAAAAGCTTTACCAATGTCCAGGGATTGATGCAGTTAACCCATGCGACTGCCAGGGAAATGGGAATAACCAATCGGATAAACCCTTCCCAAAGCATCAGGGCCGGCATAAAATACCTTAACCGGATGCACCAGCGATTTGGTTATATTGAAGATGATTACCAGCGGATGCTTTTTTCCCTGGCAAGCTATAATATCGGATACGGCCATGTAATGGATGCCTTGAAAATTGCAGAAGAAAAAGGCCTGGATTTGGCTTCCTGGCAGACACTGAAAACAACTTTGCCTCTTTTATCCAAATCCCGATATTTTGAAGCAACCAAACACGGATATGCAAGGGGATGGGAACCCATTCAATATGTCGAACGGATCCTGACCTATTTTGATATCCTTAAGCAAAAGACAATGTCCTAGAAAATGAAGTTATCTTCACGGAATTGGAAAATAAAAAATTTGACTTGCTCGTTTCAATTTAATAGGTATCCTTAAAGATGTCTTATGCTTGAAACGGTCTATGTATCAACCCAACTTAAGAAGCAAAGAGCAAATTTATGAACAGAAAAATTTTAATCAATGCACTTGACCCAGATGAGAACAGAATTGCGACTATTATTGACAACAAATTGGATCAATTTCACATTGAAACCGCTGCAAGGGAAGTGACCCAGGGCAATATCTATAAAGGGGTTGTCACCCGGGTTGAACCGAGCCTCCAGGCGGTTTTTGTGGACTATGGCGCTGAAAAAAACGGATTTCTCCAAAAGAACGAAATCCATAGCGACTATTTCCAGGAAGTCGAAACCAAGGAAAAAGCACTTTTTAATCTGATTAAAAAAGGCCAGGAAATGATTGTTCAGGTGACCAAAAACCCCATCAATCAAAAAGGGGCCATGCTGACCACTTTTATTTCTCTTCCCGGCCGCTTTGGCGTCCTCATGCCCGGCAACTCCACCAAAGGGGTGTCCAGAAAAATCGATGAGGAAGATGAAAGGAAGCGGCTGGTTAGCATCCTGAAAAACATAAAAATCCCCGAAGGATTTGGGATGATCGTCCGGACAGCCGGAAAAAATGCCACCAAGACCATGCTGACTTCCGACCTGAAGTATTTGATGCGAGTCTGGAAAAACATTGACAAACTGGCCATGGAAGATCCGGCACCCTCTCTTCTCTATAGAGAGCAGACCCTGGCTGTTCGGTCTTTAAGAGACTATTTCACAACAGATATTACGGAAATTCTCATTGACAGCCCTGATACCTTTAAAGAGGTCCAGGATTTTATCAGCATGATTGCTCCCAAGCAAAAAAATATTGTCAAGCTGTACAAAGGGGAAAAACCCATCTTCAGCAAATACCAGCTGGAAGAACAGATTTCCTCCATCTACAAACGAGAAGTCCTCTTGAAATCCGGAGGATGTCTGGTTATTGAACAGACCGAAGCCCTGGTCTCCATAGATGTAAACTCCGGCAAGTCCACCAAAAAGAAAAATATTGAGGAAACAGCCTATCATACCAATATAGAAGCAGCCGAGGAAGTCGCAAGACAACTTCGCCTGAGAGATATGGGAGGACTGATTGTGGTTGATTTCATTGATATGAAGGAACGGCGGCACAAGGCGGAAATTACCAAAAATTTAAAGAAGCACCTGAAAGAAGATAAAGCCAAAACCAAGGTGGGCGGTATTACCACCTTCGGCCTGCTTGAAATGTCCCGGCAACGGATACGGCATTCCATAACCTATGGCAGCTATGAACCCTGCGTCCATTGCAATGGAAGGGGGCTCACACCGTCTGTAGAAACCCAGGGCATGGCATTTTTAAGACAATTGAACCTCAAGACCTTAAAATCTGAAATCAGCCAGGTGACCTGCCTGGTCCCCAGAGAAGTCGCCTATTATATTTTAAATAAAAAAAGGGAAGAACTTCTTGATATTGAATCCAAAAGAAATGTTTCCATCACCATTGAAATCGACCCGGAAATGGTTTCCGGACAAAGCCGGATTAATGGCAATGCATAGCCGCAATTTTAAGGCTTCCTTGACAGAAACAAATCTTTTGTGTATCTGAAGCAATTTTAACTTTAATTTTTGGGAAGGAGAAAAAATGCGCCTGAAAAAGAAAAAAGACAATCGGAAAACAACCGCCATTTTAGCTGCTGTTGTCATTCTTGGTATTGTGTTGGGCTGGCGTTATTTTATTTCCAATGACACTGTGGCCATCTTGAAAAAAGATCAGCCCCAGGCACAAACGGATTCAAACACGATTTCCCAACCAATTGAGAAACCTGCGGATAGTGGGCTTGAAAAACAAGACACCGCCATTATTAAAGGGGATATCCATCTGAACCCGCCCCTGGATTACAATGAGCTGGAAAAGGATGAGACCCTCAAAGAGATGATGGAAACCCGGAAAGAGGCCTCGGGCGTTGGCAACAGCCTTGATATGATCGTCAAGTCAGATGAATCCATTATTATTGGCGGTTCGAAGGTGTCCATGCGGGAGATTCTTGAAAAAGCATTCACCAAAACAGGAGAGGTTTACCAGGAAGCCATCAGCGAATCCGGCGGTTCCCATCCGGGTAAAATAAAGGAATATGGCGTCCATGTGGTGCAACCTGGAGACAATATCTGGAATATCCATTTCAATATTTTAAAAGAATATTATGCCCATAAAGGTATCAAGATCTCGACAATGGCGGATGAACCCGTCAATGGAGGGGTAAGCTCAGGGGTGGGTAAAATTTTAAAGTTTTCAGAAACAATGGTAATTATCTACGACCTGATAGAAAAAAAAGTGGTTGAAAATATCAACCTGATAGAACCCTTAAGCAAAATAGTCGTTTATAACATGAAAGAAGTTTTTACCCTGCTTGAGGAAATTAGTTACGATAATGTTGACAGAATTCAGTTCGATGGAAAAAATATCTGGATTCCTGCAAAAAAATCTTAAATATTATTTATTAACATGTAAGGAGGAGTAACTTTGATTAGCACAGCATATGCAATGGGCGCAACCGGAGGACAAGGACAGGCAGGCGGAATTGCCGGATTTTTACCGATTATTATTTTATTTGCCATTTTTTATTTTCTTTTGATTCGGCCCCAGCAGAAAAAAGCCAAAGAACACAAAGAAATGATCGCCAACCTGAAAAAAGGAAGCCGGATTATCACCTCCGGTGGTATCTATGGTACCATTCAATCCATTGACGACACCACTATCGGCCTTGAAATTGCCGAAAAGGTAAAAATTAAAATTTCCCGTGGAAATGTTGCCGCCCTGATTGCGGACATTGATTCTGCCCAGAAATCCGAAAAAAAGACAAACTAAATCCATTAGGAGTCACTAAGATTGAAACTATTTACCTTTAAGCGGTTACTGAACCTGGGTATTATCGTTGCGGCAATTGTTTGTCTTCTCCCCACCTTTACGGACACCTGGCCCCATAAAAAAATAAACTTGGGACTTGATCTTCAAGGTGGCATGCATCTGGTGTTGGAAGTGCAAAGTGAAAAAGCGGTTGAAACGGAATTGGAAAGAACCGTCCATGAACTGAAAAAAGAACTCCGTAATGACGGCATTAAACATCTTGGGATTTCACGCCAGAAAGACAACACGATTCTGGCCATACTCCAGGATGAGGAAAATAAGAAAAAATTTGAAAAAATCATTTCTACAGAGTTTACCAACCTGCTGATTCCATCCCCTTCCACGACATCGGATGGCGTGCGTTTTACCTTAAGCCTGCCGGATGCCGATATGGATATGATCAAAAAAATGGCCACGGAACAGGCCCTGGAAACCATCCGGAACCGCATTGACGAGTTTGGTGTCAGCGAACCGGATATCCGTCTCCAGGGGGACAACAGAATCCTTCTCCAACTGCCGGGCATCACGGATCCGGACAGGGCCAAGGATCTGATCGGGAAAACCGCCCAACTGACCTTTCAGCTGGTGGATGAGGAAGCCAATACAGCCGGTGGCCTTAATGGCGCACCCCCCGTTGGTACGGAAATACTCTTTCAGAACAAACAGGACCCTTCCACAGGGAATGTTACCAAGATTCCGTTTCTGATCAAAAAACAAATTCTTCTGGACGGCAGTCTTTTGATTGATGCCCGGATCGAATTTGATCAATATCAGCAGGCCCAGGTCGGCATTGAATTCAACCGGAAAGGGGCCAGAATATTTGACAGAATTACCGGAGAAAATATTAACAAACGCCTGGCCATCGTTCTGGACAAAACTGTTTATTCAGCTCCCGTGATCCAGGATCGGATCGCAGGGGGAAAGGCTGTAATCACCGGCCATTTTACCGCCGAAGAAGCCAAGGATCTTGCCATTGCATTGCGGGCAGGTTCCCTTCCCGCCCCGGTTAAAATAATTGAAGAACGGACTGTAGGACCCACCCTTGGCGCGGATTCTGTTCGCATGGGGTTGATGTCCATGGTGGTGGGCGGTGTCCTGATCATCCTGTTCATGGTGGTTTACTACAAAGGGTCCGGCCTTATTGCGGATCTGGCCCTCATTGTTAACATCATTCTCATTGGTGGCGGACTTGCTGCATTCCAGGCCACCCTCACACTTCCGGGAATTGCGGGTATTATTCTCACCATTGGCATGGCTGTTGATGCAAATGTTATTATCTATGAAAGGATCCGAGAAGAACTTCGCTATGGAAAAACTGCATTGGCTGCGGTACATGCCGGGTTTGACAGGGCTACCCTGACCATTCTGGATGCCAATGTGACCACTTTGATTGCGGCCATTGTCCTGTTTCAGTTCGGCACAGGACCCATTAAGGGATTTGCCGTAACATTGGGCCTTGGCATTGTTGCAAGTCTTTTCACGGCCCTGGTTCTTTCAAAAAGTATTTTTCATTTGATATTGCAAAATAAAAAATCATCAACACTCAGTATATAAAGGAAACTTGAATAATGCAGCTTATCAAGTCTGATATAAACATAGACTTTCTGGGAAAACAAAAACTAGCATATGTTTTTTCCCTGATTCTCATCCTTGTGAGTATCGGGTCCCTTATCATCCACAAGGGACCCAATTACGGGATTGATTTTGTGGGAGGAACCCTTGTTCAACTTAAATTTTCCCAGAATATTGCCGTTTCCGATATCCGGACCGGATTGACAGATCTCGGACTCAAAGACGCATCTGTACAGGGTTTCGGCCATGCCGATGACAATGAATTCCTTATCCGGACCAGCAATTCGGAAACCATGGGAGACGACCTTGCCAAAACCGTTGCAACGGGTATCCAAAAATCAACCGGAATTACGCCCGATATCCGCCGGGTTGAGATGGTGGGTCCCCAGGTGGGTAAGGATCTTAAAAACAAAGCATTGCTGGCCATTTTCTACTCGTTGCTTTTTATTACCATTTATATTTCCGGGCGGTTCGAACTCAAATGGGTTCTGTCCGGTGTCACTGCCGGTGCATTGATGACAGCTGTTTATTTTTTGTCTGTATTTAATGTGAGCATGCCCTTTGTAATTGCAGGGGCATTGGTGGTCACCTTGTCATTGTTCTGGGTTCTCAAGCTCAAGTATGCCATGGGTGCCATTGTCGCCCTGATCCATGATGTTTTAATAACCGTGGGAATTTTTTCCCTTTTGAACCTTGATTTTTCCCTTCCGATTATTGCGGCATTGTTGACAATTATCGGGTATTCTCTCAACGATACGATCATCGTATTTGACAGAATCCGGGAAAATATTAAAGGAGCGGATTCCAAAGAATCATTGCCCCAATTGTTTAACAAAAGCATCAATGAAACCCTGTCACGGACAATTTTAACATCCCTGACAACGCTCATTGTTCTTTTGGCGCTCTTTTTCCTGGGAGGTGAGATCATTCATAACTTTGCATTTGCAATGATTATCGGTATTATTATTGGTACTTACTCGTCCATATTTGTCGCAAGCCCGGTTGTGCTTGCGGCCCACAACAAAAAATAAACCCACAACCTAAGGGTAAACACGATGGCCCTGGTAAATGATACCATGTTGAAAACCATCCTTCTTTGTCTATGCAGTCTTGTCCTTTTCTCCTGCAGCACCTTTAATTTTTTCAAAAAAGAGGCTGACCCGATGGACGCGAGTAGCGCTGTTCATATGGATACAGAGACTTCAGAAGAAACAAGCGTGCGTCTGAAACAGGAATTGGACACTAAAAACCCAACTATTTCAGAACTGGAAGACAAGATTATCCTATTGGAGAAAAAAATATCAGGGCTTGAGGACCGGTTGTCAAACCAGAAACCGGTCATTTACCAGGTTGCATATAACGAACCCTCACAATTATATCAAAAAGCAAGGACCCTTCTTTTGGAAGGTGATTTGGTCAATGCCGCACAATTGTTTGAAACCTTTGTGGCCCAGCATCCAAGCCACAGCCTTGCAGATAATGCCATGTACTGGCTGGGAGAGTGCCACTACTCTTCCGGCCAGTATGCCAAGGCGGTGACGGTGTTCAAATCACTTGTCAAAACCTATCCAAAAGCTGAAAAAGTGCCCGACGCCATTTTAAAAACAGGGTATGCCTATTTGTCCATGGATGATCCCAACCGGGCCCATCACTATCTGAAATTGGTTCTGACCAAATATCCTTTTTCACCGGCAGCCGAAAAGGCCCAGGGAAAATTAAAATCATTTGAGTAATTCAATTAAAAAATGGACCCGTTTTCAGACACATATCTGCCATGGTTTATATTAAGGGAGATTCCCGACCTAGGAAATATCCTTTACAAACAGCTGATTTGCAGATTTTTATCTCCTGAAAATGTGCTGATTGCGCCAGCGCATCAATTGGAAAGTATTGCCGGAATTCCACCCCGGGTGATCAAGGAGATCCGAGGGTATAAAAAATACATTGGCAAGGCCCAATCCGAGCTTGATCAGGTTTACCGGCATGGGGTGAAGATTGTGACCATGACCCAGGACGCCTACCCTTCCCTGCTCAAGGAAATTCATGATCCGCCACCTTTTTTGACCTATGCGGGAACCCTTGACGCTAAAGCGCCCTGCATATCCATAGTCGGTTCAAGAAAGCCAACCGCCTATGGATTGAACACGGCAAAAAATCTGTCTTTTTGTATGGCATCCAACGGGTTCCAGGTGGTCAGCGGGATGGCAAGGGGGATTGATACTGCCGCCCACCAAGGTGCCTTAAAAGCGTGTGGAAAAACCATTGCTGTTCTTGGCTCAGGTCTCAACCGGATCTATCCGAAAGAAAACAGTTCCCTTTTTTCCGATATCCAAAACAAGGGTGCTGTTATCTCTGAATTTAAACTCAATTGTGATCCCTATCCCCAAAATTTCCCCATCAGGAATAGGATCATTGCAGGTCTTTCAACAGGGACCCTTGTGGTGGAAGCTGCGCAAAGAAGCGGCTCTCTTATTACTGCCAGACTGGCAGGAGAGTATAACCGGGAAGTTTTTGCCGTACCTGGCAGTATCCAGTCAAAAAAAAGCCGGGGCACCCATTTTCTTTTGAAACAGGGCGCAAAACTGGTTGAAAATGAAATGGATATCCTTGATGAACTTCACCAATTTGTCCATGTTCACCCCTTGGTTCAAACAGACTCCCAGGGTAAAAAAAGAAAAAAAAACCCTCCTTTGATGGACAAAGAACTTGGATTGGTATATAAACATCTCGATCCTTACCCCAAACATATTGATTTGATTATCGAATCAACCCGGATGGACACAGGTCTTGTTTCCGCCAACCTGCTTGATCTTGAACTCAAAGGACTGGTTTTGCGGCATCCTGGTAATTATTTTTCACTTTCGGAGGAATAAAATTGGCAAAACCGCTCATTATTGTTGAGTCCCCAACCAAAATCAAAACCCTTACAAAATATATCGGTAAAGACTATAATGTAGCTGCCAGTGCAGGCCATATCCGGGATCTTCCGGTCAAAAATCTCGGTATTGATATTGAAGATAATTTTAAAGCGCAATATGAGAATATCACCAATAAAGCCAAGGTGATTGCCAATTTAAAAAAAATTGCCAAGGGAGCGGATGAGATCTTCCTTGCACCTGACCCTGACCGTGAGGGAGAAGCCATTGCCTTCCACATAATGGACATCCTTAAAAAAAAAGGCCGGGTCTTTCACCGGGTACTCATCCATGAACTGACCAAAAAAGGAATCACCGAGGCACTTAAAAATCAGTTGGTCCCGGATGCTGATAAATATGATGCCCAGCAGGCAAGACGAAAATTAGACCGGCTGGTGGGATACCAGATTTCTCCTCTTTTATGGCAAAAGGTCCAACGGGGCCTAAGTGCGGGTCGGGTTCAATCGGTTACCGTTAAGATTATCTGTGACCGGGAACGGGAAATCAGAAAATTTGACCCCGAAGAATACTGGAGCATTACCGCCGAGTTGCTGGCCCAAAATCCGCCGCCCTTTAATGCTGCCCTGGTTAAGATCAATAATAAGAAGGCCAAAGTTACCAATGAAAACCAAGCGCTTGGTATTTTGGCAGACCTTGAAAAAGTCGATTTTGTTGTTGACCAGATAAAAAACAAAACCATGAAGCGCAATACCCAGCCTCCTTTTATTACCAGTAAACTCCAGCAGGATGCCATTAACCGGCTCAGGTTTTCTGCAAAAAAAACCATGGTG